>OBOZ01000027.1_pt1 | contig 17629 bp, 14 predicted proteins | sample 1494301 | NCBI WGS metagenome assembly OBOZ01 (sample SAMEA3275628, study PRJEB22092) | marine metagenome | biome: Marine Biome; feature: Surface Water; material: Sea Water | collected 2014-06-23T09:30:00+00 | depth 2 m
GCGTTTGAGAGTATTCTTTGCAAACACCAAACGAATATCATCGTTGGTAGACTGGATCGAAAAATCGGGGATCTGTTTCTCTTGGCGACCAATCCGAAGAACGGTGCCGATCCTTAAGATGCGAATGAGCTTCATCAGGCGATTGCCAGACCAATACCGCAATTCCGGAATCACCGACAAATCCAAACGCTTCCGATGGAGCCTGACCAAAATCGCGAGCACATCTTGTTGCTCACGATTGAACCCAGGAAGTGGCGTGTTCCCCAGAATGTATGCTCCATGGCGATGAAATCCAGAATAGTTAATTGGCAAACCGATTTCGTGCAGCATCGCCGCCCAAATCAACATATGCCGATCTTCATCATTCAAATTCCAATGCTCAGCGAGTGCGTCAAAGACTTGTTCACTGGTTTGTTTCACGCGCTCAGCTTGTGCTCGATCGATGGTGTATTGACTCACTAAATCCATCGCGGTGCGTTCACGAATATCATCGGCCTTTAACCGGTCATCCATGGTGTAGAGCACGCCTTCGCGAAGCGCTGCATCAGCGTAAACAATTTCAGTCAATTCAAGTTCTGCCAAAATCGCCGCCAAAATTCCTACGCCGGCAGGGAGTACCTGCATGCGTTCGACGCTGACGTTCGGGATATCTGCAATTTTGCGATTACTGTCTTTCGATAAGAATTTTTTGCATGCCTGGATCGATTCTTGACTGATCCGAGGACCGAACCCTAAATATTCTCCGAGGGCACTGACACCCTTAGCGGTTCCCGATGTTGCAAAACAGATGTCGAAGGGAATCGCTTTGATGCGACTTACGATTGGCTCAATCGCGCGCTTGGTGGCTAACTCCACATCTGAAAACGTTTTTTTATTCACACTTGGCATGAACTGGTTGGTATAGGTCACACAACCCAAGGTTCGGGACGACAGAAATAAGGGATCGTAATTTTGGCCAATCGCGAACTCAGTCGAACCACCGCCGATATCAAACACCATAAAAGGTCCATCGACTGGCTGCGTGTGGGCGACCGCATGAAAAATTAGACGGGCTTCCTCAGGACCTGAAATGATCTCGATCGGAGCACGAAAAACCGCCGATGCGCGGTCGATAAAAACCTCAGCGTTCACCGCCTCTCGAAGCGTATGCGTCCCGACGACTCGGATATCAGCAGGCTCCACCGTTGATAGTCGAGCATCAAATCGTTGCAACGCCTCAACCCCCCGCGCAATTGAAGCATCATCCAATTGATCAGCATCATCAAGGCCTGAGGCCAGCCGCACACGCTCACGGTCCCGCATCACAATTTGCAAACCGGATGCGGTCAGTTTAGCGACCGTCACATGAAAACTATTGGACCCCAGATCAACCGCAGCAACCAAACGCCCAGCATCGTTTGTGTCTTGATCAGTCACTTTCTAACTGCTTGATGTAATGATAGGTCGTCATTTGTGCGCGAACTTTGCGACGATTACCCCGGTTGACGTACGGGTTGGTTTGATCTTCGTCGATCCATCGGGCTTTGGTGGTGTCTTTAAACTGAAGCTCCATCAAATCAATGATGGTTTTCTTGTGGTCTGGATCATAAATCGGTGTGGACACCTCCACGCGGTTATCCAGGTTTCTTGTCATCCAGTCGGCTGAGCTGATAAAGACTTCTGGATCACCATCGTTGTAGAAAACTGCAACACGGGGATGCTCTAAAAAACGATCAACAATACTGATCACACGAATACGATCACTTAATCCAGGAATACCTGGAATCAAAGTGCACATTCCTCGAACACAGGCATCGATCTGGACTCCAGCTCGGTTTGCCTCATACAGCTTAGTCACTAGATCAGTGTCAGCTAAGTTATTCACCTTGATCAGAATGCGGCCTCGACGACCGGTTTCGGCCAATTCAATCTCTCGATCGATGCGTCGATAGATCTCGTGCCGCTGAGTCGTTGGACTCACCCAGAGATGTTTGAATTTCACCCGGCGATAAGGTGCCTGGACGAAGGCAAAGACCTCGCGGACTTCATCAGTGATCTCAGGGCGTGCCGTCAACAGGCTAAAATCTGTATAAATCCGAGCTGTCTTTTCGTTGAAGTTACCCGTCCCAATGTGCGCATAGCGGACCCGCTGATCACCCTCTTTTCGGGTAATCAGGCACAGCTTCGAATGCACTTTGAGATTGGCAATACCAAAGCTGACATGCACCCCGGAATCCGTCAGTAATTTGGACCATCGAATATTATTTTCTTCGTCAAAACGCGCCTGTAATTCGACAATCACAGACACCTCTTTTCCATTCGCCGCCGCATCAAGCAGTGCCTTGATCACCAGCGACGAGCTGGCCACGCGATAGAGGCTAATCCGGATCGATTCCACTGCCGGATCATGGGCAGCCTGACGAAGCCATTCGGTGAAATGGTAAAAATCGTGATAGGGGTAATGAAGGAGAACATCCTTAGCGCGAATCACATCAAAATAATTCCGCTGATTGTCGAGTGCCTTGGAAGCGATCGGTTCGAGATCGGGATTCTGTAAGGACGCCCGACCAATGGAAGGAAAGCCCAAAAAGTCCTTCATGTTGTGGTAACGACCACCCGCGATAATCGCATCCATTCGGGTAATCCCGAGCTCACGCTTCAACATTTCAAGGACGCGATCTGGCATATCTCGATCATGTACCAGACGTGTCGGCTCGGCTGTTAGTCGTTGCTTCAACCCAGAGGATAATCGATCCATCAAACTCTCATCGATTTCGTCAGACAAATCATATTCGGCGTCACGCGTCATCTTCATTGACCATGCTTGCACTTGATCGAATTCAAAGTAACCCTCAAAGATTTCTGGAAGACCAATGCGAATCGCATTATCGAGCAACACCAAGGGTTTTTTACGGCGCGATGTTTCTGCAGGTAATTCGATAAAGCGTGGATGATGGTCGGTGGGAACTTCAATCAGTGCATAGGTATAGGCGTCACCCCGACGAAGCTCGGCGACTAAATAGGTGGCATCATCCGCGAGCACGTCGCCCATATCGACTTGAGGACTCACGACAATAGGACAGATGAACTTCCGAATTCTCGAATGGAAATATTTTCGAAGCCATTCACGATGCCCAATACTCAGCTGCTCATCGTTTTCCAGAAAGATGTTGTGTCTCGCGAGCGTTCGCACCACTTCCAAATGTGCCAGCTCAAATTCCGCGTTGAGCTCAAGTGTTCTGCGCTGAACGGCTGTCAAAAGTGCTCGTGCCTGTGGATCGCCGCCAACTTCTTGATGCAAAAGTATTCGACGGCGCACATCTGCGACTCGAACCCTGTAATATTCATCCAAGTTGCTTGAGTAGATACCTAAAAATCGAGCGCGCTCAATTGGCGGATTCGACTTATCCATCGCCTCTTGGAGTACTCGATGGTTAAATGATAGCCAACTCAACTCTTTTTCAATGAAGGGATAGGACGGCAATGTTGATCCTTCAATCCGATAGTTTCCGTAGATTCTTATGTTCAACGATTTTGACTGTTAAAACAATGTCTAATCGGGCTTGAAGGCGCAGTATGTACGGCTATTTCGGAACAACAATTATTCAGTCCGGTCTTTTAGTTGCCGGCATTCTCACATTCGGTCAACTCACTGGATTTTGGATCGAAACAGCACTCGTTTTGATCTCGGGAGCGTTAGTCATTTCGGTATGGCGTCGTAACCAAATGTATCGCTGGTTAGAAAAGCGCCCAGGCCAAGAAATGACACAAGTTCCTGGCCTATGGCTTGATATGACACAACGCATTCAAAAGCGCGAGTCAGAAATAGCCGCTGAAAGAGATTCCGTCCATCAACTCCTCGCCAACCTACATCAATCGCTCGCAAGTCTCGATGCGGGACTGATTCATCTGAGCCTGGATTGGCGAATTAACTGGTGGAATCAGCCCGCCAGTCGTTTGCTTGGGTTACGTGAGTCTTTCGACAAAGACGCCTCTTTATTCAATTTAGTCAGAACTCCCGAACTCTACACCTACGTCAAAACCCGCAACTACGATTTACCCATCACGCTTCCCTCACCCATTACCTCTGGGAAAATGCTCGAATACACCGTCTGTTCGATCGATAAAACGGGGTTTTTGTTAGTCGTTCGGGATGTCACACGGTTTACCCGGCTCGAAAGCATGCGGTCTGATTTTATTGCCAATGTCTCGCACGAACTGAAAACACCCCTGACGGTCATTACAGGGTACCTCGAGACCATTATCGATAACGATTTCGTCAGTGATGCGGGTGTCCGTGCTGTTGGGCAAGCATTTAAACAAGCGGACCGGATGAACTCGCTAATCAAAGATTTGTTGATCCTGTCACAGTTGGAGACGACCGCCCCAGACGCCACTCCTCAAGAGTTTCAAGTTCAAGATTTGATCCAGTACGCGATTCAGGATGCAGACGAAATCAAACGCGCAGTGCAGAAACAACAGACGCAGATTATGATGGCTGACTGCGCGCCAAAGACCTTACGAGGTGACTGGAATGAATTATCATCGGCGCTGACCAATTTGACCGCTAATGCGGTGCGATATTCACATGATGGCGCGCAGATTGCGGTGAGTTTCAATATCCGCGGAGAAGATGGCGTCATTACAGTGAAAGATAATGGCCCGGGGATTTCAACCGAGCACTTACCAAGACTCACCGAACGCTTCTATCGGGTAGATAACAGTCACTCGAGGGAAACGGGAGGCACTGGCCTTGGGTTAGCGATCGTCAAGCATATCCTCTACCGCCATGGAGGGACGTTGGAGATTCAATCCAAGGTCGGACAAGGTTCAGAATTTCGTTGTGTGATTCCGGCAGACCGGTTAATTCACTAGATTGGTGGCAGTCTTCAGTGTTTCTTCAACATTTGTGACTGACAAGTGTCTGATGTCCTTCCCTTTAACGAGGTAGATGACATGCTCGGCAATGTTGGTTGCGTGGTCACCAACACGCTCAAGCGCGCGTAATACCCACATCACATTCAATACGGATCCTATTTCCTGAGCGTCCTCAATCATATGAGTCGCCAAGGCACGCAATGCGGCTTCATAGGTGCGATCCACTTCTTTGTCGTCTCTTGCCACATCGAGTGCCATCTCAGGATCCATGCGAGCAAATGCAGTCAACGCGTCTCCGAGCATGCGCAAGACCTGATCACCGATCGCCCGAACTTCTGAGAGCCCGATCGCCGATGCATGCGCAGATTCATGGGCTTTTTGCGCCATCTCTGCGACCTTGTTGGCCTCGTCTCCGGCCCGCTCTAAATCTCGAACGATCTTGGAAATCACTAAGACAAGTCGCAAGTCGGTTGCTGCGGGTTGACGTCTGGCGATCAACGTCGCCACCAACTCATCAATTTTAATTTCCCAGGCATTGACCGCGTTTTCGGCCGCTTTGATCTGATCAACGAGCGCTGAATCGAACTGTTCTTGACACTCAATAGCAAGGCGAACTTGGCGTTCCGCCAACCCCCCCATTTTCAGAAGATCCGCGCAAAGCCCCTCGAGCTCATCATTGAACTCACTGGAGATATGTCGCGCAAAATCTTCTTTCAAATATGCCATCAAATTATCCGAATCGACCTGTAATGTAGTCCTGCGTCAACTCATGCACTGGATTCGTGAATATCTGCTTCGTTTCACCAACTTCAACCAACTTACCCAAGTGGAAGTATGCTGTCCGATCTGAGACACGTGCTGCCTGTTGCATCGAGTGAGTCACAATCACAATGGTATATTGTTCCCGTAATTCATAAATCAACTCTTCGATTTTCGCAGTGGCAATCGGATCGAGCGCTGAGCATGGCTCATCCATCAGAATGACTTCTGGGCTCACTGCAACCGCGCGAGCAATACAAAGCCGCTGCTGCTGGCCACCTGACAAACCTGTTCCAGGCTGATCAAGCCGATCTTTGACTTCGCCCCAGAGCCCCGCGCGCTCCAAAGACCGTTCAACGATCTCATCAAGCTCAACTTTATTCCGCGCCAAACCGTGAATACGAGGACCATACGCAATGTTGTCATAAATCGATTTTGGGAAGGGGTTTGGCTTTTGGAACACCATACCAACCCGTGCACGCAGCGAGACCACGTCAATTCGAGGGTCGTAAATATCATCCTGATCAATCTTGATTTCGCCATCAACACGGCAAATATCAATGGTGTCGTTCATCCGATTTAAACAGCGAAGGAACGTGGACTTGCCACAACCCGACGGACCAATAAACGAAATTACCTGGCTGGATCCAATATCAAGTGTCACATCTTGAATGGCGTGCTTATCACCGTAATAGACATCAACACCGCGAGCGGTCATCCGTGCGTTATCGACATGAACCTCACCAATCGTATGGTCAGGAACCTGACGGTCTTCCATTTTCTGTTGTGTCCCTTTAACTGCTGTATCAGTCATCGTCGTTTCCATCCTAAACATTCCTTACCAACGGCGCTCGAGCTTCTTACGAAGCACAATGGCCGCCGCATTCATCGTAATCAGAAACGCAAGCAATACGATAATTGCTGCGCTGGTCTTTTGAATAAACATCCGCTCCGCAAAATCAGCCCACATAAAAATCTGGACCGGTAAAGCCGTCGCTGGTTCAGCGACTCCACCAGGAATGTCGACAATAAATGCCACCATCCCAATCATCAAAAGTGGCGCAGTCTCACCAAGTGCTTGGGCCATACCGATGATAGTTCCAGTCAACATACCTGGAAGTGCCAATGGGATCACGTGGTGGAAGATCGTTTGCATTTTCGACGCACCCACACCAAGTGCAGCATCGCGAATACTCGGCGGCACAGCTCGAATTGCCGCTCGCGATGAAATGATAATCGTGGGCAGCGTCATAAGCGCCAAAACAATTCCACCAACCAATGGGATCGAGCGCGGCAAACCAAATGTCACAATGAAAATCGCAAGGCCCATGATACCGAAGACAACCGAGGGCACGGCGGCCAAGTTATTAATGTTGATTTCAATAATTTCGGTGATCCGATTTTTCGGCGCGATTTCTTCGAGATAGACAGCCGTCGCGACGCCCAAGGGAAATGCAATGATGAGACAAACCGCCAGTGTAAAAATAGACCCGATCAGTGCACCTTTGATACCAGCAATCTCGGCATTTCGTGATGCAGACCCGAAGAACAAATAATCACTCAACTCATATGAGATCCGACCAGCGTCGTTGAGAATATCGACAAACTCGATGACCTGATCATTGATCCGTCGTTCAGCTTCAGGCGTTTCTCGTGAAATGAATCCGCGCATGAACGAGTCGATATCGTCATCAAGTGCAAATTTCACCGAGACTGTTTGACCGATCAGGGAGGGATTTGCCACAGCGAATTCGGTCAAACGGAGATCAGACGCCGACGACATGATACCGCGCGCCGCGCGCTTCGCTTTACGACCTGTCGGATTACCAAGTGAATTCAGAAGCGCCTCGTTGACGAGAGTTGCGGCATCGCCAGCATAGAGTGACTCGACAGACATATCCCCCTGCGGATCCATGCGTTCTTTGTCGAGTGTGACTTCAAGAGTCACATAATGTTGAAACATCCCTGGGATGCCATTGGACAAAATCCCAGCAAACAGCAGAATCAAAAACAAAATTGCCGTCGAGATTGCCGCCAACCCCAAGCCTTGGAAGCGACTTTCGCTACGCCCACGCGTTTTGAGTGTGGCGGCAACTCGTGTTGCCGCTTCCTCAGGAGACAAAGGCGACGTAACCGTTGTATCAGTCATACTGTTCCCTGTATTTCTTCACGATTTGCAATGCAAAAAAGTTCAAACCCAAAGTGATGATGATCAGCATCAAAGCTAACGCAAAGGCTGACAGCGTCTTTGCTGACTCGAATTCTTGATCGCCCACCAAAATTGTGACGATCTGGGAAGTCACAGTTGTGACTGCATCAAGTGGATTAAACGATAGATTTGCAGCCAGACCAGCAGCCATCACAACGATCATCGTCTCTCCGACCGCTCGCGAAACCGCAAGAATAATTGCAGCCATAATCCCTGGGAGCGCCGCAGGAAGGACGACTTGACGAACTGCTTCGCTTTTTGTTGACCCAAGTCCATAGGCCGCGTCTCTGAGGGATTGCGGAACAGCGTTGATCACATCGTCAGACAGCGATGAGATGAACGGGATAATCATGATTCCCATCACGAGCCCAGCGGCCAATGCAGATTCTGAAGCGACTTCGAGACCTATTGATTCGCCTGCCGCTTTCACCAGCGGTGCGACAGTCAATGCGGCAAAAAATCCGTAAACAACGGTCGGAACACCCGCGAGGATTTCCAACAGAGGTTTGACAAAAGCACGTACGTTGGATGTTGCATACTCAGCTAAATAAATTGCACTGAATAATCCAACAGGAACAGCGACGACCAATGCAACTGTCGAGATGAGCAGTGTGCCCACAAACATCGGAACCATGCCGTAGGTGGCTGTTCCGCCACCTGATCCCGCACGCTCAGCTCCCTCAAATTGTGGATTCCACTCAACTCCAAACAAAAAATCTTGGGGAGGAATCAGCTGAAAAAACCGGATAGATTCAAATAAAACTGATAACACGATTCCGACGGTTGTTAGAATCGCGACGGTGGAGCTCGAGATCAAAATCCATAAAATAATTCGTTCAACACCATTCCGAGACCGGAAGTCAGGGGTAATTTGCCGATAGGCAAACAATCCAGCAAGGATGGAAACTGCCAGTACACTGACTGCAATTAACGTATCGGCTGTTGCTTGCCAACGAATCCATGCCTCACCAGCTTTCAGAATAAAAGGCTCAGGCGATCCAAATTGAATACCCTCGACCACATTCATGATTTTTGAGAAAACAATCGCTTGCGCAGAGAAATCCTGGGCAAGAACTTCAGGTGGGTAAAACTGCTTCACCATTTGCTTAAATAACAAATTATCGCCGACAGACAACACGACAAGCAACAGAAGCGCGGGGATTGTGGATATCAGGCAAGCCCAAAGCCCGTAGTAGTGGGGCAAGGAGTGCAGCTTCAGCGTCCCAGCTGCGCGTTGGCCGATGATGGAGCGCTGCCCTAGGTAGAAGTAGAGTGCGCCAATGACCAACACAAGTAGCGCTAAACTTGTTATAGACACAATGCGTTTTCCTCCGTTGAAAAAAGGACTGGCTCATTACGAGCCAGTCCTTTCGCAAGTAACCTAACTAGGCTTGTTACTTAAGATCTGCAGCCGTAAGCTTGGGCAAATCTTTCATACGCGTAGTCATTTCGGCAGCTTCGTCAGCACCGAGAGGGATCATGCCAGCATCAGACAATACTCCGTCGTTACCCCAATGCTTGGTCCACTCAGCCATGTAATCCTCGATACCGGGAACAACGCCGATGTGCGCGTGCTTCACGTAGAAGTAAAGTGAGCGTGACGCTTTGTAAGACCCATCACCAATCGCTTCAAATGTTGGAGCTACTCCATCGAGGATAGCACCTTGCAATGTGTCTGTGTTCTGATCAAGATAAGAGAATCCGAAAATACCAAATGCGTTTGGATCTTCTTGTAACTTCTGAACAATCAAGTTGTCCTGCTCGCCTGCCTCGATGTACGCACCGTCAGTACGCATTGCACGACACTTTTTACCCTTCTTATCCCCACGCTCGGCGGAAGCTTTCTTGGCTAGCTCTTCCTTACCGCAGTAAGACTTTTGGTTAATCATCTCAGCGAACGACGCACGTGTTCCAGAAGTGGTTGGTGGGCCATAAACGCGGATTTCGACATCCGGATATGCTGGATTAATGTCTGACCACTTTTTAAATGGATTATCGATCCACGTTGTTGTGTTGTACGACTGACCAGTAACTCCCGCGGGCACCTTAGCGGTCAATGCCATACCCAAATCTGCACGAGAGATCTTAAGTGCAGGCGACTTCTTAGAGTTGGCTACGACAATCCCGTCATAGCCCACTTTTATCTCAGTAACGTCGACACCGTTTTTGTCGCAATAAGCAAGCTCTTTCGTTTTCATGCGAGAGGACGCATTGCCGATATCGATGAACTCTGTACCGATTCCATCACACACCCCTTTTTTACCGACAGAAGAACCACCTGACTCAACGACTGGGGTCTTAACGGCAGGATTTTTTCCCACTGCTTCAGCAACGATTGTTGCGAAAGGGAAGACTGTTGATGAACCAGCCATTGACACGTAGTCACGTGCTACAGCAGCTGTGCTCATCGCAACTGCAACTGCTGCAGTTGTAGCGATACGAACAAACATGGAGAACTCCTCTAAAGTTTTTTCTCTGAGTCAAAAGCCAACAAACCGTCATACTTCAGACACGCCAGCTGTTTTACAGTTCAAATGTTACAGAAACATGACAATTGTGATTGGGGAATCGATAAGGAGAAATTTGTGCATTTGTTTTTGCAAGTCACCGCTTGGTTGGAGTGGCTCAGTCGGTTCCTATTTTCAGTGCTCCCTGCTGAATTTGAGACTCATGATTGGCCCAACTGACGCGCAACTCAAACTGATTCTTATCGACATCCTCGCTAGCGACCACTTTGAGGTTGAGAAGACCTTGAGGTTTCAATGTGATACTGCCCTCATCATCACTGAAGACCAATTCTCCTTGATCCAATCCTTTGAGGATCGCCTTGAGATAGGCCTGGATGGTTTTGCTGTCCTGTAGCGATTCGTGCCGAAAGCGATTTTTTCGTTGCAACATGGTTAATCCTTAAAACGGAAGCGAAAAGATTTTCGCGCGTGGGTAATCGTTACTGATCCCGATCACCTGTTCAGTCGGGCAAATGCGGATGTGGCCGGCTCCAAGCCCTGAAAGACCCTCTTTTTTTCGCGAGTTGCGATCGAGAGTAATATCTCCCTCGATATGCAGAAGCCCCTGCTTCAACAACATGCGCTGGCCATACTTTCGATTCAGATGGCCATGAACAACAGCGTGAATACCACTCCGATGCACCCGAGTCACGCCGCGTGAGGAAAGGGGCAAATCGACTGGCCGATACTTAGTCCGCATGACATTCGCCACTGTGCCGAAATAGAACTGAAAGAGATCTGACTTCAACTGTCGTCGATATAGCCGATTCAGCGCTTTCACTCCCTTTTTTTCAATCAACGTCGCAACCGAGTCATCAAGGCCTGCATGCAGGAACACAAAAGACCCCATTTTCTCAGCCAGCACCATGCGTTTAAAAAACCAGCCATATTTCCCTTTCGGCTTTAAAAATAACCGTTGGCAAACCTGCGCGGTGCGATAGACATCCTGCAGTGTCATTCCATGGTCTAGGCAGACCGCTTCAAAGGTCTTGATTTTCTTGCCCATCCGCTCGAGTTCGCGAATCACCGCTTCTTCAGGCATCCGATTCGCTACAGCCATCGGAAAACGGGCAAACCAGTCATTTCGCGGATACAATTTGCGACGACATTCGTCAATCGATGGAAGCTTTTTTGGCGGCTTTGCCATCTTCACGTACCGCTCAAACACTTCAGCCAACAAGGGCGCAACTTTGTTCCCCATCCTGACGAACAGATGCTCGGTGAGGACATCTTTCTTGCCACGCAAAGACACCAATCCCATTAACAATCGAATGTCATGATTGCCCGCAATTAAGGTGATCTTAGCACCGGCGTCATACAGAGCTTTGATGGACTCTAGTAATCTCAGATTGCTCGGTCCTTTATCCAAACAATCTCCACCAATCACTAAGTGCGCTTTTTTACCGACTTTGGTGAGCTTGATCCGATCATGTGCTTCTGGGGGATCGATCGCACCTGTGCTCAATACACTGGCCAGAAAAGCCTCTGCGTCTGCGTGAGGATCCGAGATGAAAAACACGGGCCGCTTCGGCCACTTCCAAGGCCGGCATCGGACCGCCTCTTGAAGCCGCTTTTTGACATGACGACTAGACACCCTGTGCGATCCGGAATGATGAGAGTTCAGTTGCCACTCCTCTTTCGCTTTTGGGAGCTGGCGAGTCAATCGCGGTAGTTCATGTATCTGTACAGCAGTCACAGCATTAGTCCGTAAAGTCCGTCTGACGCGTTCGTTCTTTCCATTCTCCAGCTCGCTGTGTCCACTCTCCGTCGGCGTTCTGAGCAATCACCACAGGACGGGCATGATGCATACTGAATCGGCGAATATCCTTCCCATCCAAAATGCCCAAGTGGTAGGCGGCGTGGCGAAAAGCCGCACCATGGCCGAATACCGGGACGAGGGTAAAGTGATTCTCGGAATTCGCTGCAATCGTGAGCAGCCGCTGAGCGACACGTTGACCGGCATCCATCAGCGATTCAGCACCGGGTAACGGTAATCGAAATTCACTATCTGCTTTCCAGTCAACCGGTGTGTCTTCAAATAGACCCAGATCGTTCAAGCACATCTCCACTTCATCGATCGACAAATTATTCGCCGAACCTAAACCTCGTTCCATCAAATCATCGCAAAACACAAGCGGTCCAGACACCTTAAGTTCTACCCGCATGATCTCCGCAGTCTCTCGCGCTCTCGCTAGAGGCGAACTGTACCAACAGTCATTCAATGGCAAGCCGAGCATAGTCGCCATGTCCAAAAGATGTGCTGCACCCACAACCGCTTGTGCTTGACCCTCAGTCGTCAACGGCCAAGGTTGGTGGGCGCTTGGCGTGTTGTCACGCTGCTGATAATCAGCATGGCGGATCAGGGCGAAGGCCAGATCAGTCATGCTGACAGACTCCGAAGAAGCACCACGACCTGATCTTTTGCCGCTTGGAAATCAATCCGGCCTGAAATTTCATAAACATCTACCGGGGCAAGTGCATGCAGATAGCGTTCGGGAATGAGTGCATTATTTTGCGACAGTGGCGACCCATCGATATCGAGATAAAAAGGACCCGATGATTTCATCACTGCAGCCAATAAGTCAGCTCGTTGCTCTATCATCACTGGCCGCACCTCCGTGTCTTCCTTGCTATTACGCTGCCAATTTAAAATACAGAGTAGGCCGAGATTACCCTGGTCAGCCAATCGGTGTTGACCGTAAACCTGATCGACTCGGACATCAAACTTGCCTTCCAAATCCCAGAGTTCGTTGGCAGAAAGCTCCTCGTATCGTGCCAATTCCTCGGAGCTCAGCATCGGTCGCAAATTTGAATCATTGACGATAGTCCCGGGATTCACACGCGGAAGTTTGGGAATTCCCCGAGCAATTGTTGTGTCAGCTCGTCGCTCGAGAAGCAGTCGATCGTTCGACAGATAAGAGAGCTCTGGCGCATCGAGACAATGCAACATCAATGTGGATTTTCCGCCTCCTGAAAAGCCCGCAAATGCCGCGACAGTGTCGCCAAGCTGGCACGCCGATGCATGGCACAGCTGATCACCCTGGTGCTGCCTGTGGTTCAGGAATTGGGCATTAATCGCGTTGATGACTTGGTTGTCATTAGCCGAGCAATGGCCACGAATAATGACACCGCCAGATGCTTGAAAAAGGTAAACCCCAGTCTTGATTTTGTGGATCAGGCGAAAATTTTCTCCGTCGATGTAGGCCTCTTTTCGACCGGATTTACCGGCTTCTCGCGGCCAATCAGTCCAGCCCTCGTCAGACAGATCGATCGACCCCTCAATTGCCTCCACCTGACAATCCCATCGTTCAGCGTTCACCACCAATCGGCCAAAATACGATGCGAGTTGCTGGGTTAAAGCTTCCGAGTTCGACGATACTCCGATCGTGAATCCTTGGATCGAAATCACTAATCGATAGTCGAGATCGACATCACCGCGAAGCCTGTTCGCGATCGCTTCAACAGTCATGATAACGACTCCAACACGTACTGAGCGTAATACTCAGCCACATCAATTCCAGTGCCCTCAAGACCGCCTCTGAATCCGCCAAAAGCAGACACTTCAAAGCAAATCGGGCCATCGTCCGTTTCTGCAACATCGACTATTGTGAAATCCATCTGAAATAGCTCTTGTGCACGGAAAGCCATTGCGATGACTGACGCATCGGGATCGACAGCTTCGTATTTGCCTCCGGAATGGATTGTTGTATTCCATGCACCAGTCTGTGCGACTCGAGCGTAAGCGCCCAAATACTCACCACCAAGGAACATCAACCCCATATCGCGACCGGATAAAGCGATCTTGCGCTGCAGATACAGCACTGGGTTGTCATGTTGAAATGATGTCAACGCGACAGATAATTGGTCGTCGCTCTCGGACGCGTTAAGGACCGTCATGCCTCTCGCCTTGGTTGAGAATAAAGGCTTTAACACAATCTCTCCAGCATCTTTAATGAACGCAATCGCATGGGAAATTGACTCGGTTACGCAGGTGTCTGGCATCGGAATCGAATGGTTTTGCAAGGTCACTGTACAACTGAGCCGATCGATCAACCGGAGCATCGACGACGCCGGACTGAACACACGAACACCCTGCGCCTCGACCACGCGCAATAACTCCAGCCGATCGAGTGTAGCTGGACTGTACTGCTGGCTGATTTTTTTCACGACAAGACCGTCAAACTCATTGAGATTAAGACCATGAGCAGTCAAAGCACCTGCTGCCGATTGAAAGGTCACTTCCGCCATATCGATGACTGGGCAGGCACCCGTTTTTGTGGCAATACGTTCGGCCAAGACCTCCGTCGACCATTTACCAGGAATCCCAATCACGGCAATGCGTGGTTTAGTCATGAAAAATCTCCTGTAACGTAATGCGAAACCGAGCCTCACTGCCTGGCTTGGATTGGACGATGTGTTCCAGAATAAAGCGAGCTTTCAAAAACATCCGGCGAGATAGTCGAGGGTCTAGGATGAATCGCGTCGATGTCACGAACGAACGCGCGAGGCCCAATGCCAGCCGAAACTCGAATGTCTTATCCCGCTGTTTTTGTGCGAATCGCTTGGCCAGCGCATGCATCTCCAGTGCGAGCCACATCAGCCGCTTCCGCTCGGGCTGCTCAAGCACTCGTAATCGATAACAAGACACCATGAACACTGAAACATCCTGAACATAGTCCATTTGGCGTGAGCGATGCAGATCAATAAAGTTGATTCGCTTCTCCCACGGATCAAAAATAATGTTATCCAGATTAAAATCGCCGTGGATATACACAGAAAACGGGGCGGCGACTTCTCGCTTTTTGACTTCAGAAATCAATTGACGCAGGCCCTTAATGGGGAGACCACACATCTTGGTGGGTGGAAAATTAAAGTCCCGGTGCAGTGATAAAATATCCGGTAGTCGTTTTTCCAGTTGAGCCATGTACTGAGCTTGACTCTTAGAATCCTCTTCCGTCTCTCGCCAGATCCGGCGGAGCGTTTGGCCTAATTGCTTGACCGCTGCTTCAAGCAATTGTTGTGACTCATTCAGTGCAATGTTTTCTAATGTCAGTCCACTTAAATGCTCAATCAATAAAGCCGCATTTTCGCCCCGCTTCTGATAAGACAAAACCTTAGGAGCCAGACCGGGGTATAGTTCATGCCAAGTTTCAAATCCCTCTTTTTCCTCTTTGAGCTTCTTGCGTTCACCATCTTTAAAGACCGCTGTGTAGCAATCTGAGCCCGCTTTAGCGACACCAGAAATTGCACCCCCCGATCGCGTTTCTGCAATGGTTTCGATGCGGACAGGATGGTAGTCTAGCTTCAAGTCTTGGTTTAAAGCTTCCAGTGAATAAAGTCGATCAAAATTGATCGCTTGGCCGAGTACAGCAGACAATAAGGATTCACTAATCGCAAACAAGGTTTCACCCATTTGCTGGAAACCATGCGCTACCAATAACACGGTAGCCATTTCTCGACCATTCGTTTTGCGGATCTGTCCGATAGAAGCCGACTCGATTCGCTGATGCTGCTTTTCAACCTTTTCAGCGATCTTCCGAAGCCGAATAGCCTGCTGCGTGTTCGCCTCAGAAATCGTTGGCCCAATGACCGAAAGGCCTGCTTTTAAATGCTTAAAAATGGGCTTGAATACCTTATCATCAACGAATTCAGGCCCATCAAGCCCACTCACTCGATTGACAATCATGCGCGCTAATTCAGTGATTCGGTCCAGATCATGCGCAATCGATTCGATCGCTTGTAAGCGAAGACGAATCTCTTGGGTGCGTCGACCTTTCTGCTGCGTCCAGCAGGCATTTTGAATTCGCACCCTAAGGTTATAACTGTAGCCTGCACGATCGAGAATCCGCTGCCCAGAGGATCGGGACTGAAACAGAATCGACTGCTCGAGGTGGCTGACTTGCGACTGCGTTTCAGCAATTAAAAACAGCAAATTTTCACGAATAGGCTTCGGTAGTTTGATCATGAATTATCGGCTAGCTGATTGAAGGGCATCTTCGGATTGCTTCATCATTGTATCCGTGTGGAGACCGACATACCCTGTTCGCGACAGGCTCAAAGTGTGCCAAACTTTCTCTCTTCTGTGCGGGGTTTTTATCAGGATGCGCACAATGTTCGCTTATTTTTTAAGGGTTTCATGGATCAAGAAATCATTGCGCGCTTATTCAAAGCACCTGAACTTGGGCCGCGTCTCACGATTTTGTCTGGTGGAACAGGCTTCAATGACACCACTCGTTTCTTAAAGCATCTGACCCATCGTTCAACACACCTCCTCACCCCATTTGACTCAGGCGGATCATCAGCGATCTTACGAACCAGCTTTGATATGCCTGCAGTGGGTGATCTACGGAGTCGAATCATGGCACTCGCTGATGAGTCACTGGCTGGACACCAAGCCGTTGTTAAGTTATTTGCCACCCGGATTCCAACGGATGCTCCGAGCCGCGTCATCGAAATCTTGTTGCACGGTCTGAAAAACGGTTCAGATAAACTCATCACCCAGATTCACGAACCTCTACAAAGCAGCATTCATCGTCTCTTGTCCCGATTTTTCGACGCTGCACCGACGAATTTTGATTATCGCGGTGCAAGTCTTGGCAATTTAGCGTTAACCGGGGCCTATCTTGATCACCACCGACGACTGGATCCGACCGCCATCCTCTTTTCCCGACTGATTAAGGGCCAAGGAATCGTTCGTGTCAGTGTCGACGCCAATCTACACCTCGGTGCCTACTTGAGGATGGCCAACTGATCCTCGGACAGCACCGACTCACGGGAAAGGCCATGCATCCGATTCAGAGCCCGATCAAAGAGCTATTTCTCAACCGAGGCCTTGAACATGAGTCGCGAACGACGGTCGCTGCGAAACGGAAAACTCGAAGTATGCTGGTGGATACAGATCTGATCGTGTTTTCACAAGGCAGTTTTTATTCAAGCTTGTTGGCAAACTTATTACCTGTGGGAATCGGCACGAGCATTGCGCAAAGCTCAGCAAACAAAGCCTGGATACCCAACCTTGGCCATGATCCCGGGCAACTCGGCTTAGATGTATCTGCAAGCCTTCAGACGCTAATCGCAACCTTATTGAGGGATGCACAAGGGTCTGAGCCGCGCGAGGTTCTGACCCACGTGGTCTTCAACCCAAAGGCAGTTTACCCAGGGGGGATACCGCATGAGCTCATGGCGCGATGGGGCATCGAACCCATCTATGTGTCCGAAACAAAAGCCGGTGGCTTTTGCCCGACTGCACTGTCTCAAACACTCTGCCGCCTTGCGCTGGACCCCCAATCATTCAGCC
>OBOZ01000029.1_pt1 | contig 17013 bp, 19 predicted proteins | sample 1494301 | NCBI WGS metagenome assembly OBOZ01 (sample SAMEA3275628, study PRJEB22092) | marine metagenome | biome: Marine Biome; feature: Surface Water; material: Sea Water | collected 2014-06-23T09:30:00+00 | depth 2 m
CCCTTTTAAACCACAAGCATCAGCTACTTTTGCATAACTTAGTTCTGGATCAAGTTCAGTACCGACGAAATTATCATCAAACCACAAAATAGAATTTCGTTTTTCTGCTCCCCATTGATAGTTTCTAAAAATAACCATTGTAATTGAAGGCCATTCTTCTCTAGCACATGAGCTCATTTCATTCATGCTGATACCAAATGCTCCATCACCTGCAAAACCAATTACAGGTGTATCTGGACAGCCAATTTTTGCACCCAAAATTGATGGAAAGCCATATCCACAAGGACCAAACAATCCTGGAGCTAAATACTTTCTTCCTTTTTCAAATGTTGGATAAGCGTTTCCAATTGCACAATTGTTTCCGATGTCACTTGAAATAATTACATCATCAGGCATACCAGCTTGTATTGCTCTCCAAGCTTGTCTAGGAGACATTCTATCTGCGTCTCTTTCTCTTGCCTCTTTGTTCCAAACTGTTCCTTCATCGTCTTCTTCATGATCTAAACTTGATAATTTTTGTAACCATGCAGATTTAGTTTGATGAATTATATCTTTTCTTTTTTGTCTATCTGTATCACCTGCAGTGGGTGAAAGTTGGGCTAATAATTGTTGTGCAACTAGTTTTGCGTCTCCACAAATACCTACTGAAACTTTTTTTGTTAAACCAATACGATCTGAATTCATGTCAACTTGGATAATACTTGCGTCTTTTGGCCAATAATCCATGCCATAACCTGGTAAAGTTGAAAAAGGATTTAACCTAGTTCCCAATGCCAAAACAACATCAGCTTGTTTAATTAATTCCATCCCAGCTTTTGAACCATTATAACCTAAAGGTCCTGCTGCTAAAGGATGACTTCCTGGGAAACTATCATTATGTTGATAACCAGAACAAACTGGAGCGTCTAATTTTTCTGCAAGTTTTTTACAATCTTCAATAGCACCTCCAATAACAACACCTGCTCCAGATAAAATTACTGGAAATTTTGCATTAGATAACAAGTCTGCAGCTTTTTTAATTGCATCAACACCTCCTGCTTGTCGTTCCAATCTAACAATTGGAGGAAGGTCAATATCAATGACTTGTGTCCAGTAATCTCTTGGTACGTTGATTTGAGCTGGAGCTGATCCTCGTATAGCTTTTTCTATAACTCTATTTAATACCTCGGCCATTCTAGATGGATCTCTAACTTCCTCTTGATAACAAACCATGTCTTTAAACAAATTCATTTGTTCAACTTCTTGGAAACCACCTTGTCCCATAGTTTTGTTAGCAGCTTGTGGGGTAACTAATAAAAGTGGTGTATGATTCCAATAAGCAGTTTTAATTGGTGTTACTAATCCTGTAATTCCTGGACCATTCTGAGCTATAACCATTGACATTTTTCCTGTAGCTCTTGTGTAACCGTCTGCAATTAATCCACCATTAGTTTCATGAGCAACATCCCAGAATGTAATACCAGCATCTGGAAAAATATCTGAAATTGGCATAAAAGCAGAACCAATAATTCCAAAGGCGTGTTCAATTCCGTGCATTTGTAAAACTTTTACAAAAGCTTCTTCTGTTGTCATTTTTGTCATAAAAATAGAACCTCTCTAATGTGTAAATTTAATACTGTTAAAATTCGTTTGTTAATTTTAGCGATTAATATATAAGATTTTGAAAAATTCAAACAAACAAATCGACACTATATATGGCCACAGACATTATAATTCACGACAAAAAAGATAATGTGGGAGTAGTAGTAATAGAAAAAATCACTCCAAAGCAAGATTGTTCTTGTTGGATAATGGAAGATGATAGTACAGTAGATATACAATCTTTGGATGAAATTCCTCTAGGGCATAAAATTGCGATGGTTGATCTTAATGAAGGTGATACAATTTTAAAATATGGTCACGATATTGGTAAAGTAGTAAAATCAACAAAAAAGGGTGAACATGTGCATGTTCATAATGTAAAAACTAAGAAGTGGTAATAAAATGGAAATTCCAAAAAGTTTTTTAGGTTACAAAAGAGAAAATGGAAGAGCTGGAACAAGAAACCATGTAATTATTCTTCCTGTTGATGACATTTCAAATGCATGTGCTGAAGCCGTTGCAAACAATATTAAAGGGACAATTGCACTCCCGCATTCTTATGGAAGACTTCAATTTGGAGCTGATTTAGAACTTCATTTTAGAACAATGATTGGTACTGGTTGTAACCCCAATGTGGCAGCAGTGATTGTTATTGGAATTGAACCTAAATGGACTAAAAAAATAGTTGATGGAATTGCAAAAACTGGAAAACCAGTTGAAGGATTTCACATCGAGAGAACTGGCGACATCGGTACAACAATGAAAGCCTCAAAAAAAGCGCAAGAATTTGTAATGTGGGCATCTGAAAAACAAAGAGAAGAATGTCCATTAAGTGATTTATGGATATCAGTAAAATGCGGAGAGTCTGATACTACATCAGGTTTAGCAGCTAATCCAACAGTTGGAAATTTGATGGATAAATTAGAACCATTGGGAGTTCATTTGTGCTTTGGTGAAACTTCAGAGCTTACTGGGGCTGAAAAAGTTTGTGCTACAAGAGGAGCTACCAAAGAAGCATCTGAAAAGTTTATGAATACATGGAATGCGTATAATGATTTCATATTAAAGGAAGCTACCGATGATTTATCTGAAAGTCAGCCAACAGCTGGAAACATCGCAGGTGGACTAACTACAATTGAGGAAAAAGCTTTTGGAAACTTTCAAAAAATTGGAAACTGTAAGTTTATTGACGTTCTAGAACCTGCTGAAGAACCAACTAAGGGAAAAGGTTTGTACTTTATGGATACTTCATCAGCCGCAGCTGAATGTGTAACTTTACAAGCAGCCGCTGGTTTCAATATTCATTTATTTCCAACCGGTCAAGGTAATATTGTTGGAAATCCAATTGAACCCGTAGTTAAATTAACAGCAAATCCTTTAACAGTTAAAGGTATGGGTGAACATATTGATTGTGATGTATCAAAAATTCTTTCAAGAGAAATGAATTTATCTGAAGCTGGAGATGAATTAATTAAAACTACTCTTAGAGTAGCCAATGGAAGATTAACGTGCGCTGAAGCTTTGGGTCATAAAGAATTTGTGATGACTAAACTTTATCGAAGTGCCTAATTAGAATTAATTTAATGAGTTATAAAAAGTACTTGGTATTTTTACCAGGTATAATTTTAGCTTTTGTTCTTTACACATTATCTCAAGGAATTAATAACATTATTGGAATTGAGCTTCTGGGGTACGAAAAAAGTCCCATATCTACAGCCATGATTGCTATATTGTTTGGAATTCTATTAGGAAATATATTTCAAATAAGAAATTTATTTCTTAAAGGTTTAAATTTTGCACAGTCAAATATACTTAAATTAGGAATTATTTGTTTAGGAATTCAACTTAAACCGTTTGAATTTTTAGAATTTGGTGCAATCGCAATCCCGTTAATAATTATCTGTATAGTCAGCGTTTTAATAGTAATAAAAGTTTTAGTAAAAAAATTAAATATACCAAGACGAATGTCTTATCTAATTTCAATTGGAAGTACAGTTTGTGGTACTACAGCAATAATGGCAACAGCTCCTGTTATAGGTGCAAAGAAAAATGAAATTTCTTATGCGGTGGCAAATATTACAATATTTGGAATCCTTTCAATGCTTATTTATCCTTACTTTGCAAATTTTTACTTTAATGGAGAGTCTTTATTAATTGGGTTGTTTCTAGGTACATCCATACATGAAACTGCTCAAGTTGCTGCTGCAGGACTTATTTATGACCAGCAATTTAATAGTCCAGAAACTTTAAATATCGCAACAGTTACTAAATTAATAAGAAATACCTTTTTAATCATTATGATCCCTTTATTTGCTTTTTTGTACAATCGAGGGCAAGTTAAAGAAAAAAAATACTCTATAATTAGTATTTTTCCATATTTTGTATTAGGTTTCGTTGGCATGATAATCATTAGAAATGTTGGGGATAATATATTTATAACCTCTCAAAATGAGATTTGGGCAAACACAGTGATAAATATAAAATTCTTATCTAAAATATTTTTAACAATGGCAATGGCTGCAATTGGTCTTTCAACAAACTTAAGAGATATTAAAAATATGGGCTACAAACCCTTTGTAGTCGGCTTTGCAGCTATGGCTACAGTTGGATTAATATCGATTACCACAATAGAAGTTTATATAAATTTTTTTAATTAAGACTTAATAAAAATTTTACTTTTTAAATTTGATGCAAAACGTCTTATTAAAGCTGCACCCACCCCTAAAATAATAGCAAACATAATTGTAAACAAACCATAAAAGAAAGGCATCTCTTTTGAAAAATCAATTATGAATGATGAGAAAAAATTAAGTTCTGTATTTACTGTTGCTTGAATTTTAACTTGAACTTGTTCTGCAAAAAATGTGTCATAAGCGATTGCTATTCCAACAACTAATAATAAAATTGCTAGCAAAGCTCTTAGACCAGAGCTATCAATTCTTTCCCCTAGTTTTTGACCAATTTGAACTCCAATAATTGAACCAATGACCAACATAAGCACTAGAAGTAAATCTATCGATCCATAATTAAAGGAGTGTAAGAAAGTTACAATTACGCTTACAAAAATAGTAACAAATAAAGAAGTTCCAGGAACTAATTTAGTTGGCATTTTAATTATATAAATCATTGCTGGAACTAATATAAAAGCACCACCTATCCCCATAATTGCAGCAATAAAACCAACAATTAAACCAATAATTATGGGCGTAAAAATACTTTCATATAATTTAGATTTTGGAAATCTCATTCTTAGTGGAAGACCATGAATCCAATAATGAACATGTGCTTTTTTTTTTAAAAGAACATTTCTTTTAGCTTGGTCAATTTCTCTGAGACTTTCTACAAGCATTAATGTTCCTATAATTGCTAAAATATACATGTAGGCTAGAGAAATGACGGTATCTATTTTTCCAATACCTTTGAAATAAGAGAATGTAAAAATTCCCAATGAAGTGCCAATCGCACCACCAATTACAATCATAAGTCCCATCTTGTAATCAAGTGTATTTTTTAAATAATGTGTAGTGGATCCAGAAACAGATGTTGCTAAAATATTATTAGCTTCATTTGCAACAGCATAAGCAGGAGGAATACCTAAAAAAATTAAAAAAGGGGTCATTAAAAAACCACCTCCAACTCCAAATAATCCTGAAAGAACACCAACAATTGCACTTAGTAAAAGTATTTCTATCGGATTAACAAATACTTGTGCTATCGGTAAAAAAACGTCCATATAAACTTAAAATGCTGTTAAAAAACAACTTAGTTAAAAGTAACAAAAGTTCCAACTAAAATTACACCCCAGTATGCAAGTAAACTCACTAAAATACCTGCTTTAATATATGATGTTTTAAATCTAGGGAGTTTATTAAAAAATTTTATTTCTGAAAGATGCATCTAACAAGTCCATACACCCAGTAAATAATTTGTCAAATAATTATTTAAATTAAGATAATTTTTTTTGATTAGTAAATTGTTGCACCAAAAACTTTTATCAGATTATCTTCTACACCTAGTACCAATCTTCCTAAGAATTCTCCTGGAAGTTCTTTGTTTGTCTGTTTAATCAAAACAGTGACGTGTTCCCCTCTTCTTAAACATCCAAATGGTTCAAATGTTTCCTGTAAATTAACAATTAGCTTATTATTTGCCCACTGTTTACCTAATTCAACTTCATTTGCTCCAAAAAGCATCTGAGTAGAGAAGTCTCTTGTAAATCCACCATAATCTTTAAGATTAGATGACTTTACTAAGTTATCCCAAATTGGTTTGGCTAATTCGTATATTTCATCATCCGATTTTGATAAAATATCCATAATAATTAATTAGTATTGAATTTAAGAGGCTTTTTTCTTCTCGTTCTCATCAACCATATGGTAAACAGGAACTTTCTCAAGACTAAATTTTCCTGTTTTAGGATCTCTTCTAGAAACTGTTAGGCAATGCCAGTTTTCATCATCAAGTTTCATATGATCTCCTCTATAATAATAACCTGGCCATCTTGTTTCTTCTCTAAACATAGTATGTTCTGTTACACATTGAGAGGTTAGAGCTCTGTGTTTAAGCTCCCAGGCTCTCATTAGTTGATGATAATCTTCAGCCCCAACTTTTTCTAGATCTTCTTCCAACCATGTCAAAAGTTCTAAACCTCTTTTTAACATATTAGCATTAGTCATGTAATTGGTAGCTATACCACCAACGTATTCATCCATAATTCGTTGTAAACGCTGTAATCCTTGAATAGGAGAAATATAACTCGGGGATACTGTTCCACCAGTTATTTCATTTTGAGCAACTTTGTAAGTTTCTAGTGGTTTGTAAACTTTAGCTTTAAAATCATCACATTGTTTATCTGATACCTTTAATCCCTCAGCTTTTTTATCCTCGATATATTTAACAGCAGCTTTTGCAGCCAATCTACCTTCTGTAAATGAGCCAGAAGAGAATTTATGTGCGCTTCCACCTACAGTGTCTCCCGCACCAAATAGACCATCGATTGTAAGCATTCTGTTGTATCCCCAAAAATATTCTGGAGGAGATAAATCCTCAGGCCCACTAACCCAAGCTCCTGAACAAGTAGCATGAGAACCCATTACATATGGTTCTGAAGTAGTTAACTCTGGATTTGTATATTTTGGATCAATATTTTGGGATGCCCAAACGACCGCTTGACCTACAGTCATTCCTAAAAAATTTTCCCATCCTACAGTTTCTAAATGTGGATCTTGGAATGCCTCTGTTGTAACCATTTGAATTGGTCCACCACCTGCCATAGTTTCTTGAATAAACGCATGATTTCTTAGACAAGTTGGAGTTGGATGATGATCAATGTATTCACCAACTAATTCTTTAGTTTGGTCATACCATTTCTTCTCATAGTTTTCGCCATTAGCATTTTGCGTATAAGTTTTTAAATGCAAGAAGTATGCTCCAACAGGACCATAACCATCTTTAAATCTGCATAAAACAATTCTATTTTCCATTTGTGTCATTTTAGCTCCAGCAGCAATAGGTAATGCATAAGCTGAACCATTACTCCACGGAGCATACCATGTTCTACCCATTCCCTCGCCAACGGCTCTAGGTTTGAATATATGTGAAGCGCCACCTGCTGAAACAATTACTGCTTTCGCTCTAAAAACGTGAAAATCTCCAGTTCTCATATTAAATCCAACAGCACCACCTACTCTATTTTCTTGAGCTTCATCCATTAAAAGATGAGTAATCATAATTCTATTATAAATTTTATCTGCAGATTTTTTTGCTGCCTCTGCAACAATTGGTTTATAACTTTCACCATGTATCATGATCTGCCATTTTCCTTCTCTTAAATATCTTCCAGTTTCTTCGTTCTTCATCATAGGAAGACCCCATTCATCAAACATATGAACAGTGGAGTCTACGTGACGAGCCATGTCGTAACCTAAATCTTCTCTTACCATTCCCATTAAATCATTTCTTGCATATCGAACATGATCTTCGGGTTGATTTTCGCCCCATTGCATTCCCATATAACAATTGATTGCATAAAGACCTTGAGCAACAGCACCACTTCTATCTATGTTAGCTTTTTCAACACAAACAATTTTCATATCTCTACCCCAGTGTCTTGCTTCAAAAGTAGCACCTGTACCTGCCATTCCTCCACCAACGACTAAAATATCACAATCTTCGTAATGTGTTTTATGCTTAGCCATTAATAGTAAACTCCTTTTTTAAAAGAATCTTTTGGAACGCTAGGCAGTTCACCGTCAATGTTAAGTCCCTCTGGCTCAGTATATAATCTTTGAGAATTAATCTCTCCTTGATTAGGCTTATCACCTTCAGCTAATTTAGGAATAAATTTTCCCCAAGGCTTAGTTGTTATAGGTGAAACGAAGTCTTTAGTAGTTCCATTTCTAAATTTAATTTTCCAAGAGATAGTCCCCTTTTCTTCTTCTCTTCTAACTCTTACGCTATGACCCATTGGAGCAAAGTCAGCATAACCTCTAACATCAATAGCGTGATTAGGACAAGCTTTCACACATGAATAACACTCCCAACAAAAATTAGGTTCTATATTTTTGGCACGTCTAATATTTTCATCTATGTGCATTATATCTGATGGGCAAATATCTACACAATGACCACAGCCATCGCATCTCGTCATGTATACAAAAGTTGACATATTATTTTTTCTCCTTATTTAAATTTATCATAATTAATAATGTTTAGGTTGCTCTCTTTTTATCCCTAAACCGAATTGTTCAGGTGCATCAGCTGGGGGTGGTAGATTATCTCTTGATCCGTCAGCTTCTGCTAAATTTTTCTGAATTGCTGCTCCAGGTTTATAAAACATATGTGCAAATTTGGACCAATAAATCCCTCCAAATAAAATTAAATTTGCAACAACATATAATGTTAAAAATAAATATGATAATCCAGTTTGTCCGTTAAATTGAGTATAGGACCATACTAAACCAAATGTGGCACAGGCTAACAAAGCCAACACAAATAAATCTGCTTTTATTATTCTATACCATGGATGCGCTTCTGCTGAAACGTCTACTCTTAAAAAAAACCAAAACCAGTATCCTCCAACACAAGTCAGTATTGCACCCACATGCCATATCGTTGACCAAGTAGTTGAGGTTGGTTTGTTAGCACCAGTGTAACAAAAAACTAGTACAGCAGATGCAACCCAAAATAAAATAGTACCATACATACCTAGAACATGTGCCAATCTTCTTTTGCCAAATCCTAGTTCTGATGTAGTGCCGATATCGTATACTGTTGTTTTTGCAACGATAGATACTTTTTCTCCAACACCTAATTCTTTAGTTGCATTAAGTTTTGCTTTTTTTGCGTTATCAAAAAAATAAGTTAAATTTCTATGTGAAATCATTTGGATAATTGTTCCAGCTGCAATCAGAACTATCATAGCAATGATAAAGCCTTGCATTGCAAGGGGTGATACAGTTTCTGCTAAAATTGCAAATGGATTTGTATTTAACATTCTACCCTTAAATTAAATTATTTTGCTCTAATTTAAAAGATTTTCTAATCTAGTTAAATCTTCTAATCAACCTAAACTATTGGTTATTTTGTCCTTAATAACAACTCACAATTTATATTTTCGTTTGTAGTGTTGATTTTTAGGAATTACTGACCTTACGCCCCCTTGGGGATTCTCTACATCGCCTTGTCTTCTTGGTATAAGATGAATATGACAATGCATAATTGATTGGCCTGAAATTTTTCCTGCATTTGTTCCAATATTAAAACCTCTAACAGTATTATCTTTTTCTAAGATATCTTTTTTAATAACTTTAATCAGATCGTTACATGCAACTAGTTCTTCATTAGTTAAATCAAAATAATCACTAAGATGCCTTTTGGGTATAATCAAACAATGGAGATTGGATACAGGATAAGTGTCATAACTTGCATATGCTAATTCATTTTCATGAGCAATTCCGCTAATTTTAGAATTACAAAAAAGACAGGGGTTGTTTGGATCTTTAATCATTTATCTATACCTTGGGTATTTTTTTACTGCCTTTAAATAATGATTGTTTAGTAAATGAAATATTTTTAAACTTTTTCTTTTCCACTTAATTTTATCAACAGTCTTTACAGAAGCCACTCCTTTACCAGATCCTATCAGAATAATTTCATCATATTCACTTAAAGTTTTAATTAATATTTCTTTTTTAATGACACTTTTAGTTTTAGATTTAAAAAATTTGTAAGTAATTCCTTTATAACAATTGATAGGAGGAGAATATATTTTATTTTTTTTAACAAAAAATATATTTGACGTTCCTGTTTCAAAAATTTTTTTATCTGAACATAGCCCAATATCAGATCTAGAATTATCCATTTTGGATAGATATTTTAAAATCTCTTTATATTTTAAGTTTTTAAATTCTGGTTTTTCTCTTTTTAATTTTACAAGTTTTAAATTAAAATCTAGTTTTGGTTTAACTCTTTTTCTTAAAGAAATTGAAATTATCTTTTTGTTTAATGCTACTCTCAATAGATGGTTATAATTTTTATTAAGATCTATATTTTTTTTAATTAATTTATTGATATCTTTTTTTATTGAGGGTTTATAAATTTTGTATTTTTTTATAGAATTTAACAAATTTTGAATATGCTCTTTAAAAAAAAGTATCTTAGGGGGGGAGTTATAAATCCACATTGTTGTGAATACTCCATAATCTCCCCAAAGATCTTGAAATTCGATTTCTTTAAGATCTTTAAGCCGATAAGATTTTTTTAATAAGTAAGTTACCATTTTCAGTTAAAAAAGATTCAGGATGAAATTGAAATCCATAGATTTTATCAGTGTTATTTTCTAGTGCCATTGCCGAACCTGAAATAGCACATCTCATTGTTATGTCAAAATTTTGCGAGTAAAAAGGTTCTTTCAACTTTAAAGAATGGTAACGACCTACTTTGTATTTATTATTATGTGGAAAAATTGAATTTCTGCTAATAACTTTAATTTTAGATTGGAAGCCATGATAAATTTGTTTTTGTTGTATTATTTTGGCACCTTCACAATATAATATCTGCTGAAATCCTAAGCAGATACCTAATATTCTTTTTCTTCCTTTATAATTATTATAAATTTGGCTAGTGATTGGATAATCTTTAGGTGAGCCAGGTCCTGGAGATAAAACAATTGTTGATGCTCTTTTTAAATATTGATTATTAATCTGATCATAATTTGTGCATTTAACTTTGTCGAACAAAGATAACTGATGGACAACGTTATGAGTAAAGGAGTCTTTATGATCAATCACATATATCATTTAAACAAATCTATTAAGGCTTTTGCTTTTATAAAATTTTCATTAAACTCATGATTGGCGTTGCTATCAATGACAACACCTGAGGCGACTGAAATTTCTGAAGTATTTTTAAAATTTAGTATTGAACGTATAATAATGTTAAACCTCATATCTCCATTAAATTTAATGTAACCAAAACTGCCTGTATAAATATTTCTATTTTCTTTTTCTTGCTTATTTAGAAGATTAAGTGTGCTTATTTTAGGACACCCTATTACCGAACCACCAGGCATCATTGATTTAACTATATCAATAGTTTTAGCTTTTTCGTTCAATTTACCTTTTATCAAGCTCACATAGTGAAAAAGGTCCTTATATTCTTCCACAGTTTTTTCTTTTTTAATTTTAACTGATCCAGGAACACAAATACGTGATAAATCACTACGTTCCATATCAACAATCATATTATGTTCCTTAGTCTCCTTAATATTTTTCCTGAAATATTGAAGAGCTTTGCTTTTATTTAAACTTTTATTTTTCGTTAGTGTGCCTGCAATTGGTTTAGTTATTATTGATCTTCCTTTTTTTTCAATTAAAGTTTCTGGAGAGCAGCTAATTACTGAATAATTTTTGTCTTTAATTAAAAAAGCCTCTGGTGCAAGATTGGATTTGGATAATCTACAGAAGAAATCTAAAGGATCTATTTTTGATTTATTTTTATATTTAGTACAAATTTTAATTTGATATGTTTCACCTTGTCTTATTTTTTTTTTAAACTTATTAAAAATTTTTGTGTAATTTTTTCTATTAATATTTATTTTAAATTGTTTGTTTTTATTTTCTATTAGTGGAGCTTTGAAAGATAAAGTTTCATTTAAACTTAATAAAGTTTCAGGTTTATAAAAAATTCCCTTTGGAAAATGAATAGTTTTTTGTTTGGGAAATTTAATTCCAATTAGGTGATTTAATAATTCATAACCAAAAAAACCAATATAAAGATCAGTTTTCTTGATTTTTTTTTTATTGGAAGAAATTGATTTAAAAAAATTAAGTATATTTTTATTAGACAAGATTATTTTTTTTGAAAAATCTGTAAATAAATCAAACCCTTTTGTTGTTTTGTAAATAACGTAAGGTTTTCCTGACGAATTAATATCGTTTAAAATTTTAAAAGTATTCAATTTAACTTGTTTTTAACCTTAATACTGCTTCTTCTTTTATTGGAAGATGAATTATTGCAGCGAAAACTGACAATGCAATTGCTAAATACCACGCATAATCATATGAACCATAAAGATCATGAAATAAACCACCTAGATATGCTCCAAAAAATGAACCTACTTGATGACTTAAAAAGACAATCCCATAAAGTAGCCCTAAATATTTTGTTCCGAACATATGAGCAACTATTCCACTTGTAGCGGGTACCGTTGACAACCACAAGAAACCAAAGCTAGCACCAAAAATAAAAGCATTAATATTACTAGCTGGTAGAAATATGAAAAATATAATTGATAGCCCTCTTAAAGAATAAATTACACTCAAGATAATTTTTTTACTAATTTTAGTTGATAAGTAACCGCTCAAAAGTGAACCGATTATATTAAATAATCCAATCAAAGATAATATTGCTGCTGCAGTCCAGCTTTCTAATCCTCTATCAACTACATAAGTTGGAACATGTGTTCCTACCAATGTAATATGAAAACCACAAACAAAAAAACCAGAGACTAAAAGAATATAACTTTTTGAAGCAAATGCCTCTTTAATTGCCTCTAAAGTACTTTGCGAATTTGGTGTTTCAATACTTTGTTCTAAAGATGGAGATCTTACAAAATAAGAAACTATTAAACCTATAAATAAAGCAACAAGAAAAGCAATTAATGTAATTTGCCATCCATTTTCACTTAATGAATAGGTTGTTAAAAGCGGAGACAAAAAATATCCAAATGAACCTATTGCTGTGACTAAACTCATTGCAATTGTTCTATTAGATAATGGAAAATGTTTACCAACTATAGCCATAGGGATGCTAATAGCAGTTCCACCTAAACCAATACCAACTAAAATGCCCATATCTATTTGAAAAAATATTCCTGTATTTGGACCTGCGTAAAGAAAATAAATCCCTGCAATAAAAAAAACAAACGCTAAAGCTATGGCTTTATGTCCACCATATTTATCTGCTATTGCACCAAATATAGGTCCAGTAAGTCCCCACATTAACATTTGTATTCCTATTGAAAGTCCAGCCTCTGTTAATGAAATTCCTAAATCTTCTTTAAAATCCATAAAAAACAAACCAAAAGTTTGTCTAACCCCTAATGATATTAGAACTACCAGACAAGCAGCTATTAAAGTTACTAGAGCTGTTTTGTTTCTAAAGAATTTTTCATTGGCCATAACAAATTATATTAAATGTTTGAGAGCTTGCTTTATATCTGCGATAAGGTCGCTAGGATCTTCTAATCCAATATGTAATCTTACTAAATGTTCATCTTTTGCTAATTTTAAAAATTTTCGAGTTCCAGTTTCTCTATACTCTTGATGTAAAGCTAAGCTTTCAAATCCACCCCAACTATAACCATAACCAAATAATTTTAACGAATTAACAAATTTTCTAACAGAGTTAATATTTTTACATTTTATTTTTAAACCCATTAAACCTGAAGCTCCTGAATAATATTTCTTCCACATTTTAAAATTGTAAGAACCTTTTTTATAAGGATAAAGCAGTTTTATATTTTTAAATTTTGAGAGAAATTTAGCTACTTTCTTAGCATTTTCTCTGTGTCTATCTAGTCTGACATCTAAGGTTCTTAAACCTCTAGTAATCAAATAAGCATCATCAGGACCAAGTCTTAAACCAGTAATCTTCTCTGCAGCCTTGACTTTGGGAAATACTTTTTTATTTACTGCTAAAGATCCTCCCATAACATCAGAATGACCAGAATAATACTTAGTTGCAGAAACAATCGCCATATCAAATCCAAGTTTTATTGGTTTTAAAAAATATGGTGTTCCCCAGGTATTATCCATAGCAGTTAAAATTTTATTTTTTTTGGCAATAGAAATTATTTTTCCTAGATCTTGAAAATCAAATGAATTACTTCCTGGATTTTCTACGAAAATTAACTTTGTTTTTTTGGTAATATTTTTTTCTAAAGTTTTAAGATCATGAGGATTATAAAAACTTGTTTTAATATTGAAATCTTTTAAATAATTTTCAGTCAATATTCTTGTTGGACTATAAACTGGATCTGCTGCAATAATTTCATCTCCAGGTCTAGTGACGCTAAAAATTGCCAAAAAAACTGCCCCGAAACCTGTTGGTGTTGTAAAAACATGATAACTTTCCTCAAGCTTAGTTAAAATTTTTTGTAAAATATAAGTAGTTGATGTGCCTTGCCTTGCATAATCATAATGACCACCAATTGGATTTTTTTGAGCTTTAGCCTGAGTTTTTCTTATATCTTTCATTGATTTAAAAATTATCGTGGACGCTCTAACTACTGGAGGGTTTACTGACTGATTATGAAAATCTTTAGCTGTATGCTTAAGAAAAGTCTTAAAAGAGCTACTCATAATAAAATTTGATATGTTTAAAAGACAATGCTATATCCCATGAAAAACGTCAATATAATTAAAATAGGATTGAATGAGTTACCCAAAAAAACATAGAGGTCGAAGAAAACAAGGCTCAAAAAAAAGAAGAGCTAAAAGAAAAAATAAGAAGAAGTAAATCAGCTTCTATTCTTTAATCCACCCACCACCAAGAACTTTATAGCCAAACTGATCTTTGTTATAAAAAACACAAGCTTGTCCAGGTGAAATACCATCCTCTGGCAAAGTTAGATTAACAACACCTGTTTTATTATCTTTTAAATTTATGTTAGCTTCAAGTAAATCTCCTGTAGATCTTACTTTTACAAAAATTTTTTTTTCTAAATCTTTATTAGGGGCTAGTAAATTTATATTTTTTAATGAAATTGTTTGTTTTCCAAGTTTTTCTTTTGGACCTACAATGATTTCATTTTTATCAGAATTAATTTTAAGTACATAAAGAGGCTCTTTATCTGAAACCTTTATCCCTTTTCGCTGACCTATTGTAAAATTAATAATACCATCATGTACACCTAAAACTTCTCCATTTAAGTTTTTAATATTTCCTTTTTGAAATGAGTCAGGTCTAAATTTTTGTATTACTGATGCATAATCTCCATTTGGAACAAAACAAATATCTTGGCTGTCTGGTTTATCAGCAACATTTAAATCTAAATTCTTTGCTATCTCTCTAGTTTTATCTTTCAACATTCCACCTAAGGGAAATCTTAAATAATCTAATTGCTCTCTAGTTGTATTGAATAAAAAATAGCTTTGATCTCTGTTTTCATCTATTGCTCTGTACATGTTTGTTGTATTTCTTTCCGTAATACTTTTTACGTAGTGACCTGTTACTAGTGCATCAGCATTAAGATCTTTCGATACCTCAAATAAATCTTTAAATTTTACAGTTTGATTACATTGCACACAAGGAATAGGAGTTTCACCTTTTAAATAGCTCTCAACAAAATTATCTATTACCCCTTGTTTAAATTTATCCTGATAATATAAAATTTTATGTTCAATATCTAATTTATTAGCTACTCGTTTTGCATCCATAATATCTTGACCAGAGCAGCATTGTTTAGAGGCTGCTACTTCCTTACCATCATCGTATAACTTTAAGGTGATACCTATAACTTTATAACCTTCTTTCTTCATCATTCCTGCAACAGTAGAAGAGTCTACACCACCAGACATAGCTACAACCACAGTAGTATCTGATGGTTTTTTATTAAAACCTAAAGAGTTTAATTCTTCGTTCATAAGGTGGTATTTATACTGATTTACAATATAAGTTAAATTAAATGATTTTAGATTATGAACCAGGTGACAAAGTCACTAATCCGAACAATAAAGAATGGGGAATAGGACAGGTACAATCAATAATAAATGACAAAGTCACTGTGAATTTTGAAAATGCAGGTAAAAAAGTAATTAATGCAAGTAACATCGAACTAAGAAAACTTGGTAAATAAAAAATGGATTTAAAAAAGGTAGTTGAGGATTTAATTGAAAGTTTTTTAATTGCTGGAGACTTAGCTATTGAACTAAGAACAAAAGGTTTAATAAAAAAAATTAAATCAGACAACACGCCTGTGAGCAATGGTGATATAGAGGTAAACAAGCTTATTACAAAAGAAATATCTAAGATAACACCAGAAATTCCCATAATTTCTGAAGAAAGTTTGGAGAATAAAGATAAATCAAATTTAAAAAATTTTTGGCTTATTGATCCAATCGATGGAACACACGATTACATAAATAATTTAGAAGAATTTACAATTAATGCTGGATTAATAATGGATAATAAGCCAGTTGCAGGACTAATTAATGCTCCAGCTAAAAAAAGAATGTTTTACTCTTATGGAGAAAACAATGCATTTGAACTTAAAAATGGGAAAGAATTAAATCTCAGTGATTCAATTATAAAAAACACAGGTCGAATTAAATTTATTTCATACTCAAATAAAATTAAGCCTGAGATTCAAAAAATTTATAATGATTTGGGTGTAGAGGAAAATATTAAAATGAAAAGTTCCTTAAAATTTTGTGTAGTTGCTACAGGTGAGTACGATGGTTATGTTGCAGAACCAAGAGCTTATGAGTGGGATATAGCAGCCGGTCATGCAATTTTGAGTCATGCAGGTGGAGAAGTAACTGATTTTAATGGAAATGAAATTTTATACGGTAAGCCCAATTTAAAAAATACAAGTCTAATTTTAAAAAGTAAAACTATATTATAATGGATGAACAGTTAAGAATTATATTAATTATAATTGTGTCAGTCTCGATTTTTGGATTATTAGTTTTTGTTTTTGTAAAAAATTATATTAGAAATAAAATTAATCGTCTTTTAGAAGATGAGGATAAAAACAATTTAGAGTAAATTAATAATCTTTAAAAATTCATCTTTTTCTATATCCATAACCTTTTTTGAGGTTTCAAAATCAAAACCATTTCTTGCTAATAATGATATGTCTTTTTTGTAAAATAAAGTTCTATTATCTTCAGCTCTTGCAGGTCCTATTCTTTTTTTTTTACAAATTTT
>OBOZ01000030.1_pt1 | contig 16620 bp, 16 predicted proteins | sample 1494301 | NCBI WGS metagenome assembly OBOZ01 (sample SAMEA3275628, study PRJEB22092) | marine metagenome | biome: Marine Biome; feature: Surface Water; material: Sea Water | collected 2014-06-23T09:30:00+00 | depth 2 m
GAAATTGCTGATTCAAGGATGGCAGGGCCGAGGTCGGAAGTTCTTCGCACCCAAGTTCAAACACAAACTGCCGTGTCTTCATGCATCGACTCCCTTCAGGATCTCTGCTCTCAGCGCATGGTCTGCCAATGGAAACCCAGCTTGCTTTCGTGTTTCAAAATAACAATTGGCGACTTGTCGAGCCAGATTGCGTACCTTGAGGATGTACCGTTGCCTTTCTGTGACACTGATCGCGTGACGCGCATCCAGCAGATTAAACGTATGGCTCGCTTTCAACACTTGCTCGTAAGCTGGCAATGGCAAGGATGCATCCAGAAGTTGTTCACACGCTTTTTCAGCTTCTGCAAACCCACTAAATAGCCACTCAGTATTGGCGTGTTCAAAATTATAGGCGCTCATTTCTTGTTCATTTTGGAGAAAAACGTCCCCGTAGGTCACGATGGAGTCTTCGGTTTTCGTCCAAACAAGATCGAACATCGACTCAACATTTTGAAGATACATTGCGATTCGTTCGAGACCGTAGGTCAGCTCACCGGTTACTGGGTAGCACTCAAGGCCACCCACTTGCTGAAAATAAGTGAACTGGGTGACTTCCATCCCATTAAGCCACACTTCCCAGCCAAGGCCCCAGGCACCAAGCGTTGGCGACTCCCAATTATCTTCCACAAGTCGAAGATCATGAATTTCAGGGTTGATTCCCAAATACTTCAAGGAGCCAAAATACAGATCAACGAGATTTTTGGGATTCGGCTTCATGACAACTTGGAATTGATAATAGTGCTGGCCACGATTGGGGTTTTCACCATAACGACCATCAGTTGGACGTCGTGAAGGCTGGACGTAAGCCGCATTCCAACGTTCCGGGCCGATCGCACGCAAGAAAGTTGCAGGATGGAAAGTTCCAGCCCCCACTTCCATGTCATACGGTTGTAAAATAACGCAACCTTGGTCGGCCCAATATTGTTGGAGGGCCAAGATCAGTCCTTGGAAAGTTGAAGTATCTGGTGCGCCAGTTGTCGGCATAGTCGTTCCGTCAGCTAGGATAAAGGCACACAGTATAGCTAACGGGTTAGAAATTTGTGCAGTTGATTCAGCGGTTTGTTTGGTTTCTTGGCCAAATGCCTAATTTTGTAAAGCATCTGCTCGCCAAGGTGATCAGTCTTTACTTGATTTATTTTCCGAATCAATCTGCGCGCATTACTCGAAAAAATATCCAGCTCGCTTATCCCTTGATGCCAAAACATCGACAACATCAACTGAGCAATGATTCGATTGAGGAGCTCTCACAAAAGTTTTTTGATTTGCTCACGACCTGGGTGAAGCCCGTTGCTGATTCACGCGAACGAGTCACGATTGTCCGCGGATTTTCTGAATTCCAGCAAACGACCGACGGACAGCCAACTTTGATCCTTCTACCCCATCTCGGGAATTGGGAATTATTCGGTCTTTGGCTAACGCAGTATCGCCCCTACACCGCAATGTTCCGGCCACTACGAGTCCCTGAAATTTCAGCATTGGTTCGTCAAGCTCGAGAGCGTGGCGGCAATCATTTAGTTCCAGCGACCACCGCAGGCGTCAAAGCGATGCTCAAACGGTTAAAACATAACGAATGCGCGATCGTGTTACCTGATCAGGCCCCCAAGGAAGGTGAAGGAGCTTATGCGTCATTTTTTGGGCTCGATGTGTTAACACCGGTATTGCCGTACCGATTGGCCTTGGCAACTAACGCGCGAGTGTTTATCGGCGCTGCACTGAAGACCCAAGAGGGCTATAAGGTTGTTCTCAAGAAACTCAACAATCCCATTGCTGATGATCAAGATCATTGGCTAGTGATGATGAATCGGGAAATTGAATCTCTGGTTAGAGAGTATCCAGAGCAATATCAATGGGAGTATCGGCGGTTTCGTAATGCCCCAGATGGCTCTCTACGCTATCCTTAATGTTCCCAAAATGAGGGGGATAACACCACGAGAAGAGTGAAGAGTTCCAGCCGCCCCAACAGCATCGCGAAGCTTAGAACGTACTTGGTCCCATCTGAAAGTGTGGAATAGTTCAGCGTTGCGTCCCCGAGCCCAGGGCCTAGATTGTTCAGACACGCGCCTACCGCCGAGTACGCGGTAATTGGGTCCTCACCCAGCGCCATACAAACCAGCATCAAAACCGCAAAAATGAGGACATAGGCCGCAAGAAATCCCCAAACGGCGTCGATCACTCGAGATCCCACCGGTTTTCTTCCGAGTTTGATCGGAATCACTGCGTTTGGATGAATGAGCCGTTTGATTTCACGAGATCCCTGTTTGTACAACAGCAACATGCGGATGATTTTAATTCCACCACCCGTTGAACCTGCGCAGGCTCCGATAAACGCACTCATTAAGAGCAAAAATGGAATAAAAGTCGGCCAGTTGGCATAATCAGCCGTTGTAAACCCCGTCGTTGTTGCAATTGAGACCACTTCAAAGATTCCCTTTCGGAATGCCTCGTTAACGGGATAAGTCCCGTTTTCAACCAAGGCTAGCGAAATCAGAAGCGATAAACCAAACAAGAACAACAGGTAGGTTTTCCATTCAGGATCATGCAGGTAGTGCTTGAGGCTATTGTTATGCCATGCGATGAAATGAAGCGAAAAATTCATTCCCGAAATTACCATGAAGACAATGGCAACGGTTTCGATCGAGACGCTATTAAAATGACCAATCGATGCGTCATACGACGAGAAGCCTCCGATTGCAATGGTCGAAAACGCATGACAGATGGCGTCAAATATCGCCATTCCTGAGATCCAATACGCTAATGCGCAGGCAGCTGTCAGCGAGAGATAAATTAACCAAAGTGCCTTCGCGGTCTCGGCGATTCGAGGTGACAATTTGGCGTCTTTGACGGGTCCAGGTGTCTCTGCTCTGTATAACTGCATTCCACCGATACCAAGCATCGGAAGAATCGCGACCGCGAGAACGACGATCCCCATCCCGCCGAGCCACTGCAGTTGTTGCCGATAAAACAGCACCGATTTCGGCAAATGATCAAGACCCACAATCACTGTCGCGCCAGTTGTGGTCAGCCCGCTAATGGATTCAAATAACGCATCGGTCATACTTAAATTGAGTTGTTCAGAGAGCGCTAATGGCACACTGCCGGCACTGCCCAGCACCAGCCAAAAAAGCACAGTGATCACGAAACCGTCACGGATTCTGAGATCCCGCTTTTGCCGACGTGCGGGAAGCCAACTGATGAACCCAGCTCCAAAAATTAACCCCGCTGCTGCCCCAAACAGTGGAATCTGTCCATCATCGAAAATGACACTGATACCAATAGGCGGCAGCATGGTCAGACTGAATAACATCAGTAGCAATCCAAGAATTCGAAGAGTCGGGCCGAAATGTGTCATTACAAGAAGGTCGGAGCGACCGAAAATAACCGTTCGATGTCGGTAATTTTTCGCTTGTCTGTGAGGAACATGATCACGTGATCTTGATGTTCGATTTCGATGTGATCATGGGCAATTAAAACCTCATCGTTTCGGACGATCGCGCCAATTGTTGCTCCACCTGGCAAAGCAATGTCGCCAATTTTCTTACCGACAACTCGACTGGATCGCTCATCGCCATGAGCGACGGCTTCGATGGCTTCTGCAGCGCCACGTCTGAGAGAGTGAGCGGCTTGGATTGAGCCTCTGCGAACTAACTGCAGCAGTGAGCCGATCGTGGCTTGCTCTGGGCTTACAGCAATATCAACGAGCCCACCCTGTACAAGGTCAACATACGCTGCGTTGTTGATGAGGGTCATGACCTTTCGTGCACCTAACTTCTTTGCGAGCATCGATGACATGATATTCGCTTCATCACTATTGGTAACGGCGCAGAAGACATCTACGTCATCGATTCGTTCTTCGAGAAGCAGATCTTGATCCGATGCGTCTCCTTGTAGAACAACCGTCCTGTTGAGCATTTCTGATAGTTCTTTGCATCGCAACTGGCCACGTTCAATCAACTTGACGCGGTATTGATTTTCAATTGAGGTCGCAAGACGTGCTCCAATATTTCCCCCACCGGCGATGAGGATGCGTCGATAAGGTTTTTCAAGTTTTTGCAGTTCAGAAACGACAGCTCGAATGTCTTTTCGAGCAGCAAGGAAAAAGACTTCATCATCAGCTTCGATGACCGTATCACCCCTTGGCAGAATCGGTCGATCTTTTCTAAAAATCGCAGCCACACGTGTGTCGACTTTGGGAAGGTCTTGGCGAAGATCTTTCAGTTCTCGTCCGACCAGTGCACCATCTGAGTATGCTTTCACGGCAACAAGTTGCACCAACCCACCAGCAAAATCCATCACCTGGAGCGCACCTGGTTGTTGGATTAAACGGAAAATGGCCTCAGTCACTAACTGTTCTGGACGAATAATCTGATCAATATTGAAGGCGGTTTTACCTCCAAATAACGGATTCGTTTTTCCATCATCGTCCCCGTCATAAGCGGGGGAACGAACTCGCGCTATTTTTGTCGGGGTTCTGAAGAGTGCATGACTGATTTGGCATGCCACCATATTAATCTCATCGGAGTTTGTGACTGCGATCAGCATATCCGCATCAATACCGCCGGCTTGTTTGAGAATATCTGGGTAAGACGCGTTCCCATGAATGGTTCGAATATCTAGCCGATCTTGTAGTGCACGCAACCGAAAACGGTCTGTATCCACGACGGTGATGTCATTGGCTTCAGAAGCAAGATTTTCCGCCAGCGTGGCTCCCACCTGTCCGGCGCCTAGGATAATGATTTTCAAGCCGATACCCCGTTATTTGTGGGCTCTGATTTAACCAGAAGCGCGTAAAAGAAACCATCTCCTCCGGCGTGCGTGGGAAGGTGCTGGGTTCCATATAGGGTGTCGAGACCTGGTATGCCATCGATGGTCGTGAGGCGCGCATCGGCATGACGCTCCAAAAACTTGCGAATTTGATGCTGATTCTCTTGCGGTAGGATGGAGCAGGTGGTAACCAACAATCGGCCACCAATTTTTAAGGTGTCCCATGTCGCATCGAGGATCATGGTTTGCATTCCAATTAATGATCGTAATGACGTTTCCGAGCGCATCAGTCTGACATCTGGATGTCGTCGAATTACCCCAGTTGCGGAGCAAGGAAGATCGAGTAAGACAGCATCAAATGCGTGCTGGTCCCACCAACTTTCCGTATGTGACGCATCGGCAGCGATCAGTTCAGCACGCAAACCGAGCCGAACCAGATTCTCTTTAATTCGTGATAGCCGCTGTTCACTGACATCCAGAGCAATGACTTGAGAGTCAGACATTTCAAGCAAGTGGCAGGTTTTTCCGCCGGGCGCAGCGCAGGCATCAAGAATCCGTTCGTGGTCCTGTGGGTTCAGAATGATCGAAGCCCATTGGCTCGCCTCATCCTGCACACTGACAAACCCTTCCGAAAAACCCTCTAGAGATTGAACGGGAACTGGTTTTGCCAAGCGCACGGAATCCGGTGCTGAGCCTGGGGCGGCCTCAATTTCTTGTGTTGTTAGTATCTCGATATAAGCATCTCGATCCAATTTTTGACGATTGACACGCAACGTCATTGGAGGATGAACATTATTCTCAACTAGAACCCGCTCCCAATGGTCTGGCCAGCTTTGTCGAATCGCATCAATCAGCCATTGCGGGTGATTCCAGAGTGTCTGTGCGGAGTGACGCTCCATTTTGAGCTCTGATTTTTTGCGGATGAATTGTCGTAAGACAGCATTCACAAGGCCTCGCGCCCAAGGTCGTCCCTCGGTGACTGTGACATCCACATATTCGGAGACTACCGCATGCTCTTTGCTACCCATCCAGCCAAGCTCGAAAATGCCACAGCGGACGATGGCGCTGAGAATCTGATCCCTTGCTTTGAGTGGTTTATCCAAGAGTTGCGATTCGATGGCCTCTAAATGGAACCATTCGCGACAAATTCCATAACAGATCGATTGTAAGAGTTTTTTGTCATTTGGGTTTAGGTAAACCGAATGTTTCCGAAGCAGCGCATCGAGATTAGATTGTTGATTTTGGAGCGCATCAATCACTTCTGCAGCATGCGCTCTGATCGATTTTTTCACGCGTCCTGCTCCAGCAACTGAATCGGTTCGATCCAGGGTGCTGATTGATGCGATAACATTTGCTCAAGCACCATTCGCTTACCACCGGGGAGCTGGCAGTCGAGTATTTGTAGGTTCCCATTGCATGTACTGACTAAAATTTGATCGTTTTCCTTCCAGAGCATGCCAGCTTGACTGTTGCTACCCGTTGCTGCGCGAACAGAATAAATTTTGATTCGGGATGAACCGGCAAATGTAAAAGCCCCGGGGACAGGATTGAATGCATGAATTTGCCGCATGACTTGAGTCTGGTCGCGATTCCAACGAATACAGGCATCATCTGTCGTGATTTTATGGGCGTAAGTGACTCTGTCGTGAGGCTGTTCAATCGGTTGAATGGCTCCCTGATCGAACTGTTTCAGTGAGTGAACCAGTAGCGGACCACCGATCTTTGCCAGCTGATCGTGTAATTCAGCCGTTGTCGTTTGGTCATCAATTGGCACTGATGCGGTGTTGAGCATAGGTCCCGTGTCTAAGCCCTTATCCATTACCATAATTGTGATACCAGTCTCTGTGTCTCCAGCTGCTATCGCGCGCTGCAACGGGGCTGCTCCACGCCATTTGGGAAGGAGTGATGCATGGACATTCAGGCAGCCAAGACGTGGGCTTTGAAGAACTTCCGCATTGAGAATCTGCCCATAGGCAACAACGACTATGGCATCAAAATCTTGTTCGTGAATCCATGCGATTTCGTTTGGATCTTTGAGTGTGATCGGTTGTCTGACCGTTAAGCTGGCTTCAAGCGCACATCGTTTCACGGCGCTTTCTGACACCTTTAGTCCTCGCCCACTGGGTCGATCTGGCTGTGTGAGGACATACTCTATGACGATGTCCGGATCGTCAATGAGAGCTCTGAGTGTTGGGACAGCAAAGTCAGGAGTGCCGGCAAACAGGACTCGCAACATCTAAGAAGTCGCCTCAACTCGTTTTTGTTTGATCAATTTTGATTTGATTCGTGATCGTTTAAGGCCTGATAAATGATCAACAAAGAGCTTGCCGTTTAAGTGATCGCATTCATGTTGGATACAGACTGCCAGCAGCCCTTCGGCTTCCATTTCGTAGGGCTCACCCGAACGGTCGAGTGCGTTGAGCCGGATATGCTCAGGCCGTTTAACGACCTCGTAAATCCCTGGAACCGACAAACAGCCTTCTTGCATTTCATCGATTTCTTGGGTTAAGAGCTCAAATTTAGGATTGATCATGACTAGGGGAGCATTTTGTTCGTCTTGCAAATCAATGACTACAACTCGCAGATGAACATCGATTTGCGTTGCTGCCAGGCCGATCCCTTGCGCTTCATACATGGTTTCAAACATGTCATCGATCAAAACACGAATCGAGTCATCGACGCTTTCAACCGGTTTTGCAATCGTTCGAAGCCGAGGATCCGGGAATTCAAGAATTTTACGTAATGCCATGTTGTGTCTGATTCATAGAGTGATTGATATGAACCGAAATTGTACCTGAACTCCAAGGTGCCTCGCACTGTTCATGACCATGCTTTTGTTTTTGGCTGATTTGACCTATGCATGTCCGATGGTTCGTTTGTTTCATGTGAAACATTCAGCACCTTGTGAGAAGAATTGCATTTACGTCCATATCCTAGCCGATGGGATCACTGCCGAATTCATATCCAGGCCGCAAACGTTGAGTCAGTTGGTTGCTGTCAGTCGGTCCGCACTAACGCCTGTAGCGTTTAAATATCAGCAGCCCTTGATCCCTTTCCACCCGCAACGATTGGTTGATTCACGAGCGGACCTCTTACCTGGTTGTCGATAGGGCCGGCTCCAGCGAGGAATTCAGCAAGATTTGCGCCCAGGCGATCAGGTTCCGATTTTGCTCAATCAATGTCTGGGAGGGACTTTACAGATCTTGACACTTAAAGACCAAACCGCATTCGGAGTTTATGATGTGCACTAGTTAATGGTGATTGACCCATGATTTTTGTAAATGATGTAAAGAGTAATGCAGACATTCTGATGTCTGGCGGTGTTTCTGCGATCCCAACAGAGGGTGTTTGGGGTTTGAGTTGTCGCGTCGGGTCTTTGGCGGCGATTGACCGGGTTTTGCAAATCAAACAGCGAGATCCCACAAAAGGTTTGATTACATTGGTGACTGAATTTGACGATCTTGCTCATTGGTATGCTTGCCCGATTCGGGAGGAAGCAGACGAGGAATCTGGTCGGCCGTCAACCTGGATCATTCCGGTCAATTTGCAGTGTCCTACATTACTCACAGGTGGCCGTCAGTCATTGGCTGTTCGCCGCGTGACAATGCCAGCCTTAGTCCGGTTGATAGATTTGACTGGTCCGCTGGTCTCGACTTCTGCGAACCGATCAGGTCGTGCAGCCTGTCTGACTCGATGGCAGGTGATGAATCAGCTGGCACATTTGGTCGATCATGTGGCGCGCGGACGCACGCAGGGCTACCTGAAACCAAGTACCATCCGGGATATGCAGACGGGAACAATCATTAGGGATTGATGAAATGATGGATTTTCATGCGGTGAAGTCATATTTGTTGGGGCTTCAGGACAGTATTTGCCAAGCGCTCGAAGCTGAGGACGCTCAGGCGAGTTTTCAGCAGGACCAATGGGAGCGTGAAGAAGGCGGTGGTGGCCGTTCACGAGTGATGGCGGATGGTGCTGTGTTTGAAAAAGCTGGAGTAGGATTTAGTCATGTCATGGGGTCCAAATTGCCACCATCGGCGACAGCGTCTCGACCTGAACTTGCAGGTCGATCGTGGCAAGCGATGGGCGTCAGTTTAGTCATTCATCCGGAAAATCCCTATGTGCCGACCTCGCATGCGAATGTTCGCTTTTTTGTCGCAGAAAAAGAGGGTGAGGAGCCAGTATGGTGGTTTGGTGGCGGGTTTGATCTCACTCCGTTTTACCCGATGGATGAGGACTGTGAACATTTTCATCGGGTCGCTAGGGATGCGATGAGTCCATTTGGCTCTCATTACTACGCCAAATACAAAGCAGCCTGTGATGCGTACTTCTACCTGCCGCACCGCGACGAAACGCGAGGGATTGGCGGGTTATTTTTTGATGATTTTAATGAGCTTGGTTTTGACCAAAGTTTCGCGTTTATGCAAGCGGTTGGCGATGCCTTTGTTCCTGCCTATGTGCCGATTGTTCGCCGTCGTCGAGAGATGACTTACGGGATGCGTGAGCGGGAGTTTCAGTTGTATCGTCGAGGTCGGTATGTGGAATTCAACTTGGTTTACGATCGAGGCACTCTATTTGGATTACAAAGCGGGGGTCGGACCGAGTCAATTTTAATGTCGATGCCACCTTTGGCGCGCTGGGAGTATGGTTACGTGCCTGAAGCTCAGAGTGACGAAGCGCGGCTGGCTCAGTACTTAAAGCCGAGAGATTGGCTGTGAGTTATCGGTTTGCCGTGTTTGGCGATCCTATCGCCCATTCGAAGTCTCCCGACATCCATCGTCGGTTTGCGGAACAATTGGGGCTTGAAGTCGTCTACGACAAGCTATTAGTCAAAGAGCGTGAGTTCGAATCTGAAGTCAGACGATTTTTCGATGAAGGAGGCGATGGACTCAGCATTACCGTGCCCCACAAGTGGGCCGCTCATCAGCTTGCTGATCATCTTTCAACCGAGGCATTATCAGCTGGAGCATGCAATACCCTGATGAGCACGGAACAAGGTCTTTATGGTCACAATACCGATGGTTTGGGTCTATTGGATGATTTGGATCGGTTGGATTGGAGTCCAGCCGGACGGCGAGTACTGATTTTGGGTGCTGGGGGCGCAGTCGCAGGTTGTTTGGGGCCTTTAATTGACCGTGGTCCAGATGAAATCGTGATTGCGAATCGGTCGATTCAGAAATTGGACCGCTTGGTTGGGTACCATGATCGACGGGTGCGAGGGATCGGTCTGTCTGAGCTAGATTCTCAGGGTCGGCCATTTGATTTAGTGATTAACGGTATTTCAGCTGGACTGTCTGGGAGTACCGGGGTCGAATTAACCGATCGGATTGTAAATGCCGACGGCGCTTGCTACGACTTGGTTTACAGCTCTGACGACACGCCATTTTTAAAGATGTGCCGGTCATTCACAGATCATCGTGCTGATGGTCTCGGGATGTTGCTCGCACAGGCAGCGAGACAATTTGAACTATGGACCGGGCTCTATCCCAATCCCTTTGGTCAGCTGATTGCGTTCGGTCGCTCGCCGGACTCTTGCCGATGATTTGGTATACTGCTGGCCTTTTGAGATGACGATCATGCCCCAAACTCTTCCTCTGGCCCGTCTTGGGGTCGTCGGCGGCGGACAGCTGGCTCGGATGTTGGCGCCGGCCTGTAACGCACTGCATGTGCATATGACTATTCTAGACCCCACGCATCAGTCTCCAGCAGGCCAGGTAGCTTTTGATCAAATACAGGGAGCGCTTGATGACCCCGATGCGCTGCGTCAGCTCTGTGAGCAATCCGACATAGTGACGTTTGATCTGGAAAATGTGGGCGCCGATATCTTGATGACTTTGGCGGATCAGGGGATGGAAATGGTGCCATCGCCCTCCACTATCCGGTTGATCCAGAATAAATTTGAGCAAAAGCAGCATTACCGAAAGAAAGGCATTCCCACCGCCGACTTTGTTGATTTACGGGAGGATCCCGCTTTTGCAGACGTCCTTGCATTTGGGTTGCCCTGTGTACAGAAAACTCATACCGGAGGTTACGATGGTCGCGGTGTTCATGTCATTCGGTCGGCTGATGATTGGGATCGGCGACTCAAAACCAGAAGTTATTTAGAACAATTCGTGTCAGGCGGGACTGAGTTGGCAGTCATGGTCGCGCGTCGTGAATCTGGAGAGGTCGTTGCCTATGACCCCGTTGAAATGGTGGTCGATCCAGACCTGCATTTGCTCGATTATTTGCTCGCACCTGCTCGTGTAAGTGGGGACTTGCGCCAACAAGTGCAACAACTGGCCAAACAGACAGTGGAATCATTTGGAACATCCGGTCTGTTTGGCGTTGAACTCTTTATCAACGAAGCAGGCGAACTGTTAGTGAACGAGGTCGCTCCGCGCGCTCACAACTCAGGGCACCACACCATCGAAGCCTGCGTTACCAGTCAGTTTGAGAATCAGTTAAGAGCCTGCCTGAATTTACCGCTCGGACGAACAGACTTACGTGGCCATGCATTAACAGCCAACTTGGTTGGCGAATCCGGTTTTGTCGGTACTCCAGTTATCGAGGGCCTCGATGCGTTATCGCAGATTCCGGATGCTCACCTACATCTGTACGGAAAGGATGAGTGCCGACCGGGTCGAAAGATGGGACACTTCACATTATTGGGTGAAGATTATCATGAATTGGTTCAACGGTTAGAGTCGATTCGCAAGGTATTAATGATTCGAGGAGATACGCCGCAATGAATGTAAAAGTTGGCGTCATAATGGGATCGGATTCTGACTGGCCCATTATGGAAGGTGCCGTGGATGCGTTAAAAACGTTAGGTGTTCCAGTGGAAGCGACGGTCGTTTCTGCTCACCGGACTCCTGAGCGGTTAATGGAGTATGCGAGTTCGGCTAGGAACCGCGGTCTGGATGTCGTCATCGCCGGTGCAGGTGGTGCGGCGCATCTTCCGGGAATGATCGCGGCTGTCACAGAACTGCCTGTGATTGGGGTGCCCGTCGTTGCAACTTGCCTGAATGGTGAGGATAGCTTGCTCTCAATCGTGCAGATGCCAAAGGGCGTTCCGGTCGCTACTGTTGCGATCAACGGTGCGTATAACGCAGGGCTGCTGGCTGCTCAAATTGTTGCCACTGGCGATCATGCCCTACGTGATCGCCTGGCGGACTACAAACAACAATTAGCAGCGCAAGTCGTTGAAAAAGCGAAGAAGGTCGAACGGGCTGCGAATTAGCCCGTTACCTCTCTGTGGTTGTTCGCCAATCGGATGTAGTGAAGAGCCGAATATCTGAGGAATTCTTTTTCGCGATCTTTTAGCGGTCTGGCCATTTTCGCAGGCGATCCGACATATAAATAGCCTGATTCGAGGGTCTTCCCCGGAGGAACTAGGGTTCCTGCCCCGATCATCACCTGGTCTTCAACAACTGCTCCGTCGAGCACCGTGGCACCTATTCCAATTAACACCTCTTGACCGATGGTGCAGCCATGGAGACAGGCTTGATGACCGATTGTGACGCGTTCGCCAATGGTCAGCGCTTTGCCACCAGGTGAGTAAGGTCCGTCATGCGTGCAATGCAAGATGGCTCCATCTTGGATATTGGTTTGCGAGCCGACGGTAATGGTATTGACGTCGCCACGAATGACCACTTGCGGCCAGACCGAGACCTCTTTGCCCAGTGTGACTTTCCCGATGACAACGGCAGACGGGTCGATCCAGACGGATTCGTCAATCTCGGGGTGTTGGTTATCATAAGCGCGAACGGTCATACTAATCCTTGTGATGTGACGAAACCCCCACACTATTTCCGAACCAATACTGGAGTCAATGATGCCAATCAAACGTTTTATTGCAGGAGCGGTCTGCCAGCAATGCAGCGCACAAGATAAGGTCAGGGCTTGGGAAGATGAGGACGAGCGAGTTATGCGTCGAGAATGCGTGTTGTGTGGACATGAGGATGTGATTGCTCTGGAAGCACCTGAGGCATCTGAGATCACGACGCGCGTGAATTACACAGACCCAGTCTTTGATGACGATGTTAAACCGGTTCGAATTCTTGGCGCGACAGGGCCGAAAGACGCCTGACTTCCGCGACCATGGCCGGGAGTCTGATACCGAGCGCAATTACTCGGATGACGGAGAAGATCAAAAACGCTGCCATCAAATGGTCAACGGTCGCGGCCTCTAGGATCCCCAGACTCCCAAACCACCCGACACTGGTTGCAACCGCCATGGCGATGCACATATCCAGCGACTTGGTGAGACCGATGAATACTCCATCGAGCCAATAGGACCAACACAACACCAATACAATCCAGTAAAACCAGGCCATGAGTTCCGACGCTTGGTGAATGACACGTTGGAAATCCGTCAGAGCCGAGAAGATGTGCGTGTGAAATAGCATTAGGCCGGCGACGATCATCACAGCGGACACAAATGATAAGGCGGCACCTGCCCAGAGGCTTTCGATAAAACGACGCAAGTGGCGTTCGCCAAGTGCTTGTCCGGCTTCGATCTCAGCAGCATAGGCAAAACCATCAAGTGCATATGCGGCTGTGGCCAGCAGGACTAGCATGAGTCCGATGGCGGCAGCTTCAATGATGCCTAATCTGGCAGAGAGGACTGCTAAGGTGACGAATACGCTGTGTAACAACAGGGTTCGAAGCATCAGCGGTAAGTTAATCTTCAATAGTTGGATCTGCAGTCCAACATCCCAAGGAGAGGTCAGCACAAGTGACTGACGTTTGAGCTGCCTGAGCAACATGACGACGGCGAAGGCAACTGCTGCATATTCGGAAATGACGGTACCAAGAGCGATACCTTGGCTATTCATGTTCAGTTCGATCGCCAGAAAATAATTAAGACCGATATTTAACACATTGATGCTGATGGCCAGAAGCAAAGCAATCCGTGTCAAACCTTGCCCGATAAACCAGCCCGTCAAAGCCAGTAATATCAGATGAGCAGGCGCTCCCCACAATCGGATTGTCAAATATTGCTCAAGCGGTTGAGTCATTTCTGTGGTTGGTTTTGCCAGTTGAAGAATCGGATGGATGGCATGCGACCCTAGCAACATCAATGCAAGTCCAATAAGGAGTGCCATGAAGACGGCATTACTTAAGAGACTCACCGACCGCAGCGGATCATTGGCGCCCACAGCTTGTGCCACAAGGCCGGTAGTGCCCATTCTTAAAAACGAAAAGGTGCCAAAGAAGATCACGAGAAGTTCAGCACCAACCGTGACAGCGGCTAAATAATAAGTGTGATCAAGGTGTCCCGAGATCGCCGCGTCAGCGAGCCCCAGTAGTGGTGTTGCAATGTTTGCAATAATCAAAGGAAGCGCCAGCCGCCATAATCTGGCAACCGACGCTATCTTGAGATGAGTTGGCATTGAGGATCGAGGCGTCTGGCCGTGAGAATCTCTAAAAAGTCATTTGGATCTTTGACATGCGGGGGTGCTTGCGGGCCGCCTTCACGCTTACGAGCGAGTGCAACCAATCGGAGCATCCAAAACCTAAGCGCCGCGGTTTCTGCGGCAAGCGGCCAACAGTCGATTTCATCGGCGATGAGCGGGCGATGTTGATGGTAACCACTCATCAAGGCGTCGGTTTTATCCGATTGAAGACGCCCTGTTGGATCAGAACACCAGTCGTTAATTGTGACGGCTAAATCGAACAGTAGGCATCCGTTACATGCGTTGTAGAAATCGATGATACCAGCCAGTTTTCCCTGATGAAATAATGCGTTATCACAGAAAAGGTCACCATGGATGATGCCTGTAGGAAGCGTTTGGGCGGAATCGACAAACAGTTGTGATCGACTGATCTGATCTTTGAGCGTTTCCTGGTGCGCCGTCGGAACAAGATCAAGGACACGCTCGACATTGCTTTCCCACCAAGTGTTCCAACGGTGATTTTCACGGGTGAGATCATGATAATGTTGTGTTGCTGCATGCATTCGACCCAATGCAACACCAATCTGTTGGCATGCATTCACTGAAATGGGATCGAGCGTTGACCCTTGGATTCGTGTAAATAGCGCAGCCGGTTTGTTTTTGATGTTAAACAGACGGTCGCCATGTTGATTCGCGATTGGAGTAGCCACCGGTACACCATCCTCTGACAAGCGCCGGTTCAGTTCGATAAAAAATGGGATTTCATCAAAGCCCTGTTCTTCAAAAATTTGCAGAACGGTTTCTGTTGTTTCAAAAGAGACAAAATAGGTGGTGTTTTCCACACCAGCGTCCACTCCTTGGAAGCTAGTTAAATCACCCAATCCGAATTGTTTGATGAAGTCCTGCATTTCCTGCAGAGTTAATTCTGTGTAAACACTCATCGCCGCGTCCTGTCCAAGCGCGGTATTATGCATCGACAGTTACAAAAGCAACACTCTCAGGAGCTTGAATGCCTGCACCTTTGGTTTTAGTTGATGGGTCGTCCTATCTTTACCGAGCGTTTCACGCCTTACCACCACTGACAACAAGCACCGGTCAGCCAGTTGGTGCGATTCGGGGTGTCATTTCGATGTTAAATAAGCTCGCTGATTCGACTGGCGCTGAACGAATGGTTGTGGTGTTTGATGCATCGGGGAAAACATTTCGTGACGACATGTATGCGGAGTACAAAGCTAATCGAGAAAAGATGCCTGATGAACTCAGGGAGCAGATTGAGCCGCTTCATTCAATCATTCGAGCGCTCGGATTTCCGCTGTTGGCCGTCCCGGGAGTCGAGGCTGACGATGTCATCGGGACGCTTGCAAAGCAAGCAGAGGCTGCCGGTGAAGAGGTATTGATTTCCACAGGTGATAAGGATCTCGCTCAGCTTGTGACAGACCAAGTCACCCTTGTGAATACTATGAGCGATAGCATATTGACGCCGATTGGCGTTGAGGAGAAATTCGGCGTACCTCCAGAGCGGATGATCGACTTTCTTGCTTTGACTGGGGACAGTGTCGACAACGTACCTGGTATCCCGAAGTGTGGCCCAAAAACAGCAGCTAAATGGCTCAATGCTTACGGATCACTTGATGGTGTTGTGGAAAGTGCTGAGTCGATTGGTGGAAAAATTGGTGAAACCTTGCGGGAGCATCTGCATGTGCTACCGCTATCAAAGGCATTGGTCACCATCAAAACTGATTGTGAATTACCCGTTGGTCTCGAGCAATTGGCGCGATCTGCCCCAGACTTTGAACAGTTAACGGCGCTGTATACCGATCTCGAACTGAATCAGTTTCTGAAGCGAATTCAACAATCCCCGGTGGTAAATGAGACATCTTTGGCAACCCCTGAAGCCATTGAGACATCGTATGAATTGGTCACGACGCCTGAGCGATTGACCTTTTGGATGGATCAATGCCGGCAAGCGAAAATTTTTGCATTGGATACAGAGACCACGTCATTGGTAGCCAGACATGCCAAGTTAGTTGGGGTTTCATTGTCTTGCATGGCGGGCCAAGCCTGTTACATCCCGGTGGGGCATGTGGAGGGCAAACAATTAGACATGACCCCGGTTCTTTTTGCATTATCAGGCTTATTCGCTGACTGCGACCTGACCATGGTTGGTCATAATCTGAAATATGACCTGACGATTTTAGAAACCGTTGGGTTACTGCCGCAATGCCGATTGGCCGACACTATGCTCATGAGTTACGTGCTGGATGCGGCAGCAGGGCGTCATGATATGGATTCCCTCGCAAAACGCTTGTTAGGCGAAGAAACCACCTCTTACGAAGACGTCTGTGGAAGAGGGGCGAAGCAAATTCGTTTTGACGAAGTGGCGCTTGAGTCAGCTTCACACTACGCATCGGAGGATGCCGATATCACATTACGGCTCTAC
>OBOZ01000031.1_pt1 | contig 16488 bp, 13 predicted proteins | sample 1494301 | NCBI WGS metagenome assembly OBOZ01 (sample SAMEA3275628, study PRJEB22092) | marine metagenome | biome: Marine Biome; feature: Surface Water; material: Sea Water | collected 2014-06-23T09:30:00+00 | depth 2 m
AATCGCCAACATCTGCGTCGCCGTCTTCACCTTGCCAAGCCAACTGACCGCTACGTGTCCTCGTTGACCAATCTCCGACATCCACTCACGCAATGCACTCACCACAATTTCTCGACCGATAATGACAATCGCCGACAAGGTCACCAGCACCGAATCAAACGCATCGACCAGCAACACTAATGCAGCCGCCACCATCAGTTTGTCGGCCACAGGGTCTAAGAACGCGCCAAATGCAGATTCTTGACTCAGACGGCGAGCAAGCCAACCGTCCAACCAATCCGTCAACGCAGCGATCACAAACACAACAGCAGCCAGTTCCCCTGCGTATTGGAAGGGAGTCAGCCAGACGAGAACCAATACCGGAATTAAAGCGACGCGGATTAGAGTTAGTACATTGGGTAAATTCACACAGGTCTCTCAGTCAGCATGCAACGCAGAGTACACTAATTCAGCGGTTTGGTGACTCATCCCTGATACCTTGGCGATATCAGAGACACTGGCGCGCGCCAATTCACGGAGACCACCGAAATGTCGCAAAAGCGACTGACGTCGCTTTGCGCCGACACCAGGGATTCCTTCAAGGGGACTTTGGGATCGAGCCTTCCCACGCGCTTGCCGGTGCTTTGTAATGGCAAACCGGTGCGCCTCGTCACGGATATGCTGGATCAAATGCAGCGCAGGTGCTGTCGAGGGTAATGACAACTCCTCACCAGTATCAGCGCGATGCAATAATTCAAACCCTGCTTTTCGCGAGGGGCCTTTCGATACACCCAGAACAAAGAGATGATGCACCCCCAACTCGGAGAGTATCTCGATCGCTTCGGTTAATTGCCCTTTCCCACCATCGATGATGAGCACATCCGGCAGTGGAACCTCTCCTGTTTTGACGCGTCGATAGCGTCTTGAGAGCGCTTGTCGCATCGCCGCATAGTCATCGCCCGCGGTGACATCAGTAATATTGAAGATCCGATAGTCACTTTTCAAAGGCCCTGATGCATCAAACACAACACAACTGGCAACCGTTGCCTCACCAGAGGTATGACTGATATCAAAGCATTCGATTCGCTCCGGGATGTCCAGTGCAAAACGTTCCGCGAAATCCTTCAATCGCTTCGCCTGACCGTCGCGGGTCGACAGCCGAAGCGCCAATGATTCCTCGGCATTGGTTTTCGCTAAATCCAGAAACTGCTGTCGCACGCCCCGAACCGCATGCGCGATACGCACTTTTCGCCCAGAGTGTTGAGACAAGGCATCAGCCACCAATGTCGCTTCGTGAACCGGATGTGAACAGATCACTTCAGGCGGCACCGAGCGTGCCGACGACAGATAATATTGTGGAATAAATGCATCTAGGATTTCTTCTGGTGTCTCAAGCAGACCGGCATCTGGAAATTGGCTGTTCACGCCCAGTACGCGCCCACCACGCACACTCAGGATTGCAAGAGAAATCCCTCCACTTTGTTGAAAAACGGCAATCGCATCAAGATCCGCAGAGTCACTCTCCATCACCTGCTCCGCCTGCACCCGTCGGACCCGAGAAATGGTATTACGATAACGAGCGGCTTTTTCGAATTGCAGCGATTGAGCAGCTTCATCCATACGAGCCTCGAGCGATGCCAGTAACTCTCCACCACGCCCTTCCAAAAAGAGACGGGTATCATCCAAATCTTCCGCGTATTCGGCTTCTGTCACATAGCTCACGCAGGGCGCGCTGCATCGTCCAATCTGGTACTGCAAACACGGTCGACTGCGATTTTGAAAGACGCTTTCTTCACACTGGCGAATCTGAAACGTCTTTTGAATCAAATTCAAGGTCGACTTGACTGCTCCGGCTGACGGAAACGGACCAAAGGTTTTACCCGCACTCTGCCGATGACCTCGGCGATAGTAGAGGCCAGGGAAAAGATGGCTCGTGTTCATGAAAATATAAGGGTAGGACTTATCATCTCGGAGTAAGATGTTATAGGGGGGCCTTGAATCCTTAATGAGATTTTGCTCAAGCAGCAATGCCTCAACTTCATTACGAGTAACGGTGATTTCAATCTGTGCGATCTTCGACACCATCGCCATGGTCTTTGAGGCAAGCCCGCTGCCTCGAAAATAACTCGACACACGGGCTTTCAGGTTTTTCGCTTTACCAACGTACAGAATATTCCCGGACGCATCCTTCATCTGATAGACGCCCGGACGCACCGTTAAATTTTTCAAGAATCGCGAGGAATCAAATTCTGCCATCCTTGGATTCTACTCCCTTCATGCCATGGTTGTAGGCTAAGTGTGTTAACTCCACATCAGAATTAATGCCCAACTTCTCAAAAATGCGATACCGATAGGTGTTCACGGTTTTCGCTGATAAACAAAGTTGCTCGGCGATGTCTGGAGCGCGGATTCCGTCCACCACCAAATCACACACCGTGAGCTCTCGTGCTGACAATCGATCAAAGGGGTTATCCGAACAAAACCGACTTAATGCCAATGCTTGCGCAACCTTCACTGACAAATGAACATCACGCCGAACGACTTTGCGCAATCCTTGTAAGAGATCAACACCCGAGACGCTGGTATCGACCAAGCCCATCACGCCCATCGATAGTAGTGACTGACATTCGACCGCTCGAATCGATCTCAGATACACCATCAATTGCGTCTGAGGCAGGGATCGTTTCAAACGATCGACGAGAACCAATGCGCTGAACTTTGGACAACCACCATCAAGCAACAGCAGTCGAGGAGGATCTAGCGCGAGCTTATCAAGCATCGGACGGCCCTGGAATCGACCGAGTGATACATCGAACTCAGACCCAGCCACCGAAGCCTCAATGCCTTTAAGCAGTGAAAGTTGGTGAGATATACAAGCAATCGAAATGAGCATCAGATCCTCCTCAAGTTTGGCGAAAAGACTGTATGCGAAGACTGCCGTTTGAGCGCGCTATCGGACGTCGGACCAATATTAGAGAATCAGAACCAATAGAATCAAACCCAAGGCCAAGCGGTAGGCAACAAATGGCAACAAACCCAAACGCTCGATCCAGGACAGAAATAAGCGAATACACATATAGGCCGACAAAAAGCTAACCAGAACACCAATACCGATCGCATCCCAGGCAACCGGTTCTGTCGCGTCAAGCAAATCTTTGGTCTTCAATAAAGCAGCACCCAAGATAATTGGGATCGATAGCAAAAACGAAAACTTCGCAGCGATACGCCTCGATAAACCGAGCCATAAGCCTGCAGTTAAGGTGATCCCAGAGCGTGATGTTCCAGGAATTAAGGCTAACGCCTGGGCGAGGCCGATGAACAGAGCTTCTTTGACTCCGATGCTCGCAAAGCCTCCACGTCCGGATTGATAATGCGCCCACCAGAGTAATAAACCAAAGCCAATGGTCGCAGCTGCAATCACCAATTCGCTGCGGAGCGTTCCCTCAATCCAATCCTTTGCCAAAACACCAGAGATGACCGCAGGAAGCGTTGCCAATCCGATCAACCAACCCAGTCGCGCGTGTCGCCGATAGCGACGCCCCCAATCAACCAACATCCCAGTCGCAATGCGCCGGGTTTCAATCCGCAGACTGACTATCACCGCACCCAATGAACCAAAATGAACCGCTACATCAAAGGCGAGACCTTGATCAGGCCAACCAAGAACCGCGGACGGCAAAATCAAATGCGCAGAACTTGAGATCGGAAGAAATTCCGTTAAACCCTGAATCAACGCCAGGAAAAACGCATACTCAACGGTCATAAAGTTTCGAGGGTTGTTCAGCTAACGGTTTCCAGGAGACAGTTTGTCTTACATAACGTGGGGTCAGTCGTTGCCCATCGATCCATTGCGAAGAATCCATTTGTGACGCCAGATCTCGTAAGGTTTTCAGGCTCGGGATCGCCGGGATGAGCTCTAGTGCAAAACGGTCTTGCTCTTCATGATGACAAATCCAGGTTTTATCAGGTGAAAGTTCATTGACTAGTTTCAATTGCAGAGACTCGAATGTGCCATCAGCCTGTCGATCCAAGCCCACATACACCTCATCCATCCGAGCATCTAAGACTGCCCCATGCGACGACTGAGCAGCCTCAGCAAGTAACGAGAGTTGATCCACAGGCAACACTTGCAAAGGAGTCACTAAATCCAGCGCATGAATACAGGACACTGCGATACGGAGACCGGTGAAACTGCCTGGTCCATTCACCACAACGCATCGATCAATGTCACTCACTGAAAGGTTGCATTCAGCACAGAGTTTGCGAATCGACTCTAGTAAAACTGCGTCATGACGACCCTCGATTCGCTCACGAGTCACCCAAAGTGATCCAGAGACTAATCCAATCGAGAGTAGATCACGTGAAGCATCGATGTACAAACAATCCATCAGTATTCGCCCATAACCAACCAACGATGCCTAAACAATAGTCCGCTCCATACGAGAGCCCAGTCGCGTTAAGAATTCATAACCAATGGTATTCGCTTTTGTTGCCAGAGTATCGATCGAAATGGTTGGACCCATGATCTCAACCCAGCTTCCAACCCGATGTCCGGATAAACGACTGGCATCAATGGTCACAAGATCCATACTGACGCGGCCGACAACCGGGCAGCGCTCACCGTCAATGGCGACTTCACCACGATCACTCAGCACGCGTTGATAGCCGTCGGCATAACCCACACCAATCGTCGCCAGTTGCATCTGATGTTGGGCAACAAATGATCCGCCATAGCCGACTGTTTCACCTGGCTTGACTTGCTGCAATTGAAGAATCTGCGCTTGCCATGTCACGACTGGCTGAAATCCTTTGGGATCCATCGGGTCGGGTGATCCACCGTATAAGCCAATGCCTGGCCTAACCAGATCAAATTGGTAATTCTCACCCAACAAAATCCCAGCAGTATTGGCCAGTGAACTGGGCGGACAGGTTGACCCTAAAGCGGCCCTCACAGACTCAAATTGAGCCAGTTGCTGTTGACTCTGCGAAGAGCCTAGTTCGTCTGCAGAGGCAAGGTGGCTCATCAAGAGTGATGGCTGACAGCACTCCATCAGCTCTGGTAGCCTTTCAAACTCATCGTGTGGAATCCCCAACCGTCGCATCCCTGTATCGATGTGCAATGCTGGACGAAGGCTCGCGATACCTTGAGTCGTTGCTTCGTCAGAAGTATTGATCAAAGGCCGAATGTTTTTGTCTCCGGCCACTGAAAATTCATCCGGCGAATATCCATGAAATGCATAAATCACCGCATCAGGAAGTAAAGATCGCAGTGCTAAGGCTTCTTCAAAATAGGCCACAAAGTATGTGCGACACCCAGCTTCCCATAAGACAGGAGCAGCGAACTCGATACCGACTCCGTAGGCGTTGGCTTTGATTGAGGCTGCGCACTCCGCTTGGCCTGAAAAAGACGACAGGCGTTGGTAGTTATCTGCCAGCGCTTGTCTTGAGAGAAGTAGCCGAGGCTTTCGGCTCATCGATTATTCGCCTCGAAGGGCACTAAAGATTTCGTCTCGGATCTCCTCGACCTGACCGACACCTTGCACACGGTTCATTGAAGGCGCTGTTGCCGGATGATTTTTTGCCCAGGACGAGTAAAAGTGAATCAACGGCTCGGTCTGTTCATGGTAAACCGATAAGCGATCACGAACGACAGACTCACGGTCGTCATCCCGCTGAATCAACGGCTCACCAGTCTGATCATCAAACCCATCTTTCTTCGGTGGATTGTAAATGATGTGGTAAGTCCGACCAGATGCTAAATGCACCCGACGACCGGCCATGCGCTCGATGATTTCCTCATCATCAACCGCCACCTCGACGACGTGATCGATGTCCACACCAGAATCACGAAGCGCCTCAGCTTGCGGGATCGTCCGCGGAAATCCGTCAAACAAACATCCATTGGCACAGTCAGGCTGCTCAAGTCGCTCTTTGACCAGACCGATAATAATGTCATCAGATACCAATCGTCCTGCATCCATCACTTCTTTCGCAGCCATCCCCAGTGGGGTTTCAGCTTTCACCGCGGCTCGCAACATATCTCCGGTCGAAATCTGAGGAATTCCAAACTCTTTGCAAATGTATTGAGCTTGCGTTCCTTTCCCTGCGCCAGGCGCGCCTAACAATATGACTCGCATGTGCTATCGCACTCCTTATTGAAATAATCAGAAACCCTATCCGGATTTCAGGTGTTTGCGCAAGTTATCTAATGGTGCAACTACCCAGTATTCCGCATGCCAGCGGCGATTCCGGCCACAGACGCCATCAAAGCTCTCTCAACTAACGGTTGTTCGGGCAACTCACGATCGCGCCGCAACAATTCAGCTTGCAGGATATGCAAGGGTTCCATGTAGGGATGTCTCACTGCTAAGGAGCGAGCGATCGCTGGATCACGTTCCAACAACTCAGCCACTTGCTTAATCGAGGCAATCGCCTGAATCACTGTCGACAGGCGAGAACGAGTCCATTCACCAAGCTCTTGCACACGTCCAGACAACACCTTTTCATAATGTGCGGCAATATCCGGATCCGATTTGGCAAGCACCATTTCCAGCATATCAACATACACCTGAAAAAATGGCCATTCGGCATACATCGATCTCAGCAATGGCAACTGACCCCGATCGATTGCTTTGCACAGGGCATCATCCGAACCGAGCCAAGCGGGGAGCATCAAACGAATCTGCATCCATGCAAAAATCCAAGGGATGGCACGCAAACTCTCGATGCCACCATCGGCTTTTCGCTTTGCAGGTCTAGAGCCTAATGGCAATTTCCCAAGTGCACCCTCGGGAGTGACTTGTCTGAAGTACTCCACAAAACTGGGATGCTCTCGAACCATAGCTCGATACGATGCGACCGACTCGGTCGATAATTGATCCATCGCCGCAACAAATTCAGCGCACGCGGGCTGTTCAGGGGTGAGTGTCGCTTTTAACACCGACTGTACATAAGCGGTCAGGGTTTGCACCGCAATATCGGGGAGGCCAAACTTCCATCGAATCATTTCCCCCTGCTCTGTCACTCGGATGGCATTGCCAACCGAGCCCGGTGGTTGAGCTAGGATGGCTCGATGTGCAGGCCCGCCTCCACGACCAGCCGTTCCCCCACGACCATGAAAAAGAATTAGCTTCACGCCATATCGTCGAGCAATGGTTGCCAGCTCATCTTGGGCTTTGTATTGCGCCCAAGAGGCCGCGAGAGTCCCTGCGTCTTTGGCCGAATCAGAATAGCCAATCATCACATGCTGCACGCCACCGATCGCTTCAACATAGGATGGATCGGACAATAACGTGTCGATGACGGAAGGCGCACGATCAAGATCGTCCAAGGTCTCAAACAACGGTGCCACTGATAAGGGTTGTGCAACACCACACGCTTTTTGTAACAACATCACAGCCAGTACATCCGACGGCTGACGCGCCATCGAGATGACATAACTACCGAGGCTCGCTGGATCGGCATCCGCGATCACATTGCAAGTGTTTAAGACTTCAGCGACAGCATCGGATGGTTCAAATTCATAGGGAATCAGTGGTCTTGGATTCGCCAATTCATACTTCAAAAAGTCGCAACGTTTCGCTTCGTCCCAACTGAGATAATCCCCAAGTTCGAGTGCCGCGGTGATTTCAGCGATGGCATCGGCGTGTCGGCCGGATTCCTGACGAATATCGAGGGTCACTAAATCGATCCCAAAGGTTGCGATCCGTCTCAGTGTATCCAGCAAATAGCCATCAGCAATCTCACCCATACCGAGCGCATGCAAGGATTCCCACATGAGAAGCATGGGATCAAATAGATCGGCTGTCTCACGAACACGGCTGTAGCGATCAACGGCTTCTCCACGTAAGGTCGCCTCAAGCTCAGCACGCAACACAACCATTTCTTCGCGTAAATCTTTGAGAATTCGACGATAGGGCTCGACTTCATTGGGGCCTGCTAAATTCCTGACCGCTTCTTTCGCATCAGACATCGAGAGATCTTGAATCAATCCAGACAGATCTCTCTCATAAAGGTCAGCCGCAGCCCATCGCGCCAACAGTAAAACCTCGCGAGTGACTTCGTGAGTCACATTCGGGTTACCGTCTCGATCACCGCCCATCCATGAACAGAAGCGCACCGGAGCAACCCAAGGAGGGAGCTCTTCGCCAGTCTTTAAAGCGACTTGCGTGCTCAATTCTCGCAAAAAGTCAGGAACCGCTTGCCAGAGTGAATTTTCAATCATGGCGAAGCCCCACTTGGCCTCATCAATCGGAGAGGGTCGGGTCGCTCGCATGTCATTGGTATGCCAGCACTCGCTGATCAAACGCTTCAATCGACGTTTAATATGAGCATCGCGACGTGGTGAGAGTGTCCCGCCATCAAATTCCGACAAACACTCTGCAATTTTTTCGTATTTTTGAATGAGTGTGCGTCGCATCGATTCGGTCGGATGAGCGGTGAGCACCAGGTCGATTTGCATCTCGGAGAGCGTTTCTAACACCACGTCTGGTTGATTCTGAACCAAGATCGAATTCAATAGATCCGGTAGCGCAGAATCATCAAGGTAGGGATCACTATCTTCAAAATCACCCCGTGTTTTTCGGACTCTGTGGTGTTGCTCTGCGATATTGGCAAGATTGAGAAACTGGGTGAATGCGCGGGCGACAGAAACTAACTCTTCATCACCGAGATTTCTGACTTCTTGAATCAATAAATCACGAGCACCGTCATCCCCTTGATGGACAGATTTCGAGAGACCGCGGAGTCGTTCGATGCGCTCGAGAAACGAATCACCGCGGTCAGCCACCATGATCTGACCGAGCTGCTCACCTAATAGACGTACGTTGTCGCGTAATGACGGATGCAATTCCATAACTTCCAATCCCGTGGATGATCTCAAGGCTCAGACGCTTTTCGCCTGGTCCCATAGTCCATTTTTTTCGTTGTCGGTTGCGATCGTCAGGTCGATCCCTTGAGACTCAGCAAATCTAATGACCTGACTGATCCGGGATTCAAATTTTTGTGTGGCCAATCGAAGCGATTGCTCACTATTAATACCAAGATGCCTTGCAAGGCTGACTATTGTAAAGAGCAAATCACCATATTCTTCAATCACCGCCTCTGAATCTTGAGCACTGCGGGCGCGCTCGAGCTCACTAAGCTCTTCGGAGACTTTCTCCAGAACGCCATCAATGGTTGGCCAATCAAAGCCAATTCGGGTCGCGCGTTTCTGGATTTTCTGGGCTCGAGTTAACGAGGGGAGTGAAAGCGGTACGTCATCAAATAAATCCAGTTGCCCGCGAGTTGCACGCTCTTCTGCTTTTTTGGTTTCCCAGGCGTGCTTGATCGATTCAACAGACGCGCCGGCACTTTTCCCAAAACTCCCAAAGGTTCCGTCAGAAAATACATGCGGATGACGAGACAAGAGTTTAGACACGATGGCATGAATGACATCATCCAGCGTGAATCTCCCGTCTTCTTCAGCGATACGCGCATAGAAAATCACCTGAAACAGTAAATCTCCCAGCTCGGCGTGCAATTCATCAAGCGCACCACGCTCGATGACATCAGCCACTTCGTACGCTTCTTCTAGGGTGAAGGGCACAATACTTTGATAAGTTTGTGCCCGATCCCACGGACAGCCATGCTCAGTGTTTCTGAGACAGGCCATTAAATGGACAAGGTCGTTCAGTTGATAGCTCATCCTGAACGGATCCGTTTAGCAGCAATCACATTGTGAATCTGTTGCACGCGATCAAGGACTTGCGACAATTGCGACAGTCCATCGACTTCGATGGAGAGTTGCAGTCGAGCGGTATGATCGGTTGCGTCGGTTTTTGTCGACATGCCCGTCACATTCACTCGCTCATTCGCTAAAATCGAGGTCACATCGCGCAACAATCCTTGCCGATCGTAAGCGCTGACTTCAATCTCAACGGGATAGGTTTCAACCTGAGTTTCACCCCAAGAGACCTCAATCATTCGCCCTGGATGTTCTTCCTCGAGAGATAACGCGTTCCCACAATCATCGCGATGAATGCTAACACCGCGGTTTTTGGTGATGAAACCGACGATCATATCGCCAGGGACAGGATGGCAGCAGGTCGCGATTTGCGTCAATAACTGACCCACGCCACGAATCTGGATGCCATCGGTCCGTTCCTGAGGGGAGGCCTGACGTGGCTCTAAATCCAACTCTCGTTGCGTCACACCCGACAGGCGACTGACGGCGCCCACGACCTGAGAAACGCGAACATCACCCGCTCCCACAGCGGCATAGAGATCTTCGGCAGTCTGCAAATTGAGTGATTCAGCGACCGATCGCAAATCAAATGAACCAAGCGCCAACCGTTTGATCTCAGCATCAATCAATTGCTTCCCTGCCGACACATTTTGGTCCCGATCGAGCTGCTTAAACCAAGCCTGCACTTTTGCACGAGCTCGCGATGTTTTGAGATAACCCAGATTTTGGTTCAACCAGTCTCGGCTCGGGCGTGCCTCGGTTTGTCGAAGAATATCGACTTGGTCGCCCACTTTTAAACGGTAGGTCAAAGGCACAATTTTCCGATTCACCTTCGCACCCCGACAGGAATGGCCGATCTCGGTATGCACTTTATAAGCAAAGTCCAAGGGGGTCGATCCGGCTGGGAGGTCGATCACATGACCATCGCGGGTGAACACGTAAATCCGGTCTTCCAACACATCCTGACGTAGCGCATCGGAAAGCTCACGCAGGTCACCCACATCATCGTGCCAATCGAGTACCTGTCGCAACCAAGCGATTTTTTCTTCATAAGCTTCGCCGCTAATATCGGTATCAGTCCCTTTGTATTTGTAATGGGCGCAGACACCATATTCAGCTTCATCATGCATTTGGTGCGTTCGGATTTGCACTTCAACAACTTTGCCTTGCGGCCCGATCACTGCGGTATGCAGCGAGCGATAACCGTTCGGCTTTGGCGATGCGATATAGTCATCAAACTCATGCGGGATACTTTTAAAAGCACCGTGCACGAGACCCAGGGCCGCATAGCAATCACGCACAGAATCCACCAGGACACGAATCGCCCGAACATCATAAATTTGCGAGAAATCGACTTGTTTACGCTGCATTTTTCGCCAAATTGAAAAGATATGTTTGGCTCGCCAAGTCAAATCTGAACGAATCTGCTGTCCAGCCAAAATCTCTTGAATCGAGTCCACCAACTGCTCAATGTAACGTTCGCGATCTTCCCGACGCTCAGCCAGCGATTGCGCGATTTGTTTATAAGCACCCTCTTCGAGATACCGAAAGGACAGGTCTTCTAATTCCCACTTTAAATGACCGATACCAAGACGATGTGCCAAAGGCGCGTAGACGTCAGAGACTTCACGAGCGACTTTGAGTCGTCTGGCCTTATCAGCGGACTTTACGGCGCGAATGGCGGCGGTTCGTTCAGCCAGCTTGATCAGTGCCACGCGAACATCATCAATAACCGCCACCAGCATTCGGCGAACGGCGTCTGCTTGATGTTCAGCGGCGCCTAAGAATTGTTGAGGCGCATCCTGCCGTGTTTGGCTGATAATCGCCATTTGCTGAACACCCTCAATCAACTTTGCGACTGTCTTGCCAAAAGCCTCCCGGACATCACGCAGTTGCAATCGACCAATCCGGACCGAGCGATACAACAGTGCAGCAATCAAGGCATCCTCATCGATTGGCATCGTCGACAGAATATCCGCCATCTCAAGGCCAAACCGATGTGCATCAGGCCCTCGCCAGTCTTTGGCAGCTTCATCCTTGAGCTCGAGCTCTTCGATCAGCTGAATGGCTTGACTCAGTTTGGCACCGGTCTCGAGATGGGCTTGCCTGGCGAAGCGTTCAGCCCAGTTTTCGAGCGATAAATCCGAGTCCAATTGAATCGGATGAATTTCACGCGCCTTAACCACTCACCCCTCGCTGTACAAAAAGCACCATCGATTCCATGTGCGCGGTGTGTGGGAACATATCCATCATCCCTAAATGGGTCATCTTGAAACCACGTTCAATCAACAGTTTTGCATCACGGGCCAGCGTCGCCGGGTTACACGACACATAAAGCACGCGCTGAACATTTTTCAGTGGCAGTTCTTCAAGCACTTCTTTGGCGCCAGATCGCGGAGGATCCACAATCAATGTATCCCAAGGCTCCTTCGCCCAACTTTGCTCAGCAATCGACTTGGTTAAATCAAACGCGACTGCCTGAATATTATCCAAAGAATTGTGACGAGCGTTTTGCAACACACGATGAACCATTGTTTCTGACACCTCAACGCCGACGACCTCACGACTGCGAGTTGCTGCCGCTAGAGTAAAATTACCTAGCCCACAAAACAGATCGAGCACTCGTTCTGAGCCTTGCAAGTCCAGAAGCTCCATGGCTTGCATCATCATCGCTCGATTCATCGCTGCATTGATTTGCGTAAAATCGGTGACCGCAAATTGGTATTCCAAACCAAACTCACCAATTCGGTACGTTAAACGCTTAGGACCATCTGCTGGCCATAAACGGGCAACAGTATCCGGTCCTTTCGGCTGCAAATAGACGTGCCACCCAGTGCTCTTCGCTAAATCAATCCATTGTTCGAGATCGGCTGCAGACAATGGCTCAAGATGCCGGACGACCACCGCCACAGTATCGTCACCGGCGGCCACTTCCACTTGGGGAATGCGATGAGGTGCAGACAACGCTGCAATGGTTGTTTCCAGCTGATCCAGTGATCGACCGATGCGCGGATCCAGGACCGGACAGCCATCGATATCTGCAATCAAATTCGACCCACGCTCACGAAAGCCGACCAATACGCGACCTTTCGCATGAACCCAACGAACGCCTAATCGTGCGCGACGACGATACCCAAGGGTGGAGCCTAACAATGGCGGGAGTCGTGTCACCTGATCGAGAGCGATTCCATCGCGCATCATGAGCTCGTCGAGCGTATTTGATTTATGGTTGATTTGCGACTGATGCGGCAGATGTTGTAACGAACAACCGCCGCATACAGCAGCATGCGGGCATTCAGGTTGGCCACGGGCGGGTGATGGCACAAGAATCTCTTTGGCCAACCCTTCAGCAGTTTTTGACGATTTCTTTGTGACCCGGACGGACACTAATTCGTCTGGAAGTGCACCATCGATGAAGAGCATTCGTTCGCCCCAGCGAACCAACCCACGACCCTCATGAGATAGCTTCGTTACCCGGATCGGAAAATCCGGCGTTTGCTTACGACGGGGGGCACGTTTTGGAGTTCGTTGCTTCATCGTGGGAATAAGTCGGTCGACAGGTAACGATCGCCTCGGTCACAAATGATGCACACCACCACACCGCGCTCGAGTTCTCGGGCCACTCGGAGCGCTCCAGAGACCGCTCCACCGGCACTGACTCCGCAGAAAATCCCTTCGTTGACAGCCAACTGTCGAGCCATGTCTTCTGCTTCATGCTGGTCAATATCGAGGGTCAGATCGACGCGCTTGGGATCGAAAATTTCAGGCCGGTAGGCAATTGGCCAGCGACGGATCCCGGCGATTTTCGACCCATCGCTTGGTTGAAGACCCACAATAGTAACGTCTGAGTTCTGCTCTTTGAGGTACTGAGACACCCCCATGATCGTTCCTGTCGTACCCATTGCGCTGACAAAGTGTGTCACCTCGCCTTGAGTATCGCTCCAGATTTCAGGACCTGTGGTTTCGTAGTGAGCACGTGGGCAGTCCGGATTGGCAAATTGATTCAACACGCGGCCCTGACCCTCGCGCTCCATCTCTATGGCTAGATCGCGAGCGCCTTCCATGCCTTGTGTTTCAGACACCAGAATCAACTCCGCGCCATAGGCAGTCATGGCACGTTTGCGCTCATCTGATAGGTTGTCTGGCATGATAAGGGTCATTCTGTACCCGAGAATGGCGCCAGCCATCGCCAGCGCGATGCCAGTGTTACCGCTGGTTGCCTCGATCAGACGATCACCGGGGTGAATTTCGCCTCGCTCGGCAGCACCACGGATCATGTAGAACGCAGGCCGGTCTTTAACGGATCCAGCTGGGTTATTCCCTTCCATTTTGCAGTACACGGTCACCTCGGGTGCGAGCCCTTGGTTCAGACGCTGCAATCGGACCAGCGGGGTATTGCCCAGTGTTGATTCGATGGTTGGATATTTCACGTGGACCTCCTGTGGCGCGATAGAATACCGCACTCAGCGCCCGAAGACCCAATGGATCAGTCGAAGGCTAACGGTTGCCGGAAATAACGCTCATAGTGGGCTTCTGAAATGGTTAAGAACTCATGGTACAGGCATTCCCAGAGCTCATGGTTGGAGAGTGATTCAATCTCAGGGAGCTTCGATAACCCCAAATCAGCAAGTCGGGCAAAGCGTCCCTTGGTTTGCCGAAACAAGTCATAGGCCCAACACTCAGGTGGTTGGTCTTTCCGATAGCGAAGTCCGTAAGACTCTAATGACCGTCGCAACTGATCGGCATCGATGACCACCAAATAGCGATTCACCACATCCATCATCAACTGCGTGATCCGGCTCATCACTGCCCTCTTTTGTGCTTCATCGTATCGATTCCAGTCAACAATTTCATGCGCAAACCGCTTGCAGCCTCGGCAGACCGAATCACCGTAGGTTGTCGAACAAAGCCCAACACATGGGGTAAGTACACGCGGTTGCATTGGCAAATCCCATAAATTGTGTAGATCAATATCTAAGAGTTAGGACTTTGCTCTGAAAAACAATCGTGCAATGCGAAAAATTATAAAATGACCGAAATAGCAATATTGGTCATTAATTAAACATTAATACAAATTTAGTTGATTTTTGTACGCTCGCACACTCACAATTCAACCTAAACCAAAGGGAGAATTCACTATGTCACTGGATCTGATGAACGAATCCATGGAGGACTGGAACAACAAGATCGCCGCCGCAGAAGAAATGATGCCGATCATTGGCCGGCTGTTCCGCGAAAATGCAATCGAAACCTCGATTTTTGGACGACTACTGAACAATCGAACAGTCGTCAACATCATCAAATGCTGTCGCTTCGCGCGCCAGGTCGAAAATGAAGAACTGTCTGTCGAAGAGGCTCGTGATGTCTTGCTCGAAGCCGCAAAGCTTGACCTCAATCCATGCCACGTAGATCTCGGGAAACTGGCTGTCAACTATCGTCGCTTCGGAAGCGGGCGCAGCCTCGCTGACTACGTTGCGGATGAATTAAAGGGTGCCACGGGCGACATGCCAGAGGCAGGCAAGAAAACTGATATCGTTTTATATGGCTTCGGTCGAATCGGCCGACTCCTGGCACGCGAACTGATCGCAAAATCAGGCTCCAAAGAAGCCATTCGTCTCCGCGCGATTGTTATTCGAAAAAATGGCGAGAATGACCTAATGAAACGGGCAAGCCTTCTCCGTCGTGACTCTGTCCATGGCTCCTTTGACGGAACCATCACTGTTGACCATGACAGTAATGCGATCATTGCGAACGGTCAGCGGATCCAGGTGATCTATGCCTCAAGCCCATCAGAAGTGGATTACACAGCCTACGACATCGACAACGCCTTGGTTGTCGATAACACCGGCAAGTGGCGAGACCGCGAGGGCCTCTCTCAGCACTTACAATCCAAGGGTGCGAGTCGAGTCCTGCTCACGGCGCCGGGCAAAGGTGATTTGAAAAATATCGTGCACGGAGTGAATCACCACGAGATCACTGATGCGGATGCCATCATTTCTGCCGCCAGTTGCACCACCAATGCGATTACGCCAGTCCTTGCCGCCATTGATGAGAAATACGGCGTACAAAATGGGCACGTGGAGACGGTTCACAGTTACACCAACGATCAAAACTTGATCGACAACTTCCACAATGGCGATCGCCGTGGTCGAGCAGCCGCGCTCAATATGGTCATCACTGAAACCGGAGCGGCCAAAGCTGTAGCAAAAGCATTGCCCCAACTGAAAGGTAAGCTCACCGGAAACGCGATCAGAGTTCCAACACCCAATGTGTCGATGGCGATCCTCAAGCTCAACCTTGATCAATCAGTTGAAAAAGACGAGCTCAACAACTACCTCCGGCATGTCGCGATTCACTCCAAGCTACAAAAACAAATCGATTACTCAAACTCTCCTGAGGCAGTGAGCTCTGACTTCGTGGGATCTCGTGCAGCGGGAATCGTTGACGGCCTCGCCACCATCGCAACAGGGAACAACAGTTGCGTGGTGTATGTTTGGTATGACAACGAATACGGGTACAGTTGTCAGGTGATCCGGTGCCTCCGCCAGATGACCAAAGCTACGCTGCCGGCCTACCCGATCGAAAATTAACCAACAGGGCAGTCTGCGACCATGTATGGACGCAAGCTGCCCAGTTTTTTTGCTAAACTCTCGCTCGCCTCACGGCGCGCCGTGATCCGGGTCCCAAAAGAATCCACCCACCGCGCTCAATTCAACCTGAACAAGGACGATTACTGTGCTTGAAGAATATCGCAATCATGTCGAAGAACGTGCCGCTGAAGGCAT
>OBOZ01000033.1_pt1 | contig 16113 bp, 15 predicted proteins | sample 1494301 | NCBI WGS metagenome assembly OBOZ01 (sample SAMEA3275628, study PRJEB22092) | marine metagenome | biome: Marine Biome; feature: Surface Water; material: Sea Water | collected 2014-06-23T09:30:00+00 | depth 2 m
ATGATTTTTTCAGGTTTATCACCTGATAATCAATTACCTGAAATTATTGAGCTTAAAAATCACCCTTGGTTTATTGGTGTTCAGTTCCACCCAGAATTTAAATCTAGACCTTTATCTCCCCATCCTTTATTCTCTTCATTTATCAAGGCAGCAAAAAATCATAAATGAATAGCATAAAAGTAAATTGTGGAAATATAGAAATTTCAAATAATAATAAAATTTGCATCATTGCCGGACCTTGTCAGCTTGAAACTGAACAGCATGCAATGGATATGGCTGGCAAAATTCAAGAAATTACAAAAAAATTTGGACTTGGCTTTATTTATAAAACCTCTTTTGATAAAGCTAACCGAACTAGCCTTAAAGGAAAAAGGGGAGCTGGACTTGAAGCATCTTTACCTGTTTTTGATAAAATAAAAAAAGAATTTAATATTCCTATTTTAACAGACATTCATAGTATTGATCAATGTTCAGAAGTAGCTGATCATGTTGACATATTACAAATTCCTGCTTTCTTATGCAGACAGACTGATCTTTTGATAGCTGCCGCAAAAACAAATAAAATTATTAATGTTAAAAAAGGTCAATTCTTAGCACCATGGGATATGGTTAATGTTACTAAAAAAATTTCAGATTCTGGAAATACAAATATTTTAGTCACCGAGAGAGGTGCAAGTTTTGGTTACAATACTTTAGTTTCTGACATGAGGTCTTTACCAATAATGGCTAAGAATGGTTATCCAGTGATTTTTGATGCAACCCATTCAGTACAACAACCTGGAGGTCAAGGTGAGTCATCAGGAGGTCAAAGAGAGTTTGTCGAGTATTTAGCTAGAGCTGCTGTTGCAGTAGGTGTTGCTGGAGTTTTTATTGAAACTCATCAAGATCCAGATAATGCACCATCAGATGGTCCTAACATGGTCCCATTGGATAAGTTAGAAAATCTGTTACATCAATTATCAGATATAGATAAATTAATAAAAAAATAGTGAGTAAAATTTTAAAAGTAAAGGCCCGTCAAGTATTTGACAGTAGAGGAAATCCAACCATAGAGGCTGAGGTTTATACAAAAAATAATAGTGCAACTGCAATTTGTCCATCTGGAGCATCAACTGGAACGTATGAAGCATTTGAGAAAAGAGATAAAAATAATAAACGTTATTTAGGTAAGAGTGTTTTAAGTGCTGTCAATTTGGTTAACACAAAAATTTCAAATAAATTAAAAGGTCAAAGCGTTCACAATCAAGAACGTATTGATACTTTATTAATAAACTTAGATGGAACAAGACAAAAAACAAATCTTGGTGCAAACGCTATGCTTGCAGTTTCAATGGCTGTCAAAAAACTTTCGGCTAAAGTTAAAAAATTACCATTGTATAAAACTTTTTTTATAAAGAAAAATTTCCAATTACCTTATCCTTTAATGAATATTATTAATGGTGGAGCTCATGCAAACAATGGTCTTAGAATTCAAGAATTTATGATCAGACCTGATCGTGCTAAAAGTTTTTCTGAGGCAATGAGAATATGCTTCATAGTGATTAAAAATTTATCAAAATTAATAAAAGATAAAGGTTTATCTACCTCTGTTGGAGACGAAGGTGGTTTTGCCCCAATGATCAGTAGTAACAACCAAGCTCTTGATTTAGTTGTGACAGCGATAAAAAAATCAGGATTTATCAATGGCAGAGATGTTTCAATTTGTTTGGATGTAGCTGCAAATGAATTATTTAAAAAAAATAAATATTCAATTCATTCTAAGTCTTACATATCTGTTGAAAAATCTATCAAAGAATATCAAAAAATTATTAAAAAATATAAAATCAAATCCATCGAAGACCCATTTGCTGAAAATGATTGGCTAGCTTGGAATAAATTGATGAGGTCAATTAATAAAGTTCAAATAGTGGGGGATGATCTTTATGTGACAAATTTAGAAAGACTTAAGAAAGGGTTTTTAAATATTTCCTCAAATTCAATTTTGATTAAATTAAATCAAATTGGAACAGTTTCAGAGACATTAGATGTAATCAAATTTGCCCAAACCATTGGTTATAAAACAATAATTTCTCACCGATCTGGTGATAGTGAAGATACTTTTATTGCAGATCTTGCAGTTGGAACCAACTCAAATCAAATTAAAACAGGATCATTAGCAAGATCTGAAAGAGTAGCTAAATATAATCAATTAATTCGTATTGAAGAAGAACTTGGAAAAAAAGTGAGAATGAATAAAATCAACTAATGTTGAGGTTAATAAAAAGAAATTATTTTTTATTAATATCATTGTTTTTGATTCTTTACTTTGGTTTTAATCTTGTTTCTGGTGAAAGAGGTCTTTTTTCGTACATTGAAAAAAAAGAGCTTTTGTCCAACTTGAAAAATGAGGAATTAACCTTAATTAGTAAAATAGAAGATATGGATCATAAAAATTCACTATTAAGTACTAATTTAGATTTAGACTATATTGAGACTTTAATTAGAGAACGATTTCTATTTGGCAAAGAAGGAGAGACGATCTATATAATTAAAAATGATGAAAACAAAAATTAGACATCCTGAAAAAGTAAATAAGCCTATTAATCCAATCAAAAAAAAACCTGATTGGATCAGATCTAAGTTATCAAACAGTAAAGAGTTTTTTTTGACAAAAACTATTGTTAACCAAAATAATTTAGTCACTGTGTGTCAGGAAGCTAATTGTCCAAATATTACTGAATGTTGGAGTAAAAGACACGCAACATTTATGATAATGGGCGACACTTGTACAAGAGCTTGTGCGTTTTGTGATGTTAAAACTGGTAAGCCTGAAAAATTAGATCCATTTGAACCTTACAAAATTTCAAGTGCTGTAAGTAAATTAGATTTAAAACATGTTGTAATAACCTCAGTTGATAGAGATGATTTAGATGATGGTGGTTCAAATCATTTTTACGATGTAATAAATGCAACCCGTAAAAAAAATCCTAAAACTTCAATAGAAGTTTTAACACCAGATTTCTTAAGAAAAGGGGATGCTTACAAAAAAATTTTAGAGGCAGATTTAGATGTGTTTAATCACAATATTGAAACGGTACCACGTCTTTATTTAAAAGTAAGACCAGGTGCGAGATATTTTGGATCTTTAGAACTTTTAAAAAATGTTAAAAAAATTAATAAAAAAGTTTTTACTAAATCTGGTTTAATGGTTGGACTTGGTGAAGAAAAGGATGAATTAATTCAAGTGATGGATGACTTAAGATCTGCTGATGTAGATTTCATAACTATTGGTCAATATTTACAACCTTCTCCCAAACATCATCCATTAAGCAGATATTATCATCCAGACGAATTTAAAGAGTTAGAAAATATTGCAAAATCAAAAGGATTTTTATTAGTGTCATCATCCCCGCTTACAAGATCGTCTTATCATGCAGACGAAGATTTTGCTAAACTCCAACAAAATAGATTAAAAAATAATTAATGCCTAAAGCCTCAGTCACAAGGCAAATAGATCGAGAAAAACAAAAATTAATAGATTTTGTTTTGGACATTGAAAAATACCCAGAATTTATTCCTTTTTGTATAGACTCTAAAATTTATGAACGTGAAGATAAAAAAGATGAGATAGCAATTATTGCAGATCTTACTATCGGCAGAAAACCTTTTGTAGATACTTATAAAAGTGATGTACGTTATGATAAAAAAAACGACTCAATACATGTTACTAATATCGGTGGTCCTTTGAAACATCTACAAAATAACTGGAAATTTACTCAAAAAGAAAATTATACTGAAGTTCAATTTGATGTTGATTTTGAAATTAAAAATAAGTTTTTAAATTTAATTATGGAAAAATCTTTCCAATTTGGTCTAAACAAAATAGCGGATGCTTTTCAAAAAAAGGCTGAAAGTCTTTAGTAAAATTAAATAAAAAAATTTAAATCGTAGATCTGATAATTTCTAAAGTTCTTTTAACAGTAGAATTTTGAATAGCTTTTCTACTTTTTTGTTTAAATATATTTTTAGTAATTAGAATTTTATTTTTATTTTTTACACCTATATAAACTAATCCAACTGGTTTCGTTTTAGTGCCACCATTTGGGCCAGCAATGCCTGTAATTGAAACATTTATTTGAGCTTTTGAGATTTTTGCTAAATTTTTAACCATAGCCTCACAACACTCAGGACTTACTGCACCATATTTCTTAATAATATTTTTATTCACTTTTAAAACACTTATCTTTGCTTGATTTGAATAGGTAACAAGACCTAATCCAAATACTTTTGATGCCCCACTTACAGATGTTATTTCAGAAGCTAATAATCCACCTGTACAAGATTCTGCAAAAGATATCTTAAGTCTTTTTTTATTTAGTTTTTTGACTATAGAATTCATCAAATTAAGTAGCTACTTAGAACCATAAAACAGATTAATGATAAAATAACATATAATCCGGCACACACGTCATCCATAATTACTCCAAAACTATTTTTAAAATTTTTGTCAAAAAAACTAACTGGGAACGGTTTTATAATATCAAAAAATCTAAATAAAACGAAACAAATAGAATAAAATATAAAAGCCTCATCAGGAGATTTTTCAGTGCCATGAGAAATCTCATATGCAAAAATCGGAATTGATTGACCAATTAATTCATCAATTATTATTTCACCAGGATCTTTATTTTCATTGTCCTTTATATAGCTTGTAACGGCAGGGAAAGAATAAATAAAAATTATAACTAGGCCTATTAATATAAAATGTGAAGATACATTAAATATGTGAAATAATATATAAAGTATAATAGTTGTTGCTAATGATCCAAAAGTTCCGGGAATAAATTTAATTTTTCCTAGCCCCAACATCGTAACAAAAAGAGAATTAAATGTTTTAATCATATTTTATTATAGATACTATTACCTCACAAGCGACTGCTTTTTCCTTTCCTATTAATCCTAATTTTTCAACAGTTTTACCTTTTAGATTTATTAATGAACTATCAATGTTTAATAATTTAGATAAGGACTTAATTATTTTATCCCTGTATTTTGAAACTTTAGGTTGTTCACATATTAAATTTATATCAACATTGTTGATATAGAAATCATTTTTATCCATTATCTGAATTACTGGTTTTAACATTTTAGGAGATCGTATATTTTTAAATTTTTTTTTATTATTAGGAAATAAAGTCCCTATGTCTTTTTTTCTCATTGCTCCCAAAAGAGCATCGATAATAGAATGAATTATAACATCTCCATCTGAATGACCTTTTAACCCTGAATGAAATGGTATTTTTAAACCACCTAAGTAAAGTTTTTTACCTTTAGTTAATCTATGAATATCGAAACCTATTCCAATAAATGTTTTATTAGTATTGATATCTTCTTTGTAAGTAATTTTGTTATTGGAATTTTCACCTTTTATAAATTTTACTTTTAAATTATTTTCAATAAATAACGTTGCTTCATCCTGAATTTTAGCTTTCTGGTCAATTGATAAATTATAAAGATCATTAAATCTAAAGGCTTGTGGGGTCTGGGTTGAAAAAGAATGATCACGATTTAAATTAAATAACTGTTTTTTAACTTTATACTTAATAGAGTCTTTTGTATTTACAGTTGGGATCACGGCCTTATTTTTCTTAAGTGATTTAACTAAATTTTTTAAAAGCTGTAATGAAAAATTTGGTCTTGCCGCATCATGGATTAACACATTTGATGGTTTAAATTTTTTTATATATTTAAGCCCAATTAAAGAGGAGTCTGATCTTTCTTTCCCTCCTTTAATAATAACTACATTTTTAGAAAATTTTTTATTGATTTGTTTTTTGTTGTTAACAACTAGGATGATTTTTTTGAATAATTTAGACTCTAATGCTTTTTTGATAGAGTGTTCAAAAAGGGGCTTATTTTTATAGATAATATATTGCTTAAGTTTGTTTGAATTAAATCTTTTGCTTTGTCCCGATGCTAGTATTATAAAATAGTTGTTCATTTATAGTGGTGATTTTTTACTCAAATGTCAGATTTTATTAAAAAAAACATATATCTAATAATATTATTTATTATCACATTATCGATAGGTTTTTTAACCTTTTTAACTTTTATCGATAAAGGCTTTATTGAATTAAATGATCAGAATTTGCAGTATTTACTAATACTTAATATTATTTTGTTAGTTTCTCTTTTCCTGTTTATTTTTTCTGAAATTCAAAAAGCAATTAAAAGTGATATTGATAAGGATGGATTAAAATCAAATAAAAAATATATTACTTATTTTGCATTATTCACCCTTATACCATCCGTTCTAATCTCAATTTTTTCATTATTTTTATTTTCATTTGCATTAGAAAAGTATTTTGACAAAAAGGTTACAACAGTAGTTAATAATTCTTATGAGTTAGCAAGAAGCTATGTTGAAGAAATAAGAAATAAAATTCAATCAGATATTGTATTGATTGCTTTTGATACTAATAAAAGTAAAAAATTTTTAAATGATAATGCTGATGAATATAAACGTTTTTTAAACACACAAAAAATAATAAGAGATGTAGATGAGATTCATATAATCGATGTCGATAAAAAGTTATTATTTACAACAATTAATAATAGTCAGTTTTTTGTTCCGCCAGTAGATAAGGCACTTAATCTAGTTTTAGAAGATGACAGACCCTTAAAAATAATTAATGCTCCTGAAAATATTTCTGCAGCAATTATGCGACTTCAAAACTTTGATGACAGATTTCTTTATGTTGTAAAATATCTAGATAAAGAAATTTCAAAATACTTAACTGAATCTCAAGAAGCAATTAATTTCTATTATACTGTCGAAGAAAAAAGTACCGGAATAAAAATATCTTTTGCAATTATTTATATTATTGTTGTGAGTGTTTTATTATTTGTATCTATATCAATCGCTATCAGATTTTCATCAAGATTTTTTAGATCTATTAATAATTTAATTTATGCCTCAAGTTCTATTGGTGAAGGAAATTTTGATGCAAAAGTTCCAGAGGTAAAAACTGACAAGGATTTAGAAATATTAAATAAAAATTTTAATTTAATGATCGATCGATTAAAAACCCAACAAGAAAAGCTAATTATTAATGAGAGACATGAAGCGTGGGGTAGTTTAGCTAGAAAATTAGCGCATGAAATTAAAAATCCTCTTACACCTATTCAATTAACAATAGATAGGTTAAGAGAAAAATATTCTAATTTATTAAAGGAAAAAGACTCAGAAAATTTTAAAGATAATTTAAAAATAATTAATAACCAGATAAAGCAAATTGGTAATTTAGTTAATGAATTTTCTGATTTTGCAAGAATGCCAAAACCAACTTTAAGAGAAAACAACCTTGTCCATTTACTTAAAGAAAATATAAAATTACTAAAGGAACTAGATAATTCGATTGAGATAGATTTATCCAGTAATTCAGAAAAAATAATTTTAAATAGTGATAAAGAGCAAATAAGCAGAGTATTTTTAAATTTAATTAAAAACTCAGTTGAAAGTATTCAGCAAAAAACAGAAAATGACAGTAATTTCAACAAAAAAATCACTATTGAACTTACGGAGAATGATGGTCACATAAATCTGGTTATTGTGGATAATGGAATTGGATTTGGTAAATTTTCTGAAAATATTAAAGATATTTTAAACCCTTATTTTACAACAAAAAAAAATGGTACTGGTTTAGGATTATCAATAGTAAATAAAATTATTAACGATCATAATGGTAAAATTGAATTTATTCCAAGAAATGATGGCGCCGAAATTAAAATAAATTTTATAAAATAATATGAGTAGTGAAATATTAATTGTAGATGATAATGCAGATATAAGAAATATCATTAATGAACTTATTCTGGACGCTGGTTATAAAACTAGACTAGCCGCAAATTACAATCAAGCCTTATCGGAGATTGATAAAAAATTACCTGATGTTGCAATTTTAGACGTTAAGTTAGATAAAGGAGATAATGACGGTATAGAGCTTCTTTCTCACATAAAGTCAAAAAATAAAGATGTTCCTGTAATTATAATCTCTGGTCATGCTAATATTGAAATGGCAGTAAAATCTTTACATAATGGTGCTTTTGAATTTATTGAAAAACCTTTTGATCGTGAAAGGTTACTAAATTTTGTTAAAAGAGCTGTTGAAAATTATAATCTTAAAAAAGAAAATAAAGAATACGAAAGCAAGCTTTTCTCATCTTATGATATTATAGGGAACAGTAAGAATATAACTAATATCAAAGACCAGATCAAAAAAATATCCATTACTGAAAGTAGAGTATTTATAAACGGTCCTTCTGGATCAGGTAAAGAGTTGATTGCTAGAAAAATTCATAAAAATTCAAAAAGAGGCAAAAATCCTTTTGTAATTTTAAATGGAGCCTTGTTAGACTCTAATAAATATGAGCTCGAGTTATTTGGTGAAGAAAAAGAAAATGGATCAATTTCATATGGAGCTTTAGAAAAAGCTAATGGTGGTACACTTTTAGTTGATCAAGTTTCTGAAATTCCTTTAGATATACAATCGAAAATACTTAGAGTTTTAACCGACCAAAAATTTAAACGTGTCAATGGTAGTAGTGATGTTACAGTAGATGTAAGGTTGATGTGTTCATCTAGTAAGGATTTAAAAAAAGAAATTGAGATTGGTAATTTTAGAGAAGATCTTTATCACCGAATAAATGTATTTGAGATTAATGTTGAGCCGTTAAGTCAAAGAATTTCTGATATCCCACTTTTAATAAATTATTTTTCAAAAAAAATATCTGAGAATTATAATATCAAAGAATTAAATATCGACGAGAACAACAGTTATATTTTAAATCATAATTGGCAGGGTAATGTTAGAGAGTTAAGAAATTTAATTGAAAGGATTGCTATATTGCAACCAGATACAAAAGATAAAATTTCTAATATTATTAAAGAGTCTTTGAAAAATAATAATTTTGATGATCAAATTGCTGAAAATAGCCTATCTGTGCCATTAAAAGAGGCTAGAGAAAAGTTTGAAAAAGAGTATTTAACTATCCAATTAAAAAAATTTAATGGAAATATTTCAAAAACAGCAAACTTTGTTGGCATGGAACGAAGCGCCTTACATAGAAAACTTAAAGGCTTAGGAATTAAAGAATTTAATTAATGAACATTATTATTTGTGGTGCTGGAAGGGTGGGGTTCACTATTGCTAAACAATTAAGTGAACAAGGTCATTCTATAACTGTAATTGATACATCTAGTGAAGATATTCAAAAAATAGATGATGCTTTAGATGTAAAAGCAATTGTTGGTAAGGCAACTTATCCAACTATACTTGAAAAAGCGAATGCAGCTGAAACAGATATGATCATCGCTGTTACCAGAAACGATGAAATTAATATGGTTATATGTCAAATAGCTTTTTCCATATTTAATATTCCAAAAAAAATTGCAAGAATAAGATCACAGGATTATTTAAATCCTAAGTTTACTACAGTTTATAATAAAGAAAATTTACCAATTGATGTAATTATTTCACCAGAACTTGAAATTGCAAAATCAATTCAAAGAAAGTTAGAGGCTCCAGGAGCATTAGATAGTGTTCCTTTTGCAGATAATAAAATACGATTATTAGAAATCCTCATTAATGATGGTTGTAGTTTGATTAACATAAAGCTTAAAGATCTAACAAAAAAATACCCTAATTTAGATGCAAATGTAATTGGAATTATTAGAGATGATAAGTTTTTAATTCCAAAAAAAGAAGATGAAATTAGAAAAAATGATAAAATTTATGTAATTATTAATTCTTCTCAAACAGCTGAAACATTAGAAGCTTTTGGTCATACAGAAAAAGTATCTAAAAAAATTCTTATTGTTGGTGGCGGTAACATCGGTTTTAATCTTGCAAAGAATATTGAGGAAACGTTAGATGCTGCAAGAGTTAAAATTGTTGAAAAAGACAAAGAGCGAGCAGAATTCCTTGCATCAGAATTAAACAATACAATAGTGATTAATGGCAACGGTTTAGATGAAGAAGTGTTAGCTGAAGCAAATTTAGAGGAAGCTGAAACTGTCCTTGCTTTAACCAATGATGATGAGGATAACTTGATGGTTAGTGTTCTTGTTGAAAAATTTGCTAAAGATGAAAAAGAAATTGAAGATAAAAGAACGATGGCATTAGTGAACAAACCTAATTATTCTCTATTACAAGACTCTCTTAAAATTGATGATTTAATAGATCCAAGAATGAATACTGTTTCTAGTATATTAAAACATGTCCATAAAGGTACCATAGAAACAGCTTACACAATTATGAATGGAGAATATGAAGTAATTGAAGCTGAAATTATTGAGACATCAGAGTTAATTAATAAAGAATTGAAGAACTCAAATTTACCAGATGAGGTTAGAATTGGTGCAGTTTTAAGAGGAGATAAGATAATAATTCCTAGATCTGATTTTGTTTTTTTAAAAGAAGATAAAGTTGTTTTTTTGGCAAATAAAGACTCTATTTCAGTGGTGGAAAATATTTTTAGAATTAGTTCAATCTAACTAAATGTCATTATTCAGAGTTAAATATTTAAGTTTTTTTTTTATACTTGTCTCTATATTTTCTTTTTTTAATATAATTTATTCTTATTATTTTAACTTATATCTCAACCTAAACACTTACTACGTAAGTTTAATAATTTCAGGACTAATAGGAATTCTTTTTTATTACTTAAAATCCAGTTTAAAAAAACCATCAATTTTTGAGAAGATTTTAACTGTATTACTTGGTTATATATTATTACCTTTAGTATTATGTATTCCGTTTTATTTAAGTATTTATAATTTAACTTTTTTAAACGCTATTTTTGAGGCGGTATCAGGATTTACTTCAACTGGTTTTTCTATTTTTGAAAATATAAAACATATCGACCAAGGCTTAATATTATGGAGATCTTCAATTCAATGGATTGGAGGATTATACTTTTTATTCTCGATAATTTTTCTTATCGATATTTATGATGAAAGTTTAAAAAAATCATTAACAAATTTTTTATCTTTCAGTAGCTCTGAGATTTTAAAACAAACTATTAAAATTTTTCTTTTATATTCTAGCTTAACCATTTTTATTTTTATTGTTTTAAATATATTTGGTATCAGAATATTTAACTCTCTTAATCTTGCAATGACAGCTATTTCCTCTGGAGGTTTTTTACCCGATAATGAGCTTTCAACGATATTATTGACAAACACTCAAATAATTGTTTTCTCACTTTTAATGTTGATCTCTTTCTTTAGTATTTTTTTTACCTATAACTTAATTTTTTTAAGAAAAAAAAATCTTAATTTTTTTTATGAAGATATTCATTTATTTTTGTATTTTTTAATATTGGTAAGTATTTTTTTTATTTTTTTTAGTTATGATAAAAATTTTTCATTCAACTTCTTAAATTTAGTTAGTAGTATTTCAAATATTGGCATTTCTTTAGAAGTAGAACAAAAAAACTTAAACTTAATCTATTTAATATTAGTAATAGTTGGTGGTTCTTTTTTTTCAACAAGTTCAGGATTAAGGTTTTTAAAAATTTATTCTCTTTCTAAATATTCAATCAATCAAATTCTTTCTTTTAGTAAACCTAATAAAGTATTTATGAATAAGCTTATTTTTTCTAAAATTAATTTTGATACAGCTGATATTAATAAATATTTCTTAACCGTCTTAATATTTATTATTTCTCTTTTTTCATTAACAATTTTATTATCATTGAGTAATATTGAGTTTGAAAATGCATTTAAATTGGCGGTATTAACCTTAATGAATACGGTCAATTCTTCTGCTTATGGAATTAGTGATTTCGACTTTCAAAACTTACATTTTTTAACTAAATATTTTCTTATTTTTTTTATGATTATAGGAAGGGTTGAATTTTTATCTTTGTTATTGATAGCTAAAAAATTTCTTTTTAAATATTAATTTAGTATTATAACAGTATCATAATATTTGTGCGCCCTTAGCTCAGCTGGATAGAGCATCGGTTTTCTAAACCGAGGGTCGGAGGTTCGAATCCTCCAGGGCGCGCCATCTTGTTCATTTTAGGTCATAATTATCCAGAAATTTATCTTGATGGTAAATATTTAACGTGCTTAAATTATGAATATTCAAAAGTGATTTTGAATTATTTGTTAACAAATAAAAACAAAAGGAAGAATAATGTTTAAATACTTAAAACAATTAACTTCTTTAGTCGCTATGGTTGCAGTGTTGTTTACTTTTACAACCGAAACTATGGCTGCTAAAAAATCTAAGACACTTAAAAACACTCAAAAAAAGGGTTTTGTAAGATGTGGAGTATCTCAAGGTCTTCCAGGATTTTCTAATGCTGACGCTGCAGGAAATTGGACTGGTGTTGACGTTGATGTATGTAGAGCGGTAGCTGCTGCAGTACTAGGTGATGCAAGTAAAGTAAAATACACACCACTAAGTGCTAAAGAAAGATTTACAGCTTTAACTTCTGGTGAGATTGATATCTTATCAAGAAACACAACTTGGACTCTTTCTAGAGATGCTGATATCGGACTTACTTTCGTAGGTGTGAACTTTTACGATGGACAAGGTTTCATGGTAAGAAAAAGTTCAGGTATTACTTCAACTAGCCAATTTAAAAATGGTATCTCAGCATGTACAAACATTGGTACAACAACTGAGTTAAACATGAGAGACTTCTTTAATTCTAGAGGAATTTCTTATGAGCCAGTAGCTTTTGAAAAAGCTGATGAAGTCGTAGCTGCTTATGATGCTGGTAGATGTGATACTTACACTACAGACAAATCAGGTTTAGCTGCACAAAGAACTAAAATGTCTAATCCAGATGAGCATATCGTATTGCCTGAAACTATTTCAAAAGAGCCATTAGGCCCTGTTGTTAGACAAGGTGATTCAGTATGGGAAGATATCGTAAGATGGTCTTTGAATACTATGATCGAAGCTGAGGAGTATGGAATTACTTCTGGTAATGCTGACATGATGAAAACTTCAGACAACCCAGCAATCAAAAGATTAGTCGGTTCTGAAGGTGAATTAGGTGCTGCATTCGGTCTTGATAATGACTGGAGTTACAGAATTATCACTCAGGTTGGTAATTACGGTGAAAGTTATAAAAGAAATATAGCTGATACTGGAATTTTACCAGACAGAGGTCCAAACGAGTTATGGACTAAAGGTGGAATTTTATACGTTCCACCTGCAAGATAATTGTGAATTAAAACAATTTTAAAAAGGGCTAGATTTATCTAGCCCTTTTTTTTAATATTAAATATATTCGCTTTTAATGAAGCTTAAAAAAATTCTTCCTCAACTTGCAACCTTATTTGTTGTGGTTCTTATCTTTGGTTTTTTTACCATGAATGCTCAGCTTAATATGGAAAATAGAGGGATAGACTTTGGATATGGATTTCTTACGCAGGAGTCTTCATTTGATGTTCAGTTTTCATTAATCGAGTACAGTGGTTCAGACAGCTATGGGAGAGCATATCTAGTTGGTCTTTTAAACACTCTTTTAGTTTCAGTTTTAGGAATTATTATATGTACTATTATCGGAGTTATAATTGGTATAGCAAGACTTTCACCAAATTACTTAATTAGAACTACAGCAGCATGGTATGTTGAATTCTTTAGAAACATTCCACTCCTTTTACAAATTTTCTTTTGGTATTATGCAGCATTGAGAGCATTACCATTACCTCAAGATGCAGAAGCTATTTTTGGTTCATCATATTTAACAATTAAAGGTTTTTACACTCCATCTTTGATTTGGGAAAATCTAGATATTTTTATTTATTCAGTTATTGCTGCAATTGTTGCAATAGTATTTGTAAGAATTCATGCTAAAAAACTAAGAGAAAACCAAGGTAAACACTTACCCGTTTTAAATATTTCAATAGCTATTCTTTTTGTATTACCACTTCTAACATTCTTGTTTGGTGGAGTTAATGTAGGGTATGAAACACCAGAACTTAAACAGTTGGCAAAAACATCATTTAAGTTTGAAGGTGGTTTAAGCATACCGCCTGAACTTTTGTCATTAGTTATAGCTTTATCACTTTATACAGCAACATTTGTGGCGGAATGTGTAAGAGCAGGTATCCAGGGTGTTGGAAAAGGTCAGAGAGAAGCAGCCGCATCTATTGGTTTAAATAGAAAACAAGTTTTAAATTTAATTATTATGCCTCAAGCACTAAGGATAATAATTCCACCAACAACTAATCAATATTTAAACTTAACAAAAAACTCATCATTAGCTGCTGCTATAGCATATCCTGATTTAGTTTTGGTTTTTGCTGGTACAGCATTAATGCAAACCGGAAAAGCAATTGAAATTGTCTCAATTACAATGCTTACATATTTAACTTTAAGTTTGTCAATTTCATTTTTTATGAATTGGTATAACGCCAAAATTGCAATTGTAGAAAAATAATGAGCACATTAAATTTATTAAATCCCTCAAAAGATAATCTACAAAGTAATTTGTATTTAGGATCTTTTTTAGTTGGAATTTCTTTATTGGATGTATTTCTTAACTCATTTTTAAAGTTAAATATTACTTCTTTTTTACCGTCAATTATAAGTTTACTTTTACCTTTTCTATTAGGAATGTTTGGTCTTCATTTAATGAGGATTGAATTTTCAGGAATAAAAAATCTAGATAGGTTAAATAAAAATATTAATACAAATAATTTTAATGCAGCTTTAACTTTACTAATTATTTTTTTAATTATTAAAGCAATACCACCTGTAATGAGTTGGATGATTTTAGATGCCAATATTTCAGGTGACACGAAAGATGCATGTACAGGATCGGGCGCTTGTTGGACTTACATAAAAGTTTGGTTTAAAAGATTTATGTATGGAATGTATCCGAATGAACAAATTTGGAGAGTAAACTTAGCATTTATCTTTTTAGTTGTTTTAGCTTTTGTTGGTTTTATAACTCCACAAAAATACAGAAACCTTCTGACTTTATATTACGTTGTCATTTATCCAATCATTGCATTTATATTAATTTATTACTTAATATCTGGGGGTGAATTTGGTTTAGAGTGGGTTGAAACAGGCGCATGGGGAGGACTATCGTTAACATTTATAGTTTCTTTTTTTAGCTTAATTTTTTGCTTTCCATTAGGAATGGCTCTTGCTTTGGGAAGAAGAACTGAATTACCAATCATAAAATATGTGTCAGTTGGTTTTATAGAATTTTGGAGAGGAGTCCCTCTAATTACAGTTTTATTTATGTCTTCTGTAATGTTTCCAATGTTTTTACCTGAAGATTTTTTTATGGATAAACTTGTGAGAGTGATAATTGCTATTTCTTTATTTGAGGCTGCTTATGTTGCAGAAGTTATTAGAGGTGGTCTTCAAGCTCTTCCAAGAGGTCAATACGATGCAGCAAAGTCTTTAGGTATGGGATACTGGAAAATGCATATATTTGTAATATTACCTCAAGCACTAAAATTAGTAATACCAGGAATGGCAAATACATTTTTAGCTTTAGTTAAAGACACTCCTTTGATTTTCGTAGTAGGTTTGGCAGAACTTGCTGGAATGTTGCAAATGGCTAAAACAAATCCAAAATGGTTAGGTTATGCAATGGAGGGCTATGTTTTCGCAGCGATAATTTTCTGGATTATTTGTTATGCTATGAGTAAATATAGCTATAATTTAGAACTCAAATATAAAACTGATAGGTAGTAGATGTCTGAAGCAATTATTCAAATCAAAGATGTAAACAAGTGGTTTGGAGACTTTCAAGTTTTAAGTGGAATAAATCTTGAGGTGATGCCGAAAGAAAAAATAGTGGTATGTGGGCCTTCTGGTTCAGGAAAATCTACTTTGATAAGATGCATCAACCGATTAGAGGAACATCAAGAAGGTAATATAATTGTTGATGGTACAGAAATTTCAGAAGATACTAAGAATATTGAGCAGGTTAGAGCTGAAGTTGGTATGGTATTTCAGCAATTCAATTTATTTCCACATTTATCTATATTAGACAATTGTACGCTTGCACCTATATGGGTTAAAAAATTGCCAAAAAAAGAAGCAGAAGAATTAGCCTTAAAACATCTAGAGAGAGTACAAATATTAG
>OBOZ01000034.1_pt1 | contig 16102 bp, 17 predicted proteins | sample 1494301 | NCBI WGS metagenome assembly OBOZ01 (sample SAMEA3275628, study PRJEB22092) | marine metagenome | biome: Marine Biome; feature: Surface Water; material: Sea Water | collected 2014-06-23T09:30:00+00 | depth 2 m
ACCGGCAAACAGTTGCCAGAGGATGGGGTGGAGATGGCCGAGTATGAGCAATTGCCCAAACAAACAGATGAGTTTCTCGAGTCGATTGACGCGACAACACAGCAATCCGTAGGGGATATCAAATTGATTGTTGGGCAGGGTGACGTTTCTGAAAGTTCGCTCTTGGATTTTATGAACGAGCAAGGCCTTTCACGGTCTGAGATGTTAGCTTTGTTATCTGAATCAAGTGTTGAAAAGGCAACACCGCATGACACTTTAGCAACGGCCGGGATGGGAACTACAGATCTTTGGTTACGATCGAAAAGGTCCGAGACCAACGCTTCAAGCGATGCCCTTAGTAAAAGTATTGAATTGCTGGCAGATGCTACCGATGGGCTTCTATTAAAGAATACGCTGGCCGCGCAGTTACAGACCCAGATGTCTCACGCGCAGCCCTCGGCAATTGTCGAGCTGATTGCGACTCGATCTGCTGTTCAGCAATTGACCTCGGGTGTACTCATAGACGTTCAGGTGCCTGAATCTCAGGCAAATCTTTTTGATCTATTGGATTTGAATGCACGCCAAGGTGGGTCTGATTCTTCAGCATCTAACTCGAATGATTCGCCCTCACTATTTTCCAGTGGAGGCCGTTTGGGTGGTGAGTCGCTGATGAGCCAGAACGAAGTCAAAGACTTTCGTGCGTTTCTAGCCGACCATCTGCGACGTGCAGATACCCTTCAACAGTTAACTGATCGGTTGGGGAGTTTTGTCGCTCGCCAAGTGACGGCCCAATTGAGTCAAGGTCGGTGGAGCCTGGACTTGACCTTGCATCCGTCTGAACTAGGCAGTATTAAAGTGGATATGGAAATGACCGAGCGCGGGCTCGAAGCAACATTTCGAGCTTCCCAGGCAGTCACACGTGATTTACTGATGGAATCTATGCCGCGACTGAAGCAATGGTTTGAAGAAGGTGGCATTAATGTTGCTTACTCAGGATTATCACGAGATTCCGAGATGGATCAGTCGACGAATCAGGATCAAGCGCAAGATTCAGCCAGTTCGGACAGTCGGTCATTGGCGGATACTGAGCAAGAGCTGCAAACTGAAGAGGTTGAGTCTGCGGTGCCGGATCCAGGACGATTAGATATTCGAGTATAAAGAGGTTTAAAAATGGCAGACGAACAGGTTGATGGTCAGGAAGAGGGCAAGAAAGGCGGTCTTATGAAGATCGTGTTGCTCGTTGTTGGTATTGTCTTTGTGGTGATGCTAACGATTGGACTGACTCTGTATTTTACGGGATTTTTTGACCCAGGCCCTCAAGAAGCAGCGGAAGAGCAGATCCAAGCACTCGAATCAGAGGCCTCGCAGGCAGCTGAGCAAGCTGCTCAGCAACCTGCGAAGATTCAATTGGAGGCTCCTGCGGTCGAAAAATTTGAGACGGTCTACTATGAGCTGGATCGTGAGTTTCTCGCCAATGTGGCGGAGTCTCGAAAGGTCATGCAAATCAAGTTAGCCATCATGACGCATTATGACGAACAGGTGATTGCGAATATCGAGAAACACGTGTTTGCCGTGAGATCTGAAGTTTTGGATATTATGCGGCAAGTGACAGAAGTCGATTTGACGAATGCTGATTTTCGGTTGGACTTGGCAGAAGATATTCGGATTGCGATGAATGCAACACTTGAAGAAGCCGAAGCTTTTGGTGGAATTGAGAAAGTGTATTTTGTCGAATTCATTGTTCAGTAAAGGACCAGTTTGTGGCTGATACAACATTGACCCCTGAAGAACTCGATGCGCTTAGTGCAGGAGTTGATTCAGGTGAAATTGAAGTGGATACCGGGCTGAATGTGCACACTAATGTCGTGAAGCACGATTTGACCGCCGAAGACTCGACACTGGGAATTAATCTGTCAGCGATTGACATGGTTAATGAACGATTTGTCAGAATGTTTCGTTTGGGTTTACTTGAAGTATTACGGACTAGTCCGCGGGTCAACCTGACAAAAGCGAAGATTATGAAGTTCGGTGAGTATTTGCCAGATCTGAAGCCGCCACTGTCGGTGACAACGATTCGGGCCAACCCGCTCCGCGGATCCTCAATGGTGCTCATTGAGCCAAATATTATTTTTTCTGCACTCGACAATTTCTTTGGTGGCTTTGGGCGAGGTATTGGTACTTTGCCTCCAGGACGACTGTTTACGCCAACTGAGAGCCGCATTATCAAACTCATGCTTGATCAGCTTTTTATGTCGCTTCAAGAAGCTTGGAGTCCGTTATTACCGGTCGAAATTGAGGCTGTGGGTTCTGAGATTAATCCGCAATTTGCCCAGATCGTTGATGAAAATGAACTAGTGATTCTTACAAGATGTGAGATCGAAATTGGTCAAAATGTGAATGGCTTCATTGATATCGTTTACCCCTACGCAGCCGTCAAACCTTATCGCGAAATGTTAAAGAGTCGGTTACGGACCGGTGAAAGTGACGAAGAAAAGGATCGTACATGGATTCACAATATGGAGCTTGCTGCGGGTGACGCGACTCTAGGGGCTAAAGTAGAGTTAGCTAAAGTGAAAATTTCCGTGGGCGCTTTTGAGAAATTAGAAGAAGGTCAGGTGTTATTCTTTAAGAAACCCGATTTTGCGCGGTTTCTTATTAATGAAGTGCCAGTCTATGAAGTTGCTGTGGGTACACACGGTACTCAGGTCGGGATCCGAATTGAAAATTCGATTAAGCCGGATGATTCGAACGAATGATCGGTATGTTCAAGGAGTATAAACGATGAGTGAATTGGAAACAGAAGAGAACACGGAAGGTAGTGGAATAGAAGCGGGAGCCACTCAAGAGCAAGCGCCAGAGGGGACTGACCCTAAGAAATCTATGAATCGTGAAGTTATTGAGAATATCCCCATTACTTTGTCAATTGAAGTTGGGCGCGCCACTTTGAAGATTCGAGATTTGATGCGACTTACTCAAGGAAGTGTTGTTGAGCTGGACCGCTTGGCTGGTGAACCTTTAGACATTGTCGTTAATGATACGGTAGTCGCTCAAGGTGAGGTGGTGTTGGTGAACGATCGATATGGCGTGCGTCTGACCAAAGTAGTGTCGGCTGCCGACCGCATTAAGAATTTGTAGCGGTCGGTCTTGTGGAATACGTTGACTGGGCTTCATTTGCCGCGAGCTTTTTATTAGTCATAGGGCTGATTCTAGTCACACTGTGGGGATTTAAACGTTATGGACAAATGCAATTCCCTAAAAAGCATGGCGATGCGGCGATTCAAATTATCGAGTCACACGCCATGGGTCCGAGACAACGGATTGTGCTCGTGCACTGCGAAAACCAGCGTATTTTGATTGGTGTGGCGCCCCAAAGTTTTGCCCATCTGGGTCAATGGACTTCCGATGGCAAGTCTCCTGACGCCTCTTTCATCAAGACACTTCGTGCGTTGGAACAGCCTTCCGAGTAACGCCTGACAAGGTAGAGATGATGGCGTTTTGAATCCACTTCAATCCAGCTGGCATCTTAATTGCAAATCCTTAAAGACGAACTTAGAAATCAGTGATTTTTGATTCTAAGTATCTGATTTAAAGGAACTTATTTTTATGTCAAATTGTCGTCACGTGATGCTGGATCAACATCCGAAGTGTGGACGCTCGACTTGGTGGGTGATTTTTCTCGCTCTTGGGATGATCGGTTTTGCTGATTTTGCCATGGCTGACGCTCTGCCCGTGATTACCGTCGTCGAGCAAGAAGGTTCGACACAGTACAGTTTGACGTTGCAGTTATTGGCGTTGATGACTCTGTTGTCGTTGTTACCTGCGCTGTTACTGGGAATGACGTCCTTTATTCGCATTATTATCGTATTGTCGTTGCTTCGGCAGGCATTAGGCACCATGCAGACCCCACCGAATCAGGTGTTGTTGGGCATTGCTCTCTTTCTGACCTTCTTTGTGATGGGTCCGGTATTCACATCGGTCTATGACACGGCGATAGCACCTTACTTGAATGAGGAAATTTCGATCGAGGCGGCTGTCGCTGCAGCTGAAATCCCAGTCAGGGGGTTCATGTTGAATCAAACGCGCCAAGAAGATATTGCGATGTTTGTGCAAATCGCAGGTGGCGATACGATTGCGAGTCCTGAGGAAATTCCGTTTTCCATCTTGGCTCCAGCCTTTATCACCTCTGAGCTGAAAAGTGCGTTCATGATCGGGTTTATGATTTATATCCCCTTTGTGGTACTTGATTTAATTGTCGCCAGTGTGCTGATGTCTATGGGAATGATGATGCTGTCGCCCATGATGATCTCAATGCCGTTTAAATTAATGTTATTCGTATTGGTGGATGGGTGGACTCTAATCATGGGTTCATTAGCAGCAAGCTTTGCGATGCCTTAGGAGAAAATGATGGATTCTTTATCGATTACAGAGATAGGCAGCGAGGCGTTAATTGTCGCAGTTATGGTCGCCTCACCGATGCTTTTGGTAGCGTTGATTGTTGGACTGGTGATTGGTGTTGTGCAAGCAGCTACATCAATTAATGAGATGACTTTGTCATTTATCCCAAAAATTGGCGCTATGGTGTTGGTCATGATTGGCATCGGATCTTGGCAGATTTCGGTGCTCGTTGATTTTACGCGCCGTATCTTTGAACGCATTCCTACATTTTTTATGTAAGAGGATTCTGTGGAGCTTTTCGTCGCAGATTTGGTTGAACGGTTTTATGCTGCAATGTGGCCATTTTTAAGGATTGGCGCCATGTTGATTGCTGTTCCCGTTCTGTCGATTGATGCAGTCACTGTAAGGATTCGGGTCTTCCTGACCTTACTCTTAACTCTTCTGATCTATCCATTGGTTGATTGGCCAATTATTGATCCCGTCTCTGCCGAAGGCTTGAGTGAAATTTTCAATCAAATCCTGATTGGTTTGGTTATGGGATTTTTGTTGCAGATCGTGTCTGCGGCTGTCGTTCTTGGTGGTCAGGCTATTTCGAATTCCATGGGTCTTGCGATGGCTACCATGGTCGATCCAGGCATGGGGAACGTCCCTTTGATCTCTCAATTTCTGCTGCTACTAGCAACTCTAATTTTTTTGGGTGTCGGTGGTCACATGTTGGTCATTGGTATTTTGTTGCGAAGCTTTGAAACCTTCCCTGTGGGGATTGCTTTCGTTGGACAGAGTAACTTCGCCACTTTGATTGAATGGACTGCGATGATTTTTATCGGTGGAGTACTGTTGGCATTACCGATTATGGTGGCCCTGTTACTCGTCAATATTGGTGTTGGGGTGATCACCCGAGCAGCGCCAAGTTTGAATATTTTCGCTGTTGGTTTCCCTGTATTTTTTCTAACCGGGTATGCGGTCTTGATCCTTTCGTTGGCAGGTATTGGCTCACGGATGCAGTGGCTGTGGATGGAGGGAATTGAGCAGGTGAAAAGTTTTGTCATGGTGCCGGGAGTACTCTACTAATGGCTGAAGATGCACCAGATCAACAAGAAAAAACCGAAGAGCCCACCGCCCGACGTCTAGAAAAGGCCCGCGAAGATGGGCAAGTGCCGCGATCTCAGGAATTGGGGATTGCCGCGGTGATGATTTCATCAATGGTATTTTTATATTTGTCAGGCGGCTGGCTGATTGGTCATCTCTCAAAACTCTTTGCTTCGGGATTCATCATTGAACGGCGTGATATTTTTTCGCCTTATGTCGGGCTTAAACAATTTGCGGATATTGGACGTGACAGCTTTTTGGTCATTGTTCCACTGTTATTGCTGACCTTTGCTGTTGCGATTCTCGCTTCATCCGCAATGGGGGGGCTGAATTTTGCGTGGAAAGCTGCCGCACCTAAAGCCAGTAAGTTGAATCCACTCACTGGGTTGAAGCGTATGTTTGGATTGCGTTCTGTGATTGAGCTTGTGAAATCCATCTTAAAATTTTGCTTAGTTGCCGCTGTACTGGCCTACATGGTTTATGACTTTGCCGACGATTTAATTGTATTGTCGGCAATGAGCTTTGAGCCTGCGATAGCGGCGGCGGGTCACATGGTTGGCCTGACTTCAGTTTTGGTCACGATCACTTTGGTGGTGATTGCCATGATTGATGTGCCCTTCCAAAGTTTTGAATTCACGAAGCGGATGCGCATGACCAAGCAGGAAGTGAAAGATGAGTTCAAGGATGTTGAGGGTCGTCCTGAAGTCAAAGCTCAGATTCGTCGTAAACAGCGAGAAATGGCAGAAGCGCGAATGATGGATGCTGTTAAAGATGCCGATGTGGTGATCACGAACCCGGAACACTTCGCGGTTGCCCTTGTTTACGATCCTGAGTCTGATGGTGCGCCGATTGTGGTCGCAAAGGGACTCGATCACGTGGCATTACGAATTCGGAATGAGGCCAAAGATCATGGCGTCGTTCAGGTTGAGATTCCGCCACTTGCGCGTGCATTGTATTTCACCACAGAACTCGCGCATCCGATCCCAGAAGAGCTGTATTATGCAGTAGCGCAGGTGATTGCTTATGTCTTCAGCCTCGCCAGTGTGAGAAGAGACGGTCAAACAAGTCGAGTGCCAGATCCAGAGATTCCGAAGCAATACCGCTTCGATACCGATGGTAACCTGGGCGACTGAGAGGGAATGTAATGCAGGAATCTCAACCGATGCCAAATCAATTGTTATTTGGAGAGAGCGGAGAAATTTTCTTTCGAGAAAGTGATCAGGCTCGTATGGCGAGGTTGTTTGAAACGGTAGTCAATGACGGATTGCATTTTGTCATGACGAGCTCCCTTCATGGACCTGTGGATCATTATGGCAAACTTTTCCTGAATCGCTTGAAGATGCGCTCGGGTCTAGCGGTTGAGACCTTTATGCCGGTCAGTACCGATGCCTTAATCGCTCGTTTTAATTCTATGCTGGCCGATGTATCAGTCGATGAGGCTCGAGATCAATCAGTTGAGATGCAAGGACGTGTGATCGTCATCAATGACTTGCATGCCATTGACAGCGAGAGTCTCTCGTTGTTGCTCCGGCTGATTTCTGATTTTCCAGGTTTGAACGTGCGATTGGTATTTTTAGCTGATCAAATCCCGAAGAACATGGAGCGTATCCTTGAGCGCTTGGGGTCTCGCTTGATCCGTTGGGATGTCACTCCTCCCTCGCCAGAAGAGCAAATGACCTTACGTCGAGAGGCGATGCAAGTCGGTCTTGAATTTCAAGTCGAGCGTGTATTGTCACGAATTAATCAGTCAGTTGCTGATCAACTCGAACCCAGTTTCGACCTCGATGACGAGCAACCGACTCTTCAATTGGATGCCAATCGTGCCCTTGACTCAGGGACTGAAGCTGGTGAACGCGAAGCTGAAGATATGAAGGCATTATTTGAGGAAGACGAAGAGCCAGTCCATTCCAAAGGACGTTTTCGGTTGTTCTTCATGCTGTTGATTATCCTCCTCGTGGGCGCTTTTGGTGCGGCGACGGTAAATCCGGAGGTTGGTCGTCTCCTCAATCAGACTCTCGCAATGGTAGGTGTGGATGTCTCATTTTTTGATCGAGGAGATCAAGGACCTAGTGTTGTTGATGCGGCTTACGATCGTACGTTGACGCAAACGCCTCCGGCCATTGATATGGAGCAGCCGAAAACTGAGGTTGTCGAGGCTGCCTCTGCTGTAAACAATGCCGAGGTCAATGAACGTTTAATCGCTGCAAGGGAAATCGCCACGGCGAATACGACAGAGGTACAAGCGGCCCAATCTGACGAGTCTACTATTGCTGAAGAGGCCACTGAGCCCACTCAAGCCGCGCTTGTTAATGATTCAGTTGAACAAGAGGTGTCTGAGCAAGCGCCTGAACCGGTAAGCCCTCCAGCAGAAGCATCGACTGAGACCGCAGCGGTTGCGACTGCGCCTCCCGTGGCGGAGCCTGAACCAGTAGAGACCTCGGCGGTTCCAGCGGAGAGAGTTGTTGACCCAGTTGCCGAGAAAATTCGTACAGCAAATCCCGGTAGTCAGTTTGTTCAGCACATTGTTTTAGCGTCTGCTGCACGGGCTGAAGAGTGGCTTGGTGCGCAATCTGGGCTTGACCGCGCTGTCGTTGTCGCTGTGTCCATCAATAACGCAACGCGATTCGCTGTAGTCAGCGGACCCTTTGAAACTCGGGCTGAAGTCAGGGAATACATTCAAGGAATGGACCAAACAGCCGATTATTGGGTGAGAACGGCAAGATCTTTACAACGAATTGCGGTTGATGGGGACGAGTGATGAGTGATGAGTGATGATGAGTTATTCCGCCAAGACAGTGGTGGTCACAAAGAGCGCGCGGTCGTTGATCAAAAACTATTACCGGATCATCCATCATCGAAGAAAGGTGGGCCGAGCTTTGACGTCGATCATCTGAAAGATCGTAACGTGAAGGTGAGTCATCAGAATGCGTCACTTCAGGATCCTCAACTGGCAGGCCAACGAACGCGCAGTACGTCTGATCTGAAGGCTGAACTCGAAGCGATCTCGGAACTAACGCCGGTGGGCTGGAATCTGAAGCCATGGAAACCCCGGTCGCTGAGTCGTGAGATTCAAGTTCGGATTCAGGATGCGGAGGCAGCTGTGACGAGGGTTCATGGGACGATTGAAACGCTTTCGGAGCGGGTTTCTGTGTTATGTGAGGAAGTCGATTTGACAACTTCAGATGATGAGACAATAGAAGATTAAGAGGCAGGATAAATGAGCGGCGACGATCCAGAAGATAAGACGGTTGACAGTCAGGCCCCAGGAGATGATTCGATTGATGATGATTCACTCGATGATGTGTTTGAAGTGGATGAAACTTTTGAAGTTGATGGCGATTTCGAAGTCGACCCTAATGCCACTCAAGCTATCGAAAATATGGCAGCTACCGACGGTGCAGTCCCCCAACGACAGACCAGTGCGCCTCCATTGGACGCGACATTGACGGATTCCATTCGGCTGGCGGATGAGTTGGTAAAAACTCGAATTGAGAAAATTCACGAAGCTGGAGAAAAGTCAGTATCACAAGCTGTGGAATCCATGGAGACACTGATTGGGTCGGTATTGGATGCGACAGAGGCGGCTACCCGAGCCTCGGCGTCGGCGAGCAGTTCGACTTCAAATTTGGTCAAGTCAGCGGGTCGGTTGACGCAAACAGCTGATCGAAGTTCTAGAATCTCGACCATTGTGCTGTCTGTCGGTGGAGCAATGCTGTTTATTTCAGTGGCGGTCTTTGGGTTTATGGCTGCGCAATTGTCACAGCGGACCGGTGAACTTGAGTCAATGGTCATGGCTGTTGGTAAGCGTGTGGTTGAGATGAATGTGTCATTAGAGCAATTCACAACCATCAATGACTCGATCGAACAGTTACGGTTAACTCAAGAAGCATTTCGTGATAGTACCTTTCGTTTAACCGAGCGAGTCGGTGGAATGACCGAGAGTTTGCAAGCGGTGAGAACCGAAGTGCCGATTTCGACTGCTGAAAGTGTGGGTCGTCAGAGCGAAGTCTTTACAGCACGGGTCTCGGATGTTGAAGGTCAAATTCAGGCACAACAAAAGATTACTGCTGATCTGGCAAAATCAATGCAGGGATTGGCTGGACAAATGGGTGCATTGCGAAAGCAAATTTCGAGCGTCGCAGAACTCAATAAAGACGTAGACGCATTGGTGACTCTACAACGTGAGCGGTATTATGAGTTGTTACAAGCCCAGCAGACCGTAACTAGAAATGTTGCTGCAGGGACCAGTGAGCAGCCAGAGGAGGTTTTGATTCAGTATCCAAATCCTGACGCACCACTGCCTCTACCAGAACAAACGGATTAATTGATTTTAGAGTCGTTCGCTCCGGATTCCGAATCGATATCCGGAGCGGGCAGTTCTTCAAGTAGTTGTACTGCATCATTATCCAAATCATCTAAATCATCTAAATCATCTAAATCAGTAATTGATTGAGTCATCGATAACATAGAATCGACAAGACTCTTGGGAACTTCGATACCCACTTTTGAAAACAGTTGGTCGACGATTTCAGTTGTTTCTTTGCTCAATTTTTCAATACTCGCTGTCGGTGTCTCTAGTTCTTGACCGATCTCGTAAAGTCTTGATGCCTCTGCAAATGGGATATAAGACTCAACTGACCCTCTAAGCATTTGTATCCTAAGGACAGCCTTGGCCTCTGATCGTTCTTTGCTTCGAGCATCGAACCGTCCCTCTTCAAGTAACGATTCTAAATGTTTAGACAGCACAAATTCGTAGCGAGGGCGCTTTTTATCCAGGTCAGCAGGATCAAACTCGATTTCGGGGTTATCTAATTCTTCACCACACATCGCGTCCCAGAGATCTTTGCCCGAGAGTTCACCAAAGGGATTAGGTCCAAAATTGACATATTCAGCCAGTTTATCTCCGGTAACTTTAGGATTGATTCCAAGCAGAGTTTCAAAGACGGTTACTCGTTCGCTGAGGTAAATCACAAACACAGCAACAGCGCCCAAGATCATAATTAAGATGCCTAGAATCCACTCCATCATTGAGTCTCCCGTTAGAGAGCATCCTCTCCATCATCAACTAAGGCTGCGATCTCAGCGTCGACATCGACACCTTCAGCGACCAATTGCTCACGTAGAAATTCAAGTGCGACCAGCGGTTTTTCGAGCTTGAGTTCAATGGCGATGGCATTGGAAATTTTTTGCACACTATCGATCGCTTGAGGGCCTGTGATTTGAACACTTTGGTACTGCATACCGTATTTAAAGACGAGCTGTGCGTATTCGTCTGGCAGATAGGACCAAACTTCACCGTTGGTGGTCATCAATTTCATGTACTCGCTGGTGATGGGAAGCTCAGGAACTTTTTTGCCTTGTGAAATATTCAGCATCACGGTCTCATTATAAGATTTTGCTTTAGTCGCTCCTTCAATAAATAGTTTATCCATGTGCGACCGAGTACGTAGTCCAATGCGCATCCGGTAAGCGAGCTCCTTGCGTGAATCACCTTTAAGTGCCACTGCATTGTCGTATTCCTTACGTGCGTTTTGTTTCAGATCTTTTTTATTTGGACCGAATAGTGCCATTAACTAATTCCTAACCTGTTGGTAAAGCCATCATATTTCTGAGTTTTCGGACATTAGCAGAAAGTAACTGACTGACTCGGGATTCGCTAATGTCTAAGACAGCACCAATTTCTTTTAAATTCATCTCTTCATTGTAATACAAAGCCATGATGACCTGGTCACGCTCTGGCAGCTTGGCGATGCTGTCTGTGAGCTGCGCCATCATCATAGAACTGCTGACTTCTTCTTCAGGCTCATATCCCTGCTGTGCAGGCGCATTGAGCATTTCGTCCTCAGCGGCTTCAGAGTCAACCATTAACATTTGGTGAGCGTGAGAGCGTTCTTTTTGGTAGTCCGAGACATCCTTTCCCATAAAGTCGGCAAGCTCAGTTTGAGTTGGGGCTCGACCGAGGCTGGTGGCCAAGTCCTGAGTTGCTTCATTTGTTTCACGGATGTGCGAGATGGCCGACCGAGGGAGTACGGAAATCCGACGAACTTCATCAAGGATAGCACCACGGATTCGCGTTCGAGCGAAGATTTCAAATTCAACACCACGGGACGCATCAAAGTTCTGAGATGCTTCAATCAGACCAACCATCCCCACTTGGATTAACTCATCCACATCCATCACTTGGGGAATACGGGCTTTGAGATGGAGAGCCGTACGCTTGACGAGACCCACATGCTTGAGGATCGGGTCTTGTCCTTGTTTCTGAACTTGCGTGTATAAATCGAGATCAGCCATTGGCGACCTCAGGCTCATGGCTGACCAGTCGTTCAACGAAAAACTGAAGGCCACCTTGTTGCTTCGTATCCATGGGAAGCGAGCCAATTTCTTTGGCGAGCTTCACGAAATTTTGCGATGCTGCAGACCCTGGGGCATGCATCAACACGGGCAGATATTTTTTAGATGCCTCGAGAATTAGATCATCGCTCTGAATGCTGTAGAGGTATTCGGTATTTAAGTTCAGAAACTTCACACAAACGGCATTCAGCCGGTGATGTAACAATTGTCCGGCGCGCTGATCGGGGACGCCGTTGGGGATTAGCCCGATGTTGGTGTAGTTCTGCTCATTGACCAGGACTTTGATAATTCCATAGGCGTCAGCAATGGACGAAGGTTCGTCTCGCACAACAATTAACGTCTGATGGCATGCTTTTAAAAATGACAAGACCGACGGAGAGATGCCGGCTGCGACATCCACAATTAAGTAATCGAGTGGCTCTTTGAATTCTGAGAATAATTGAATAATTCCGCGCAGTTCAGCTTCCGAGAGATCCGCCATTTTACCTAGGCCCGACGCACCGGGTACGACGAAGATGCCTTCAGGACCGCGGACGATAATTTCGTTGAAGGATTTCTCACCTGAAATGACGTGACCGAAATTATAGTCTGGGCGGATCCCGAGGGCGAGTTGGACATTTGCGAGTCCGAGGTCTCCATCGAACAACATGACCCGATGACGGGCTTTTGCCAGTGCAATTGCAAGGTTCGAGGATACAGTCGTTTTGCCGACTCCTCCCTTGCCACTTGCGATGCCGATGATCTTCAATGCATTCATGATGGGCTAACGTGCCTTAAGGTCGTTGATGGGTCGAAGCGGACACGAGATTGCGATCCTCTGGATCCGCGCGCAACCCAACTAGATACTCAAGTGTAGACGTCTCCTCGCCTGTTTGTCGACCGCTTTCAGCCTCTGCTGGCTCGGGTTCTCGTGACGTGATTTGAGGCCACTGAAAAATTTGAGTGGCTTCCGTTAAGAGTTCGTCGACTTCAATCAATTCAGCAGGGGTGTGTAAATCCGCATTGGTTGTTTTGAGCCACAGCTGAAGGTCCTGCTGGCGAGACATCGCATCAATTAAAACCCACATGTCTGACTGATGTGTCATTTGTGCGATGTTGATGCTGTCCCATGCAATTTCGCTCTCCAGGAGCTTGTCACAGCTCGAGCGAGCGATTTCTGCGTGTACGACCAAATGCATCAGTGCATCGGGAACGATGGCCTGAATGGCTTGATGTGTTTGATCAAGACCGAGACCTGAGGTATCAATTAAGACGCTGTGATCACTCGGAATTTCTCGGAGTACCGTCTCAAGCATTTGTGGATTGGCACAGCGGAAACACTTCACGCCAAACTTGGCGCACATCAATTGAATTTGGTTCCAAGCGCCGAGCTTCTCGTCCGCATAGCTAATGACCGTGACTTCATCAGCTTTGGAAGCATCAACCACTTGTGCGATGAGTTTTCCAATTAAGGTTGTTTTGCCGGATCCGGTTAACCCAAGGAAAGCATGTACACCAACTAAGTCCAAGGGATCGTGATCATTGGCCAGCAACGATGACGCAAACAGATAACGAATCTTTGACACAGCCTCGGTCGGATTAGTGATGCCTTTGAGGGCCTCAAGGATCAACATTTTCGAAGCGCTCGGTATCGAATGTTGCGCAATGGATTGCTGGATTGGAGTTTCGTCTTCAGACAGTTCCTGCCGCCAAGCGGACGCACCGCGTAATTGAGCGAGTTCTTTTTTCAGCAAATGCATTTCTGATTTAAAGAGTTCCACGATTTCATGGGCTCGATCGGTCTCCGTTGTCGGTTTCATCGGTGTTTCGCCGTGTAAAACTGATGAGAAGCGTTGACGAGGCGTCTGTGATTTTGGTGTTTCAAGTAATTGATGATCTGGAACATCGATTAAAGCTGGATCGGGTGTGATATCCACCGCCACGATCATTTCACAACGTTGATTGACCTTTTGGCTTGATATGACCAGCGCATCCGGACCAAATTGTTGTTGAACCATTTCCATTGCATGCTTGCTGTCTTTGCCAATAACGCGCTTGAGTTCCATAAAGGTGTTCCTTATCTCGATTCTTCAATCTGTGCTGATATCGTTGCCACGACATTCACGGATTGATCTTCTGGGATTTCTGTATAGGACAACACGGTCAAATCTTGGATCCGTGGTCTGACCAAATTCGATAGCCAAGGCCTAATCATTGGCGAAACTACCAAGATTGCCGGTTGTCCCTGGTCTTCGATTTTTTGCACTTCAACGCGCATGGATTTGAACAGTGCTTCTGCAAGTTCTGGATCAATCGTCAGAGTTTTGCTTTGCTGAGATTGTTGAACTGCATTATGTAGCATCTGTTCCAATTGCGGCTCAAGCGTCATGACTGGCATATCGTCTGAGATATCGACTAGACTTTGCACGATCATTCGGCCGAGTTTTGGTCGAATCATGGCAGTCAGGTCATCAGGATCTTGTGTTTTTCCACCCTCTTCATTGAGCACTTCTAGGATGGTTCTCATGTCGCGGATCGGGACTCCATCTCGGAGTAAGTTTTGCAGTGTCCGAGTGATGACGGCCAAACTCAGTTTACCTGGAACCAGATTTTCAACCAATTTAGGTGATCGATCTGCGGTCTTATCTAGAATTTGTTGTACTTCATCGTGACCCAGTAATTCAGATGCCGTTTCGTACAGTAGGCTATTCAGGTGTGTCGCAATGGCAGTCGATGGATCCACCACGGTGTAGCCGAGCGTTCGGGCATGATCACGCTGTGATGGCTCAATCCAGATAGCATCTAGCCCAAAAGCAGGCTCCTTGGTGGCAATTCCGTCAATCGGTGTTGAGATATGTCCTGGATTGATCGCTAGTTCTTTACCGCTGTAGCTCTGTCCTCGACCGCGAAGTACACCATTGACCAATAAATGGTATGTGTTGGGTTCTAGATCGAGATTGTCGCGAATTCGAACAGGTTGAATGAGGAAGCCCAACTCTGTCGATAATTTCTTGCGGACACCTTTGACACGGCTTAAGAGTTGGCCGCCGGTTTCGGTGTTGACTAGCGGAATCAGGCCATAGCCGATTTCTAGCGAAATCAGGTCAACCTGACTAACATCTTCCCATTGAACATCTTGCTCCTCGACCGATGACTGCGTTGTTGCGGTTTGTTCCTTCGCGATTTGATCAAGACTCTCGTCTTTCCGTAAGCGCTGAACCCAGAAGCCGATTCCTCCAGAAACCAATGCCAAGGAAATAAAGACAGTCGATGGCATTCCGGGGATGATTCCGAGGAGGAGAAGAATCGCAGCCGTGACATACAGTGCGGTTGGGTTCGCTAATTGGCTGGTGGTCTGCTCAGTCATGGATTGACTGGTCGTCACGCGAGTGACGATGATCGCAGTCGCGAGTGAAAGAATCAGTGAGGGGATTTGGGCAACCAACCCGTCACCGATGGTCAGTAAGACATAAATCTCACCGGCATCTTGGAATGACATGTCGTACTGCGTCATACCGATCGCTAGACCACCAATGATGTTTATGATCAGGATCAGTAATCCCGCAACCGCATCGCCGCGAACGAATTTACTCGCACCATCCATTGATCCGAAGAAGTCTGATTCTTGGGCAATTTCTGCCCGACGTGTTTTCGCCTCTTCTTGGTCGATGACGCCACTGTTGAGATCTGCATCGATGGCCATTTGTTTGCCAGGCATGGCATCGAGTGTGAATCGTGCGATAACTTCCGATACTCGGCCAGCACCCTTGGTCACAACAATGAAATTGATGATCATGAGGATACCAAAGATGATAAAACCAACGAGATAGTTGCCGCTGATCACGAAATTACCGAAGGCTTCGATTACCTTACCGGCGGCATCTGTTCCTTCGTGGCCATTGACCAAAACAATCCGCGTCGATGCCACGTTGAGGGAAAGACGTAGCATCGTCGCGAAAAGAAGAACGGCTGGGAATGAGGAGAAATCCAGTGGTCTCTCCGTATGAATCCCGATCATGATGACGATCAGTGCGATCATGATGTTCAAGGTGAATAAAATATCGAGTAGAAGTGTTGGTAAAGGTAGAATCAACATCGCGATAATAAGAAGAACGAGTGCAGGGATTCCCATGGACTTCCAATCCAGATTCGGGATTCGTTGACGAAAATCTGACAGCGCTAATTGCACAAATATCTACCTATAAATCAATGGTTTACTGATGAGTCACCGGTATTCACCTGAGGCCCTGTTTAAGCTTTAGCAAGAGCGATGCCAAGTTGAATTCTGGCTTGGTGGTTTTGGTGG
>OBOZ01000035.1_pt1 | contig 15767 bp, 14 predicted proteins | sample 1494301 | NCBI WGS metagenome assembly OBOZ01 (sample SAMEA3275628, study PRJEB22092) | marine metagenome | biome: Marine Biome; feature: Surface Water; material: Sea Water | collected 2014-06-23T09:30:00+00 | depth 2 m
TCGTTTTTGAAGGGCTCAGTTGCTGCAGGCGCAGCACTCAGTGCTCCAGCACTCTGGGTTCAGGGTGCCTACGCGGGTGGCCACGGGTTTAGAAATGACCCAACGAATAAAGCGACCGTCACTCTTGGCTTTAACGTCCCTCAGACCGGAGCCTATGCGGACGAAGGTGCAGACGAACTGCGTGCATTTAAACTTGCTGTCAAACACTTAAACGGTGAAGGTGACGGCGGTATGATGCAAACCATGAAGCCAATGAATCTTAAGGGTAACGGTATCCTTGGGAAGAAAGTTGACTTTGTCACTGGTGACACGCAAACCAAATCAGATGCCGCGCGAGCGTCTGCTAAGCGGATGATCGAAAAAGACGGCGTCATCATGTTCTCTGGTGGTTCATCCTCTGGCGTGGCAATCGCTGTTCAAGCGCTCGCGCAAGAAATGGGCACCATTTTCATGGCAGGTTTGACGCATTCAAACGATACCACCGGTAAAGACAGACGACGTTATGGCTTCCGGCATTTTTTTAACGCACACATGTCTGGGGCGGCATTGGCTCCTGTACTTGAGGCAGAATACGGAAAAGACCGCCAGGTGTATCATTTAACTGCAGATTACACGTGGGGGTGGTCTCAGCAATCTTCTATCGAGAAGGCAACAGCTGATCAAGCGGGTTGGAACACAGTTAAAGACGTTCGTACTCCACTTGGCGCAGGAGATTTTTCGCAATACATCACGCCTGTTTTAAATTCTGGCGCTGATATTCTTGTTTTAAATCATTATGGCAAAGATATGGTGAATTCGCTGACTCAGGCGGTGCAGTTTGATCTCCCGAACAAGCAAGTAAATGGCAAAGATTTCAAAATTGTCGTTCCTTTGTTCTCACGTTTGATGGCACAAGGTGCTGGAGAGAATATCAAAGGCATTATTGGGTCAACGGGATGGAATTGGAGTCTTCAGGATGCTGGATCCCAAGCTTTCACTAAATCATTTGGTCAGGAGTATGGGTTCCCTCCATCACAGGCTGCGCATACCTGTTACTGCCAAACGCTTCTTTACGCAGATGCTGTAGAGCGGGCTGGAACATTTGATCCTGTTCAGGTCATCAAGGCGTTGGAAGATCATGAGTTTGACGGCATGGGTAATGGAGCATCTTTGTATCGCGGTGCAGATCACCAGGTGTTCAAGAACGCTTTGGTCGTGCAAGGAAATCAAAATCCTTCAAGCCAATTCGACCTTTTGAGCGTAGTTGATATTGTAGATCGCGAACAGCTTACATATTCGCCGGACTTGTATGCTGGGGACTTAGGTCCTTACAAAGCCTAGGTCGGAAACCGTAAGGTTTCGACTATTGTTTTGTACCTAGCGGGAAAGGGTCCCCTTTCCCGCACTTTAGTTGAATTACAGAGAGAGTCGAAGTGGACGCGATATTTCTGCAAATCCTAAATGGATTGGATAAAGGTGGAGCCTATGCGCTGATTGCACTTGGCCTCACATTGATTTTCGGCACCTTGGGGGTTGTTAACTTCGCCCATGGTGCATTGTTTATGCTCGGCGCGTTTTGTGCGGTATCAGTAAATAAATTAATAACCTTTTCGGCAAAAGTCCGGGATGAATCTGTGACCTTTTTTGAGGCCTACAAAGACGTTCCATATTTGGAAATATGGTTAGGTGATACTGGATCTCTCATAATTGACTGGTCGGTACCGATTTCTCTCATCGTCGCAATTCCTATAATGCTCGGCGCTGGCCTAACTATAGAAAGAGGGCTTATTAGGCATTTCTACAAACGACCACACGCGGACCAAATTCTTGTAACTTTCGGTCTAGCGATTGTATTGCAAGAAATTGTAAAGGCGTTTTATGGTGCCAATCCAATCCCTCAATCATCTCCAGAGCTTCTGTCAGGGACTATGAATCTTGGAGTCCTAGTTGGGATGGATCTTTCTTATCCTACTTGGCGCTTTGTATATTTTATTTTTTCTATGGCCACCATAGCTGCAGTATTTTCCTTCCTACAGTTTACCACTTTCGGGATGGTGATCCGCGCGGGTATGGCAGACAGAGAGACCGTTCAGTTACTAGGGATTAATATTACCAAACGATTCAGTGTTGTATTTGGCTTGGCAGCAGTGGTCTCTGGTTTAGCAGGACTGATGTATACACCAATTGTTCCGCCTGACTATCATATGGGCATGGACTTTCTCGTGCTCTCCTTTGTCGTCGTCGTGGTCGGGGGGATGGGGTCGCTTCCAGGAGCAGTTGCCGCTGGCTTCCTGTTAGGAATCTTGCAATCACTGGCGTCGATGACGGAAGTGAAGTCAATTTTCCCTGGCATCGACCAAATTATTATTTATTTAATTGCGATGATCGTCTTGCTGGTTCGTCCGCGCGGATTGATGGGCCGTAAAGGGGTAATGGAGGACTAATTATGGCGAAATCAATAATCACTCCGCGTTCTGATCGAACCTTATTTTTGGGATTTACTGCCGTTGTCCTACTGATGCCCCTCTGGCTTCAGCCTTTTGGGGCGGCCTACCCGGACTTAATGCAGAAGTTTGCAATTTTTGGCCTCTTTGCGATCGGATTTAATATCCTCTTTGGACAAACTGGATATTTATCCTTTGGGCATGCGGCATTTATTGGTGTCGGTTCCTATGCCACTGTTTGGGTCTTCAAATTGATGACCATGAACGTGATCCCCGCGATGATCTTTGGCGTGTTGGTATCAGGAGTTTTCGCTTTAGTCATTGGATTTGTTTGCCTGCGTCGAACAGGAATCTACTTTTCGATTTTGACACTGGCCCTCGCTCAAATGTCCTATAACCTTGCTTATTCGGTTTTGACTCCTATTACTAATGGAGAAACTGGATTACAACTAATCACCGCAGACCCACGGATGTTAGATCCGGTTCAACCTGAGGGTGCAGGTATCCCACCAACGAATGCCTTCGGCATCGAAATGAGTGCGTGGGATGGCCTATTTGGATTTTACTTTTGCGCTGTATTTTTGATTCTTGGGTTCTATATTTCGATTCGGATCACTCGGTCATCCTTTGGCTCTATGCTCCGCGGAATTAAGACCAATCAAACACGGATGATGTACACGGGTCTCAATACGAAGCCCTATAAACTGGCTGCTTTTGTGATCTCGGGCATGTATGCGGGCCTTGCAGGTAGTCTGATGGCGGCTGTTGATCCACTGGCTGGGGCAGAGCGGATGCAGTGGACTGCATCAGGCGAAGTCGTGTTGATGACTATTTTGGGCGGTATTGGTACCCTGGTTGGCCCAGTAATTGGGGCTGCGGTGATCAAATATGCAGAAAATATCTTTTCTGCAATCGATAAATCGGTCTTGGTCGAACTGTTCTCCTTCATGCCAGACGTTATCGGTTCGGGGCTTGCTGCTGTCACCTCATTATTTGTGGGGAAGGGGTGGCACTTGACGCTTGGTATTCTGTTTATGCTGGTTGTGATCTATCTCCCAGGAGGCATCATGGAAGGTATCGAGCGAATCAAGCGCCGACTCTTTGGTAAAGATCACGCGAGCAATGACGCTTAGGAGGCGAGAAGATGTCTAATATTCTTGAAATTTCGGGCGTCAACCTATCCTTCGGCGGATTGAAGGCACTTGATGATGTCAATCTAACTGTCAAGGCGGGCACCGTTCACGCGATTATCGGACCCAATGGCGCGGGTAAATCAACCTTGCTGAATGGCATTATTGGAAAATTGGCGATTGATTCGGGTTCGATTAATTTTAATGGGAAGAGCATGTTGGGCATTCAGCCACATGAAATCAATCAGTTAGGGATTTCCCGCGTATTTCAGACCCCAGAGATCTATGGTGATCTGACCCTTCTCGAGAATATGATGATTCCTTTGCTTGCTCATCGTGATGGTGCATTTAAGCTGAATTTTTGGGGTCGAGGCGATCAGCAATCTGATATTATCGAGAAGTCGGAGCATTTCCTAAGCGACGTAAATTTGTGGAATAAGCGTGAGCTTGCAGCCGGGTCTTTATCTCGTGGAGATAAGCGTCGACTGGAATTGGCTATGTGCTTGTCCCAAGAGCCTCAACTGTTGTTGCTAGATGAACCAACAGCGGGAATGGCAAGGGCAGACACAAACAATACCATCGAGCTCCTCAATACAATTGCTGGTCGAGGCTTGACGATGGCGATCATCGAGCATGATATGCATGTAGTCTTTTCCCTTGCTGAAAGAATCAGTGTGCTTGCGCAGGGGCATGTCATAGTAGAGGGGATCCCTGAGGAGATCAAAGGTGATCCCAGGGTGAAAGAAGCTTATCTAGGTGGGGCTGAGGTATGACTGACGCAACAACATCCAGTCCATTTGTTGAGCAGATTAGGGCTAACGATGATAGCGCAAGCGGAAAATTTTTTTCCGTGGCAGATATCCACGCATATTATGCGGAATCATATATTGTTCAGGGTGTCAGCTTTGATGTGAATGAGGGAGAAATTCTTGCTCTTCTTGGTCGAAATGGTGCTGGAAAAACGTCTACATTGCGTTCCATCGCAAGATGCGATGATCCTGAAATCAAGAGTGGGGAGATTTGGCTTGACAATCAGCCTTTACATCTGATGAAGGCTTATCAAGCATCTCAAGATGGTGTCGCCCTCGTACCAGAGGATCGGCGCGTTATTCAGGGTTTATCTGTAGAGGAAAATTTAATATTAGCTCAAATTGAAGAACCGATTGGCTGGAACATTGAGCGCATTTATGATTTATTTCCACGGCTCAAAGAACGTCGAAATCAAGAAGGAGTAACACTGTCCGGAGGCGAACAACAGATGCTCGCCGTGGGACGAGCGCTTGCGCGGGATGTGAAATTGTTACTGCTTGATGAGCCCTATGAAGGTCTCGCCCCAGTGATTGTTCAGGAAATCGAGAGAACGTTGAGGGAAATTAAGCAGTTGGGAATTACGACGATTATCGTGGAACAAAATGCGGTTGCTGCTTTAAAACTCGCGGATCGATCCGTCATTATGGATACAGGTTCTGTTGTGTTTGATGGATCTGCTGAAGAAGTCCTCAATGACGAACAGCTGAGGCACGATTATCTCGCGATATAAACATCGACGAGGGTGGCCGCGCAGATGTTTGCAGTGAAGCTTCCAATCACGGTTGAAGAGACGCTAGCGTACCAACACTCGACTACAAAACGCCGCCCGTCGACGACGAGTTTCATGCGCGCTGCTTGCATCACCGAAAGCGTCTCTTGATCGAACGCGATGCGATTGAGCATTGGATTAACTATCTGCTCCAGCGCCTAATTGTTTAGAGATTTCTTCGCCATGTCGGGCGGTCTCTTGTCCCAGTTGGACAATGAGGTCATCGCTCATGCGTGCCACGGGCCCAGAGATTGAAATCCCAGCAACCACTTGGTTGTTTGAGTTAAAGACGGGGGCGCCAATACAGCGCATCCCAATAAACCGTTCTTCTTGATCAAATGCGTAACCGACGTTACGAATGCGTTTCAACTCTTGAATGAGCTCATCCACCTGAACCAGTGTGTGTTGCGTGAATTGCTCAAAGGGCGCTTTTTCCAGTTGTGATCGCTGATCAAGTGGGTCGCTAAACGCCACGATGACTTTACCGATGCCAGACGAGTGCCATGAGCTTCGCGAGCCCGGTCTGAAAAATGCTCGGATGGCATGGTGGGTTTCATGTTGTGCGATAAAGATGACTTCGGACTGATCGATGACACCAAGATTGGCAGTCTCACCGGTTTTTAACGCAAGATCCTTGAGCACAGGTCGGGCAATACTTAACAGCTTGGCTGCCCTCGGGAAGGCGCTGCCCACCCGAAAAGCCTCGATACCAATCGACCAAGTTGCATCAGATTTCGATTGGCGAACAAAGCCATGCGATTCGAGCGTCAGTAACAAGCGATGCAGGGTAGCGAGTGGCATCTCAAGATCAAGCGATAAGTCATTTAAGGAGATCCCATCTGATTCAGCGATTCGCCGGAGTGCACTTAACCCCTTGTCGAGTGCTTTGGCGGGGGCACTTTCGATCGTAGTTTGACGCGGCCGCCCCCTTGGTTTCTTGATATCCGTCGCGCTCATTTGTCCTCCTGGGCTGCTTCTTTGACCGAAATTCGGCCTTGGGATCCCGATGAAAATTTTTCATTTTTTATTTTTATTCACTTTTTGGAAAATTTAACTAATTGAATTTATGAGTTATTTTTTTCTCAAAAATTAAATTTTCTTTATTTTGAATAAATATACGGAAGTGTTGCGAGTCCGTAAAGTGCAAGCATAAAGATAAAGGAGTGTTTGATGAGCTACTCAAACCCAGTGTTTATTCCAGGCCCGACCAACTTACCGGAATCGGTAAGACGGGCAATTGACTTGCCGACAATTGACCACCGATCACCAGCATTTGTCGAAGCGATGCCGAAGTTATTCGCTGGTCTGAAATCCATTTTCGCGACAAAAAGCCCCCATATTTTCGTATTCCCATCCACCGGCACAGGCGGTTGGGAGGCCACTATCGCAAACACCTTGTCTCCAGGTGACAAGATTTTGGCCTGCCGTCATGGGGTGTTTTCTGATAAATGGATTCGGATGTGTGAAGCCTTCGGATTAGTTGTCGACGTGATTGAATGCGATTGGAGAGGTCCAGCAGATCCAGCACTCATCGAGGCGGCATTATTGGCAGACCAAAACCACGCGATCAAGGCGGTACTGGCAACGCACAATGAGACTGCCACCGGTGTACGAAGCGATTTAAAGGCGATTCGGGAGTCAATCGATCGAGCCGAACATAACGCGCTGTTTTTTGTTGATGGAGTCAGTTCCATCGCATCGATCGATTTCCAGATGGATGCGTGGGGTGTTGATGCCGCCGTCACGGGCTCTCAGAAAGGGTTCATGATGCCAGCCGGATTGGCCATCGTAGCGGTCAGCGAAAAGGCGATAGACGCAGGTAAGACAGCAACTCTTCCTCGATTTTTCTTTGATTTTAAGCAAATGGGCCAGATGACCCACCAAGGTGGTTTCCCATATACCCCTCCAATGCAACTTCTAGCAGGCTTACAACACTCAATTGATTTGTTGCTAGCCGAGGGACTCGATGAGGTGTTCAGCCGACATTTTAAGATGGGTGAGGGGGTGCGGCAGGCTGTGAGTGCTTGGAACTTGGGTCTCTGTTGTGAGGATTTGCAATATGCCTCTGACACGGTGACGACCATCATGGTTCCCGAGGGTTTTAATGCGGACCGGCTTGTCGAGCATGCCTATTCGCGATATGCCATGTCCTTCGGTGCTGGTCTTGGCAAACTCGCTGGACAAGCCTTCCGGATCGGTCATCTCGGGATGTTGTCCGAGGCCCAAGCGTTGAGTGGGCTTGCCGTGATTGAAATGGCAATGAGGGATTTGGATTATCCGATTGTGAGCGGCAGTGGTGTTGCTGCGGCTCAAGAGTGGTATCGCTCAGCATTAAATGCAGATGCAATGCGACCAGTGATAACAGCAGCCACCTGTGAGGACGTTGCCTGATGAATGCATCGATTGAAGACCAATTGAACCCAGTGAAATGTGTTGGGATGGAGCAGGTGGTGGGAGCAGCTGATCTCACCATCGATCATATGTTGCAGGCGCGACAGCGAATTGCTCCTTATGTCCACAACACGCCGATTTTGACGTCGAGCTATCTGAACGAACGGATTGGGGCGGAACTCTTTTTTAAGTGTGAGAATTTCCAAAAAGCGGGTGCCTTTAAAGTTCGGGGCGCGTGTAACGCAGTCTTTGGTTTAACTGACGAGGATGCCGCACTCGGGGTGGCCACACACTCATCGGGAAATCATGCGTTAAGTTTGTCTTACGCAGCAGGCCGACGAGGAATTCCTTGTCATGTGGTGATGCCAAAGACTGCGCCTCACGCGAAAAAAGATGCTGTTCGAGGCTATGGTGGGTTAATCACCGAGTGCGAGCCCTCAACGACGAGCCGGGAGGCAGTCTTTGCTGAGATTCAAAGGGAAACTGGCGCCGAATTTGTGCATCCCTACAACGATCCCCGAGTGATTGCGGGACAAGCGACGTGTTCGGCGGAAATGCTCGAGGCTGTGGATGGACTGGATTCTATTGTCGCGCCAATTGGCGGAGGCGGCATGGTTTCAGGAACGTGTTTAACAGTTAGCCATCTCGCACCAAAGATTGAGATCTTCGCAGCAGAGCCTTTGCAGGCTGATGATGCGGCTCGATCATTTCGAGCCGGTCACATCATCGCTGATGATGCGCCTGTGACCATTGCTGATGGCCTCAAGGTGCCGTTGAAGGATAATACTTGGCACTTTGTCTCGCACTATGTTGCGGACGTTTTGACAGCCTCAGAAGAAGAGATCATTGAAGCCATGAAACTCACATGGCAGCGGTTGAAGATTGTCATGGAGCCCAGTTGTGCTGTGCCCTTAGCAGTTATTTTAAAGAATCAGGATGTGTTTCGTGGCCGACGGATCGGAGTCATTGTGACCGGCGGAAATGTTGACTTAGATCGATTACCTTGGATGGAGTGAGAAAGATAATGAACAGTTTAGTGAATTGGAATGAGTTAGAGGTCGGATACGATATTCCGGCTCGGGTCGGTATGCGCGAAAGTGAAGTACAGACACCTTGTCTTGTGGTGGATCTGGATGCGCTTGAACGCAACATCAAAAAGATGGGTGACTTCGCAAAAGCCAATGGGATGCGTCATCGGGTCCACGGCAAGATGCACAAGTCAGTAGACGTGGCTCTACTCCAAGAAAAGCTTGGTGGATCCTGTGGTGTCTGTTGTCAGAAGGTGAGCGAAGCAGAAGTCTTTGCGCGCGGAGGCATCAAAGATGTGCTGGTTTCAAATCAGGTCCGTGATCCAGCCAAGTTGGCACGATTAGCGCGAATTCCAATGTTAGGGGCGCGCACGATCGTGTGTGTTGATGACCTGGCAAACGTTGCTGAATTGTCAGCGGCGGCGACGGAAGCCGGAACTCAGATTGAGTGCTTGGTTGAAATTGACTGCGGTGCGGGTCGCTGTGGCGTGACAACGACGCCGGCGGTGGTTGAGATTGCGATTGCAATTGATCGGGCTGATGGTCTGAAATTCGCGGGTCTTCAGGCCTACCATGGTGCGATGCAACACCTGGATTTGTATTCAGAGCGTGAAGCTAAGATCCAAGGCGCGATTGCGATGGTACGTGACGCAGTCGATGCGCTTGCTGAACATCAACTGACATGTGACATCGTCGGTGGTGGTGGAACTGGTTCGTATTACTTTGAAGGGGCGTCTGGTGTCTATAACGAGCTTCAATGCGGATCTTACGCCTTTATGGACGCCGATTACGGTCGGATTCTGGATGATAAAGGCCAGCGAATTGACCAGGGCGAGTGGGAGAATGCGTTGTTCATCCTGACCTCTGTGATGAGCCACGCGAAAGCTGACAAAGCAATTTGTGATGCCGGCCTGAAAGCCCAGTCAGTCGACAGTGGCCTTCCGGTGATTTTCGGTCGTGATGACGTGAAATATGTGAAGTGCTCAGACGAGCATGGAGTGATTGAGGACACCCAAGGAGTGCTCAAGGTCAACGATAAATTGCGTTTGATTCCTGGGCACTGCGATCCAACCTGTAATGTACACGACTGGTATGTTGGGGTGCGTAAAGGGGTTGTGGAAGTCGTTTGGCCGGTTTCAGCGCGTGGTAAAGCGTACTAATTGTTGAAACATCCAAACGGAGAGAAGGAACACCATGCAGATCATTACTGAGCAGCAAATTGCTGAGATTTTGGATCCGGAAATTGCATTTTTTGCTGTTCAGGATGTCTTTAAGAGCATGGAAACCGAAGCCTGGAATTTCCCGGTGGTTCGAGAATCATTGGGATTTCAGGACGCTTTGTATGGGTTTAAGTCTGGATTTGATCCAGTCTCTGGTGCGCTTGGCCTGAAAGCGGGGGGGTACTGGCCTCACAATGCTGACAAAGGACTTGCCAATCATCAGTCATCTATTTTTTTGTTTGACCCAGAAACGGGCCAGTGCAAGGCCCTGTTGGCAGGTAATACCATCACTGCATTGCGAACCGCTGCTGCCTCTGCGGTTTCGATTGATCGCTTAGCGGTCTCCGATCCAACCACTCTGGGTTTAGTCGGTACGGGGCACCAGTCAATCTTCCAATTAGAGGCCGCACTCCGTGTGAGGGCGTTTGAACAGGTCAAGCTTTGGAACCGGTCCAGCCGTGATCTGTCCAAGCATCACGCTCTGGCCGAGTCCTTCGGAGTGGCATGCAACGAGGCCAGTCTTGAAGAAGTGGTCCGAGAATCCCAGGTTATCATTACCATCACCTCCTGTATGGAAGCGTTATTTCCTAGTGATTGGGTGACCCCCGGGACGCATATTGCTGCGATGGGGACTGATACCAAAGGGAAGCAGGAGCTTGATCCAACCCTCAATCAGCGAGCGAAACGCATCACCGATGAAATCGCTCAATCTCGAACGATTGGGGAATTCCAACATGTGTCTGCTGACTCAGAGATCTTGACCATCGGTTCCATCCTCCAGGGCACGGCGACGGGTCGGACAGGAGACAATCAGATTACTGTCTTTGATGGTACAGGTGTTGGCCTTCAAGACTTGGCCTGCGCGCAAGCGGTGATGAAAAGCCTGGGAGCCTCTTAATTTGAGCGTTTCTCAGACTCCGCTAGCCGATTTTTATTCAGATACGCAGACGCTGCCAACGAACGACATGCTGAACAGTGTGATCGGTTTGAAAACAGGCGACGAACGTCATGGTGCTTGTCCGACTACCAATGCACTATGCGAACGCGTCGCTGATCTGTTTGGGATGGAGTCTGCGGTATTTCTGCCGTCTGGCAGTATGTGTAATCAAATTGCCATTGCTGTTCATACCCAACCAGGAGACGAAATCATCTGCTCTCGTGAGAGCCATATTGTGTTCGCCGAGGCCGGAGGGCTTGCGAAACTGTCAGGCGCTATGGTGTCGGTGATTGACTGTGAACGAGGCCTATTTGAAAGCAGTGATGTCTCCCGGCTGTACCGTCGCCCATCGTCCTTTGCACCACGCACGCGACTGGTGGTGACTGAGCAGACATCGAATCTGGGTGGAGGTGCTATTTGGCCAGTCGAACAATTGGCAGATGTGGCAAAAACAGCGCAAGAGTTAGGGCTTTCTGTCCACATGGATGGAGCGCGAGCGCTTAATGCGTCTGTTGCCACCGGCATCGATCTCGCCACCTATGCCAATCATCATGACAGCGCCTGGCTTGCGTTTACCAAAGGACTGGGTTGCCCAGTGGGTGCTGTGTTGGCAGGATCCCGAGATTTTATTGAGCGTGCATGGCATTTCAAGCGGATGTTTGGTGGCGCAATGCGCCAGACTGGTGTGTTAACAGCGATGTGTTTACACGCACTGGATCATCATGTGGAACGATTGGCTGAAGATCATGCTCGCGCAAAGTGCATTGAAACACGATTGTATGGCTGTGAATTATTCTGTCAGGTGTATCCGGTTGAAACCAATATTGTGCTCGCCGAAATTGATCCGCGATTCGAGATCTCGGCCTCAGAACTCAGAACGTTTCTAGCCTCTCGGAATATTCAGGTGATGGCTGTCGGCACTTCAAAGATCCGAATGATCACGCATTTAGACGTTGACGATCTGGCTGTCGAATCCTTGATCAATGGCATTGAAGAATTTCTCACTTCCTTTTGAATGATTGGCTGTTACGCCACCTCCGATTTCTTGTGTAAGCTTCAATCCGTATTGGATCGGTTAATGAAGTGGGTTATCGATGACAAAATTCTCGAATCGACAATTTCTTCTCGATCACACGGCAGCGATCCTTGCGTTTTACGAACCGGTGGTTTTTGATCCAGCCGGTGGCTTTTATCAAAACTTGAAAGATGATGGGACTGTGTTTGACCCACACTCCCGCCATCTAGTGTCCTCAACGCGGTTTGTTTTTAATTACTCTGAGGCCTTCCGCCGTGGACTGGGAAGTCACTATCAGGCCTGGGCCAAACACGGCGTTGATTATCTGCTGAATGAACATCTGGGCGAAACAGGACATTTTTGTTGGATGTTAGATGTGTTGCCTGATCATCAAGCCCTGGCTTACGGTCATGCGTTCGTTATGTTGGCTGGTGCCAGTGCGATTCGGGCGGATGTCGAGGATGCAAGTCGATGTCTGGCATTGGGTGAGCACATCCTGGAAACCTATTTCTTTGAGTCGCACGCATCAGCCTATGCAGACGAGCGGTCGCCCGACTTAACTGAACTCAGCCCTTATCGGGGTCAGAACGCCAATATGCATGCGTGTGAATCGATGATTGCCTCCTATCACGCAACTGGAAGCGCGCATTATTTGGAACGGGCGACGATCTTAGCCAAACGGTTCGCAGGAGAATTGGCCGATCAAGCCGGCGGCATGGTGTGGGAGCATTATTCTGAGGATTGGTCGATTGATTGGGACTTTCATCGAGATCAACCCAATGACCTGTTTAAGCCTTGGGGGTTTCAGCCGGGTCACCAAGTGGAGTGGTCGAAACTGCTAACGGAACTGTTTCAGATCACCAATGAGTCTTGGTACTTGAAACGCGCGATCACCTTGTATGAGCGCGCTATCGACACCGGATGGGACGATATGTACGGTGGATTGGTTTATGGGGTCGCTCCGGATGGTTCTTTTGCGAGTGCTGATAAGTATTTCTGGGTGCATGCGGAAGCATTTGCAGCTGCATATCGTCTTTTTAGACTGACTGGTAAACAGCGGTATCTAAATGATTATCAGCGAATTTGGGACTACGCTTGGACACATTTGGTTGATCATCAATATGGTGCTTGGTTCCGCGTTATCACTCGGGAAGGGCAAAAAATCAATGATCTCAAATCTCCAATGGGGAAGGTCGATTACCATACTCTTGGAGCTTGTTGGGATGTTCTTGACCAGCAGAGTCTCCTCATCTAAGGCTCTGCTAGAACGATGGTATTGTTTGCTTCACTCAGCCCGTCCGCTCTATAGACCCTGAAGAAGAATGAATATTGGATAGAAAAGTGGTGGCTATGGCGGGACTTGAACCTGCGACCCCAGCATTATGAGTGCTGTGCTCTAACCAGCTGAGCTACATAGCCATTCAGAAGAGGCGCGAAAGATACTGAAGTTTCTCACCTCTGTCAAAGTTTAGACGTTGAAACGGAAATGAATAACGTCACCATCTTTGACAATGTAGTCTTTCCCTTCGAGTCGCCATTTACCTGCATCTTTAGCCGCTTGCTCGCCGCCTAAAGTCACAAAATCATCGAATGCGATCACTTCTGCTCGAATGAAGCCTTTTTCGAAATCTGTATGGATTTTTCCGGCGGATTGAGGGGCGGTGGCGCCAACCGGGATGGTCCATGCGCGAACTTCTTTCACACCGGCCGTGAAATACGTTTGCAGACCTAATAGCGCATAACCCGCACGAATCACTCGATCAAGACCTGCTTCAGCAAGCCCTAGCTCTTCAAGAAATTCGGCTTTCTCGTCGTCTTCGAGTTCAGCGATTTCTGATTCGATCTTGTTGCAGATCGGAACAACCTCAGAATTTTCAGCGGCTGCAATTGCTCGAACCGTTTCAAGCCATGGATTATTTTCAAAGCCATCTTCCGCCACGTTTGCAATATACAACGTCGGCTTAATGGTCAGCAGGTGGAGCGTCGCGACGACATCCATCTCATCATCGGAGAGAACGGCCGATCGAACAGGCCTGCCTTCATTTAAGGGAGGTAAAATCTTTTCGCAGACCGTCATCAAGGCTTTAGCATCCTTGTCGCCGCCTTTGGCTTGCTTTTGAGCCTTATGCATCTGCTTCTCAACAGTTTCAAGATCGGCCAAGGCAAGTTCTGTATTGATGACTTCAATATCTGATGCTGGATCGACCTTTCCGGCCACATGCACAATGTTCTCATCGTCGAAGCAACGAACCACATGAGCGATCGCGTCAGTCTCCCGGATATTGGCTAAAAACTGATTCCCAAGTCCTTCCCCCTTAGAGGCTCCCGCCACAAGACCCGCGATGTCGACAAATTCCATCGTCGTCGGTACGACACGCTCTGGTTTGACGATTGCTGCGAGTTGGTCTTGTCGTGGATCTGGGATTGGAACAACGCCTGCATTGGGTTCAATCGTGCAGAAAGGGAAGTTTTGCGCTTCGATACCGGCTTTTGTTAATGCATTAAAAAGTGTGGATTTGCCAACGTTTGGTAATCCGACAATGCCGCATTTAAAACCCATGCTGTCTCCTTTAGCGCTGATGCAGGGCGTTCATGGCTTGATCCCAAGTGCCCTGAACGATGTCGTGAATAAAACTGAGGGTGTGACCCATCGCCTCATCAATCTGTCCGCGCTGTTCCGCGGTCGCTTTTCCTAAGACATATCCGTGAACTTTGGATTTATGCCCCGGGTGACCAATGCCGACCCGAATTCTCGCATAGTCCGGGCCAAACACACGATGGAGATCACGCAAGCCGTTATGACCTCCGTGGCCACCGCCTTGTTTGAGACGAATCTGCCCGGGTTCAATATCAAGCTCATCATGAATTACGAGGATTTCGGCCGGTTCGATTTTGTAAAATTGGGCAAGTGCCAGTGCGCTCTGTCCAGAGCGATTCATGAAAGTCATTGGTTTGAGCAAATGAATCGCATGAGGTCCCACAAACCCTTTGCCAGCAAGGCCGAAAAATTTAGCATTAGCTATCAAGGAGGTCGAGGTTTGTTTTGCGAGGGCGTCTAACAGCCAAAACCCGGCATTATGCCGGGTTTCTGCGTATTCAGGACCCTGATTCCCGAGTCCTATGACGAGCTTGTAGGTGCTCACTCGCCGCCTTCAGACTCACCTTCTGCTGCACCAGCTGCTGATTCTGAATCGGCTGATGCACCCTTCGCTTTGTGAATGCTCACAACTGGAAGGTCTGAATCGTGGGCCAAAGCAATAAAGGTCACGCCTTTTGGTGCTTTGATGTCTGACAAGTGAATCACCTGATCCAGTTCCATGTCAGCCAAATCGACTTCAATGAATTCTGGCAAATCTTTTGGTGAGCACGAAACTTCGATTTCCACCGCATCGTGGTGAATGACACCGCCTTGCAACTTCACACCCTTACAAGTTGTTTCATTCAAGAAATGCACAGGAACGTGAACTTTAAGGATAGTGTTCGCGGATGCTCGTTGGAAGTCAGCATGTAAAACCACAGGCTTTGCTGGATGACGTTGAAGCGCTTTTAAGATCACGGGCTCATCTTTTCCATCGATCTCAAGAGTGATAATCGATGAGTAGAAAGCCTCTTCTTCAAGAGCACGCTTCAGATCTTTATGAGCCAATTGAATCGACTTGGGCGCGTTCTTTCCACCGTACACGATGGCTGGAACAAGACCTTCTAGTCGACGCAGGCGGCGGCTCGAACCTTTCCCTGCTTCTTCGCGCGATTGCGCGGACAAGCGATAATCAGACATTTCATTCTCCTTCAATGTCTCCGTTTTACTTCGACCAGTAAAACGTTCTTCAATCCTCAGTTAGCGAAACATCGCACTGATAGATTCCTCATTACTGACGCGGCGTACAGCCTCGCCCAGTAGTTCTGCAATGGTGATCACACGGACACGGCCGGTGTCCATGATTGCAACGGGGACCGGGATACTATCAGTAACCACTAATTCGTCAAGCGCGCTGTCTTTCAAATTTTCAAGCGCACGACCGGATAAGACCGGGTGCGTGCAAT
>OBOZ01000036.1_pt1 | contig 15583 bp, 15 predicted proteins | sample 1494301 | NCBI WGS metagenome assembly OBOZ01 (sample SAMEA3275628, study PRJEB22092) | marine metagenome | biome: Marine Biome; feature: Surface Water; material: Sea Water | collected 2014-06-23T09:30:00+00 | depth 2 m
AGTGTGCATCCTGCATGAAATTTTTCACGAATCGAGCGGGATTGCCTGGTGTGATGCCAAGGAGGTCGTGCATGACAAGAACTTGCCCTGTGGTCGAGGGCCCTGCACCAATGCCGATCACAGGGACCGATGTGGCTTCCATGATCGCTTCTGTGACATGGTTTGGAACACATTCGAGAAGCAGTAGGTCGGCGCCGGCTTGGTCTAGGCTTGCGGCTGCATCGATCAAACGTTTGGCTGCTTCGTCTGTTCGCCCTTGGACACGATAGCCTCCGAACTGATTGACAAATTGAGGTGTCAAACCCAGATGGCAGCATGTCGGAACGCCTTGATCGCGGTAGAGTTTGATCAGATCAATAAGGTTTCTCCCGCCTTCGACTTTCACCACATGAGCGCCAGCTTGCATGAGTGCTCGCGCACTCTCTACAGCATCTTGGTTTGTCGCAGAGGCCATGAACGGGATGTCGCTCACAATCAGGCAATCGGGAGAAGCGGCAGCGACACATGCGGTGTGATAAGCGATATCAGACACAGTGACAGGGAGAGTGCTCGCGTGTCCTTGGAGAACCATTCCCAAGGAATCACCCACTAAAATAGAGTCGATGCCGGAATTTGAGGCAACTGAGGCAAAGCAGGCGTCGTAGGCGGTAATCATGCTGAATCGAGTCGCGTCCATTCGGTGCTTTTTCAGCGTGTTCAGAGTGATTTTTGCCACTGTCAGTACTTCCTATGTATCAATTCGAACCAGTGTCGAAGCATCGTATCGGTTTCGCACGATTCGGTCACCTGTTGGCGTCATTTCGTTGGGTAACAAGTCCAGTAGCGGGATCACGACAAAAGAGCGATTGAAAATTTCTTGATGCGGAATGGTTAACGTCGGAGTCGTGACTCTGAGGTTTGCGAAATACAGAATATCAATATCAATCGTACGTGGTCCCCAATGCATGGTTTTCATCCGTCCTTGGCTTGTTTCGATCTGTTGAGTCCGATTCAGAAGGTCACTGGGCGCGAGTCCTGTTTTGCCTTCAATGACGGTGTTGACGAAATCGGGTTGATCTTGGGGTCCGAGAGGCTTGGAGCGATACAGGGGAGCGCGTTTGATGGAATGGACAAACACGGAGAGTGCTCCAATCGCTTGCTCAATTTGGTGGATGGGATCATCCAGATTAGAACCAAGTCCCAGGAAGATGGTGTTAGTCACGTCGCTGATATTTTCTGCGCGGTCGACGTTTCGGTGGTTCATCGGTGTCCTCTTTGACCGAAGCAATCAAATCGCGCCGCTGGGCATCGTCAGCGATTTGATATTGGGTCCACCATTCCCCGAGTCCGCCTGGGATTTCACCGGAGCGTTCTCTCAAGAGCAGGAAATCATAGCCTGCCCGAAATCTGGGGTGCTCGAGTGTCGAGTCCGGTCGACGTCCGTGGCGCTTTTCAAGCTTGGCTTGGAGTTCCCAGATTTCTCGAATGGTGATGCTGAAACGTTTCGGGATGGCGATAAACTGTTGATTGAAATCTAAGGTTTCTGAGCAGGCGATGGCCAACGCTTGACTGCGTCCATGTCCTTCCGCTTCCAATTCATCCCAACGACGGTGCACTTGTGGCCAGTGCATGGCAGCATAAAGAAAGGCTGGAGTGACCGATTTGCCTTCATTGAGGCGCGTATCGGTGTTGCGTAGTGCGAGATGAATGAGCTCTTCATAATGGATATCGTCGCCTTCTTCGAGCAACTCATGTGTCTGCGGAAATAGAGGTCGCAGCAAATCGTGAATCCGAAGGTGCGGGAAAGTCGCGTAGCCATGACCGGCTTGAAGTAGCTTGAGAATTTCATCGAAGAGTCTCGAGGGGGAGACATCTCGAAGAAGCGGGCTCAGTCGTTGAATGGGTTCCGCGGTGGCTTCCTCGAGCTCAAGGCCGAGTTTGCCAATAAATCGAACGGCGCGAAGCATCCGAACGGGGTCTTCTCGATACCGTGTTTCGGCATCCCCGATGATTCGAATCACTCCGTCTTCGAGGTCATCGTAACCGCCGACGAAATCGAGGACTTCGTGATTAGCCGGGTTGTAATACAGTGCGTTCATCGTGAAGTCGCGGCGGACGGCGTCATCTTCAACGGTTCCAAAGACGTTATCCCGGACCAGCATGCCTGATGCGTTCGCTTGTTGGAGTTTGCTATTTTCTGCAGATCCGCGGAAGGTGGTGACTTCAATGATTTCCGCGCCCATCCGAACGTGGACGATTTGGAATCGTTTGCCGATGATTCGTGATTTTCGGAAGAGTTTCTGGATTTCAGCGGGTTTGGCGCTAGTGGCCACATCGAAGTCTTTGGGGTGCTTTCCCAGAAGTAGGTCACGAATTCCTCCTCCGACCAAGTAAGCTTCGTATCCGGCTTGCTGGAGGATTTCAATCACCCGAAGACTACCAGACGATAAGTCTCGGTGATGGATGCCGTGGAATTCCTGTGAGATGACGTCTTTGAAGACGTCCATTCGCTGAGGGCTTTTCTTTTTAAACAACGAAAACAACCGAAGACTCCAACTACTCGAAGTGGAGATGATACCAGAGCCGGACAATAAAAAAGGGGCTTTCGCCCCTTCTGATTAATGTACGTTCGTTAATATTGTTATTGTTCGTACGTATTCTAAAATCACCTTTCAGTGTGCAATCTCAATTTCAAGTTGCAATCCCTACAACCAAGGCCTCAGCTCTCGCTTTATTGTCATTATTGGCCCGAGGAAGCAATCCTACCTCCCTGAAATTCAGTTCTCACAGTGAACCGTAATCTCATCCAGCGCTATTGTTATTGTTATCGCTGCCCTGTTCTTTTTTATTGGTCTTATCACGAACAAGTATACTCTAAGCACGGGCTATGCCAAACCCGAGTGAGGGACTTAACTGCTTGATATGGGTCAGGTTTAGAAGCACCTCAGATGGCTTCTTAGACTTATGGAGGAATCTTTTTGGTGGCGCTCCGTGACCATTAGTCACTAAAAGTTACAATTGGGTGTTACTAATCGTTTTCTTCATCTTTGCGGCGCGGTATTCCAAGGCGGTTTCTTCGCTCCCAAAGACTCTTTCGACTGATGCCGAGCCGTTTCGCGAGCTCGGTCTCACTCATTTGCTCTTCGTGTGACAAAACAAAGTGTTGGAAATAATCCTCAAGCGACATCATGGGTCGATTTTCGCTTGGTCGACGTTGCTCTCCAGCACTAAATTGAGGTGGATTGCTGCCATGGCTTTGAAGGCTGAGATCCAGAGCGTCGATCAGTGGTCCTTCACACAGGACTACCGCTCGCTCAATGACATTTGCGAGCTCCCGAACGTTACCCGGCCAATGCTGCTGCTGGATCGCTTGTTGCCCATCTTGACTGAATCGGAGCTCGGGGCGGGCCATTTGTGTTTGAATGGCATTTAAGAAGAATTCAGCCAGAAGAAGGATGTCTTCACCACGCTCCCGCAATGGCGGACAGCGCAATTCAATGACGTTGAGCCGATAGTATAAATCTTCTCGAAACTGGCCCTTTGAGACCATCTCCAGCAAGTTTCTGTGGGTTGCGGCAATCAGTCGTACGTCAACATAGGTGCGCTCGGTACTCCCCACTCGCCGTATTTCCCCTTCCTGAAGTACACGCAAGAGTCGAGACTGCGCTTCCAGTGGTAATTCTCCAATCTCATCTAAAAATAGCGTGGATTGATCGGCGGACTCAATTAATCCAACTCGATCGCTGGCCGCGCCCGTAAACGCTCCTTTGACGTGGCCGAATAACTCCGCCTCGATGAGTGACTCGGGAATTGCCGCACAATTGACCGACAGCATTTCACGACCTGCTCGCTGAGACTGGCGATGAATGGCTTGCGCGACCAATTCTTTTCCGGTTCCTGATTCACCTCCAACCAGGATCGTGGTGTCGAGTGGTGCGACTCGCGAGATTTGTTTCTTCAGTTTGAGCATGACGTCACAATGACCAATCATACCGTCCTGGGACGCTTGATTCGCCCTTGCGGCTGCTCGCTCAATGGCTTTTAAGAGATCGTGGTGATCGACTGGTTTTGTGAAACAGTCGAATGCCCCTTTGCGCATTGCCACGATTCCGGCTTGCAGCGAAACCTGTCCAACGAGCAAAATGAGAGGTACTGGCTTGAAGTGGGCAATCAGGTCGATCCCGGACCCATCGGCAAGTCGGTGCTCACAGATCACACAATCGATCTCAGTGTTGACCTGCTTGGCTGCTTGCAAAGATTCGGCAATGAGAATCGTATGGCCCTGTTTCTCCAGACCCATTTGGATGGATTTGCGAATGATCGCTTCGTCTGTAACGAGAAGTAGCGTTGCCATAAATATCCCTAATTTCAGGATAGTTTACGGTGTTCTAGATGGAAAAGGTATTCGACCGTGACGCGTGCCTGAGGAGCGATTCGGGATGCTTGAGAGACTCAAAATACTCTCGCCAGACCATGGCAGCTTCTTCAGGAGCTGGTGTGTCGGTTAGTAACAGCAGTCGCGCTAGCGTCGCATAGGTTTTTCCCGGAGCAGACCAATCCACCGATTTTGCGAATGTCTGCTTTGATAGCTTAGCGCCATCCTGGCCGACGATCACAGGGAAGTGCCCATAAGATGGTCGGTGATAGTTGAGTTTGCTGGCAATGAGCCGTTGCATGGGCGTTGACTCGAGAAGATCAATGCCGCGGATCACGTGAGTCACTTGATCGCGATGCTCATCCACAGCACAAGCCAACTGATAGGCAAATAAACCGTCTCGCCGTTTGACAATCAAGTCGCCAGGCCGCTCTGTGTGTTGTGCACCGAGAAGGAGATCGTCAACGCATGGGTCAAGATCAGTGGTATCCATGCGAATAGCCCACTGCTCATCCAGTGGCTGTCCCAACCGGTGAGCGCAGAATCCGGGATACGGACCGCGGGGTAATGATTTCCGTGAGCAATGACAGCTGTAAAGTAGCCCTAAATCCTTCAGGTCATCGAACGCTGCTTGATATGCCGCGAGCCGATGATGTTGGAAAACGACGGCAACGTCGGGCTCCAGAGCAAAGGCCTCAAGACAGCGAAGGATTTCGTCGGTATAGATCGGTTTGCAGCGTGTCTGGTCAAGATCATCGATGCGTATCAGCCATTGGCCCTGATGATGTTTGGCGTGCAGGAAACTCAATAGGGCCGCTAAGATGGACCCCAAATGCAACGGGCCGGTCGCTGACGGTGCGAAACGGCCGCGGTAGTCTGTCAAGGACTAAGCGCCTGTTTGCTTTTCGCGCAACTCGTCAAGCGTCTTGCAGTCAACGCACTGCGTGGCTGTCGGGCGTGCTTCCAGTCGACGTAGACCGATCTCGATGCCACAGGTTTCGCAAAACCCATAATCATCGTTCTCGATTGCCTCAAGGGTTTTGTCGATTTTCTTGATCAGCTTACGTTCACGATCTCTGGTTCTGAGTTCTAGGCTGAACTCTTCTTCCTGAGTTGCCCGATCCGCAGGATCAGCGAAATTCGCCGCTTCTTCCTTCATATGCGATACCGTGCGATCCACTTCTTCCATCAGATTCCGCTTCCACTGCTCGAGGATCTTGACGAAATGCGCGCGCATTGCTTCACCCATGTACTCTTCGTCTTTCGACGCCTGATACGGTTCAACATATCCTAGGAGTGATTCTTGTTTATTCGTTGCCATCGTCGGCGAAACTCCACACTATCAAATCTGACGCGGGAAAATATCAGAACATTGACGACTGTACCACCTTCTTTCAACGGGAGAACAGATTGAGACCAATTGACGGACCGAAGCTAGCGGACAGGCTTCAAGCCATCCCGCCATTCCATGTGATGGAGATTGTACGAATTGCCGAGGCGCTTGAAGCGAGTGGCGTCGATGTCATTCATCTGGAGGTCGGTGAGCCTGATTTCCCAACATCCCCATCAGTCATTGAGCGGGCTTGTGCTGCATTACATGCTGGAAAAACACGATACACCGATGCCCGCGGGATACAGCCATTACGCGACGCCCTGTCTCGATGGTATCAAGGTCAAGGTTTGAATGTTCCCGCAGGTCGCATTCAAATCACAGTCGGCGCCTCTGGTGGATTACTGTTGTCGGCAGCAGCCACGACGAACCCCGGTGATGCGGTGTTGATGGCAGATCCAGCATATCCATGTAACCCTCGATTTGTTGAAGCAGTCGGTGGAGTGGTTCATTGGATCCCGACGAACGCATCGACACAATTTCAGCCAAGGGCCGCGCAGCTCGAGGACATGGCGACTGAGCGTGATCGTTCGTTGATGTTGGCACATCCAGCGAACCCGACTGGACAAGCTGTGCCAGCGATTGAATTGGAGCGAATGATTCAATGGTGTCGAGACACTCGGCGTCACTTAATCGTCGACGAAATTTATCAAAATTTGGCGTTCACACAGGATTTGCAGAGTAGTCTCGCGTTCTCCGATGAGCACTTTGTTGTCGGAAGCTTTTCCAAGTATTTCAATATGACAGGTTGGCGGTTGGGTTGGATGGTGATCCCTGACTATGCGCTTGAGGCAACACAACGACTGGCGCAGCATCTCTTCATCTGCGCGCCTTCCTTTGCCCAAGAAGCGGCGCTCGCATGCTTTGAGCCGGATGCGATGCGAGCAGCCGAAGCCCACCGAATCGAGCTTCAAGCGCGTCGAGATCTATTGATTCGTCGACTGGAAGCTATGGGTTTTCAGATTGCAGCCGATCCTGATGGCGCATTTTACGTGTTTGTGGATGCGTCCAATGTGACGCAAAACAGTCAGCAATTTTGTACGGATCTCATCCGTCAGACCGGTGTTGCCATCACGCCTGGCGTCGATTTTTCCGAGACGCTTCCACCGACATGGATCCGAATCGCGTACACACAGCCGATCGCTCGGCTTGAGGAAGCCATGCAACGAATGGCGGACTTTATTGGTGGTTGAATATGCAGAGCCACTGATCCCAGGGCGATTGATCAACCGAGACAAGCGCTTTTTCGCAGACATTGAGACGGATGCCGGGGTTGTCACTGCACACTGTGCGAACACAGGACGGATGACAGGCCTCTTAAGCGAAGGCGCACCTGTCTGGATCCGTCGCCAGCCTCCGGGCCGCAAACTTCACTATGCCTGGGAGTTGGTTGAAACTTCTTGCGGTCTGGCTTGCGTCAACACGGCACGTGCCAACGAGTTGGTCGCCTTGTCTGATTTATCAATCTGGATTCAACATGCCTCGCTGGTGCGTCGAGAGCCTCGCGTTGGAGCACATCGCTTCGATCTTGAGCTATCACGCGAAGGTCAGCCGGCGTATGTGGAAATCAAATCTGTCACCTTGTGCACCGAGGGCGGCCGGGGACTATTCCCTGATGCACCGTCAGCACGCGCGACTCAACATGTCCGTTTACTCACGGAACTGGCGCAAACAGGGATGGAGACACATCTACTCTGGGTTGCCATGCATACAGGGATTCGCTCTGTGGCTCCCCATCGAGAGTTGGATAGCGATTTTGCAGTTGCCTGTCGCGACGCGAAGGCGGCTGGAGTTCAAATTCAAGCAGTGAGCGCCAACATCACTCCACAGGGGATGAGCCTCAGTGGAGTGATCGCATGTTCGGTGGATTAGGTCGCTTCGCGTTCGACCGCTCGATAGCCAATATCGGTCCGATATTCGGCGCCCTCGAACGTCACTGATTGCAGGCGTTCATAAGCGCGTGCCTGAGCTTCGGTGACTCCGGAGCCTAAGGCTGTTACGCAAAGTACTCGACCACCAGCGGTCACGACATCGTCATCAGCCATCGTCGTTCCTGCATGAAAGACCTTACTGCCATCAATCTCTTGTCCCAGAGTGATCGGTGCACCTTTGGGATAGTCGCCCGGATATCCCGGTGCCGCCATCACTACGCCAAGCGCAGCTCGTGAATCCCATAATGCGATTTCATCACCGAGTCTTCCTTGACAGGCGGCTTCAATCAGATCGAGTAAATCACTTTTTAAGCGGAATAAGATCGGCTGTGTTTCAGGGTCGCCAAATCGACAGTTGAATTCGAGCACTTTGGGTGTGCCATCAGCGGTCACCATGATTCCAGCATAGAGAAACCCCCGATATCTTAAGCCATCGGTTGCGAGACCATGAATCGTTGGTTGAATTACTTCAGCCATGATCCGGTTATGACAGCCTTGATCGACAACCGGCGCTGGTGAATAAGCACCCATACCCCCGGTATTGGGTCCGGTATCACCGTTATAAGCCGCTTTGTGATCTTGAGAGGAAGCCAAAGGTAAGACGTCGGTCCCATCCACCATCACAATGAAGCTGGCTTCTTCACCGGTTAAGAACTCTTCGATCACAACGCGGCTGCCCGCTTGCCCAAATTGATTGGCTTGGAGCATGTCACGAGCAGCGTCTTTGGCGACATCAAGGGTCTCGGCTAAAATGACACCCTTGCCAGCAGCGAGTCCGTCCGCTTTGACAACGATCGGTGCGCCCACCTGATCTAGATATGCGCAGGCTTCTGCCACATCGGTAAAGGTTCCATAGGCTGCCGTCGGAATGTTGTGACGCTCGAGGAAATCTTTGGTGAAGGCTTTGGACCCCTCAAGTTGCGCGCAGTCTGCGCGTGGCCCGAAACAGCGCAATCCTCTCGCTTCAAAGCGATCGACCACGCCGTTTACAAGCGGTGCTTCAGGACCAATCACGGTGAAGTCGATCGCTTGTGACTCTGCAAAGGCAAGCAACCCATCTAAATCACCGACCGACAGGTCGATATTCGTGACTTTGTCTTCTAATGCGGTGCCAGCATTGCCTGGCGCCACAAAAACTTCGGTTACTCTTGATGACTGAGCGAGCTTCCAAGCGAGAGCATGTTCGCGGCCACCGCCGCCAATGACGAAAACTTTCATGGTGAATCCTTAATGTCGGAAGTGTCGCATACCTGTGAAGACCATCGCGATACCATGTTCGTTGGCAGCAGCAATGACCTCGTCATCTCGGATCGATCCGCCTGGCTGAATCACGGCGGCAATCCCCGCCTCTGCTGCGGCATCGATGCCGTCTCGGAACGGAAAAAATGCATCGGATGCCATCACGCTTCCGGCGACCTCAAGCTGTGCGTCCTGAGCCTTGATCGCGGCGATCCGTGCGGAATAGATGCGGCTCATTTGACCGGCTCCCACACCAATGGTTTGTTTGTTCCGGGCGTAAATAATGGCATTTGACTTCACAAATTTTGCGACTTTCCAGGCAAATAACAAATCCGTCATTTGCTCACTGGACGGTTGCTTCTCTGTGACGCAAGTCAACTCTAACGCGGTTCTAGATCCGGTATCTGTCTCTTGGATGAGCAGTCCACCTTGTACGCGGCGATAGTCGAGTTGAGTCGGTGTCTGATCCAAGGCGCCGACGACCAGTAAGCGAACCGATGGTTTTTTCTCAAACAACTCAATCACCCCCTGTTCAACACCAGGCGCAATGATGACTTCGACAAACTGTCGCTCGAGAATGTGACTGGTAGAAGCTGCATCAAGGGCCCGATTGAATGCGATGATTCCTCCAAATGCACTTGTTGGGTCAGTCGCAAATGCTTTTTCGTAAGCTTTAAGGATGGATGATTCCACGGCAACGCCACAGGGATTGGCATGTTTGACAATGACGCATGCGGGCGCGTCAAACTGACGAACACATTCAAGTGCGGCATCGGTATCCGCGATGTTATTGAAGGAGAGTGCTTTTCCTGCGAGTTGTTCTGATGCGCCAACCGATGAACCCCTGACGTTCGGATCGCGATAGAAGGCTGCCGATTGATGCGGATTCTCGCCATACCGGAGGACTGATGCACGCTCAAAGTTCAGGAATAGCTTGCCCGGATACTGAGGGGTATCGGTATCTCGGCCTAGGTAATTTGCGATCGCTCCATCATATTCGGCGGTATGCTGAAAGGCTGCTGTTGCTAACTGCTGACGAGTCGAGAACGATAGGCCGCCGTAAGCCAGTTCGCCAAGCACCGTTGCATATTGGTGTGGTGAGGTCACAATCCCGACAAATTGATGATTTTTGGCTGCAGACCGAACCATCGCAGGCCCACCAATATCGATGTTCTCAATTGCGTCATCGTGCGTTTTTTCTGGGTTTGCGATGGTTTCTTTAAAGGGGTAGAGGTTTACGCAGACAAGATCGATAGCTTCAATGCCGTGCTCTTCCATCACTTGCTGATCGACATCTCGACGCCCTAGGATGCCGCCATGGATCTTTGGATGCAGTGTCTTCACCCGACCATCCATCATTTCGGGGAATGCGGTCACCGATGAGACCTCGATCGCAGGAAGGCCCGCTTCGTTGAGGGCTCGGAAGGTGCCGCCGGTGGAAACTAACTCAACCCCTAGGTCGTGGAGACCTCGAGCAAAGTCGATTAACCCTGTTTTGTCGGAAACACTGAGAAGTGCTCGGCGCACCTGAATCATGGCGGTGTCTGGCATCCTTGGAAGACCTCCTTGAAAAAGGCAGCAAGTATACCAGCGTCTGAGGCGCTCTAGGAGAGCAGTCCGAAGAGTTTCATTCGTGTTCGCAGCGTCCCTCGACTAATGCCTAGCATCTCCGCTGCCTTGGATTGATTATTGTTACTTTGCGCGAGCGCAGCTTCCAAGAGTGCGTGTTCGACCTGGCCAACCACGAGGTCATAAAGATCCTGTGGCATTTCACCATCCAATTCGTCGAAATATTGGTCTATCTGCTGTCTGACCAGCTCTTTCAGTCCCATCGCGGAGTCCTCCTCCGTCTATTAATTCTTTAAATTGTTGATACTGATCATTAGGATCAACTAAAGGGTGTAAGTTTGACCATGCTCGGGCACCATTTGCAAATCGTTTTAAGAACCATTGCATGTGCTTTCTCGCTATCTTGACGCCCGTGCGCTCTCCATAAAACAACTGGATTTCACGGATTAGATCCGCCATTACCTGAATTTGCTCCTCGATGCTTGGATGCTTTCGGACCTGCTGGTTGAGCTCGGCTGCAATGATTCCTGGAAGCCAGGGGTCGCCTTGAGTTCCGCGGCCAATCATCACTGCGTCAGCACCGGTTGCATCGAGCACTTGTTGTGCTTTGTCTGTCGATGTGATGTCTCCATTGGCAATTAGAGGGATTTGGATGGCATCACGAGTTTGGCGGATGGTGTCGTATTCCGCGTCACCCTGATACATATCGCAACGGGTTCGTCCATGCATGGTGACTGCCTGCAGCCCCAGATCTTGCGCCATTTTGGCAATCCGAGGTCCATTTTTAGATAGGTGATCCCAGCCTGTGCGCATTTTGACTGTGACCGGGATATCTACGGACTTCACGACCTGCCGAAAAATCTCAGCAACCAAAGCTTCGTCGCGCATTAAGGCGGATCCGGCTGCTTTTTTGAGGACCTTTTTGGCTGGACAGCCGAGGTTGATGTCAATGATATCCGCACCACGTTCTTCATTGGCTCGCGCCGCATTTGCCATCATCGCTGGATCATACCCTGCGATCTGCACGCTGATGGGGCCAGGTTCGTTCTCGATATCGAGTCGTCGATCACTTTTTTGGCTTCCCCAAAGACTGACGTCGGAGTGGACCATCTCAGAAATCGCCATACCGGCACCGAGTGACCGACAGAGAACGCGGACCGGCCGATCGGTGACTCCAGCCATTGGGGCGAGCCAGACGGGATTATCAATTTGATGTGGCCCGATCTGCATGGATTTACTCCGGCCGTCTGCCCGATAAGCGTGTCCACCCATCTTTTGAGACATCTTGGTCAAACAGGATTGATGGATAGGCGGCTTTGACTTGGTCTGCTTGTTCATCTAAGAGGCCGGCCATCACAATGTGCCCGCCAGGTTGTGTTAAGCCCGTCAAGGTCGCAGAGAGTTCGATCAGGGGATTTGCGAGGATATTGGCGACCACCACATCAAATGTCTGGCTTGGAGTGTCTTCCGCTAATAACGTTTGGACGGGCAGTTGGTTCAAGCTCGCATTATGAGAGGTCGCGATGAGTGCTTGGGGATCGATATCGAGTCCAGTGACCTGGCTGGCCCCCATGCAACCCGCTGCGACGGCTAAAATTCCGGACCCACAACCAAAGTCCATTACCGTCTTACCCGACAACTGATGATTGCTTAACCATTCCAAACACAGTTGCGTGGTGGGATGCATGCCGGTGCCGAACGCAAGGCCCGGGTCTAAATTCAGCGTTGTCAGTCCCTCTGGAATCGGATCCTCGTTCCACGAGGGTTTCACCCAAAATTTCCCAATGTGGATCGGCTGGAATTGGTCGAGAGAGATCCGAACCCAATCTTGGTCCGGAACGATGGTGAGATGGCTTGGTAGTTCGATCAGGAGATTCGCGTGTTGGAAATAGGTCGCCAGATCAGACAGAATTTCCGATTCGGAGCGTTCGTCATGAAACAGCGCCTGCACCTGTGTCTGCGGCCACACAGGGTGGCTACCAAGTGGAGGCTCAAAAATTGGGGCATCGCCATGATCAACAAGAGTGACGGCTTGAGCATCCGCCAAAAATAAGAGCTCCTCAAGGAGCTCGACTTGGTTGCCAGCAGCAAGAACAGAGACTTGCCGAAAGCCCGTCATGACAGGCCTAGCTTTTTCTCGAGATAGTGAATGCTGACAGGACCACTTAAGAATGTGGCATCCGTGACGATGTCTCGTTGCAGTGGAATATTGGTTTGAATGCCGTCGATTAAGGATTCAGACAACGCGATTTCCATGCGTTTAAGCGCTTCTTCTCGGGTTGCCCCATGGGTGATGAATTTTGCGATCATCGAATCGTAATAGGGCGGGACGGTGTAGCCTGAGTAAATGTGCGAGTCGACTCTCACCCCTGGTCCACCTGGTGGGTGGTAGCGAGAAATCAGTCCCGGACTCGGCAAAAATGTCTCTGGGTTCTCGGCATTGATTCGGCATTCGATGGCATGGCCATTCAATTGAATTTGATCCTGGGAAACGGACAACGGATTGCCAGCGGCTACCGAAATTTGCTCGCGGATCACATCAACGCCAGTGACCATCTCGCTCACTGGATGCTCGACCTGAACGCGCGTGTTCATTTCGATGAAGTAAAAGCGACCATCTTCGTACAAAAACTCAAAGGTTCCTGCGCCCACATAGCCCATGTTCTTGCAAGCGGTAACACAGGCTTCTAGAACTTGCGCTCGTGCTTCTGGGTCAATACCCGGCGCCGGCGCCTCTTCCAGCACCTTTTGGTGACGGCGTTGTAGCGAACAATCCCGGTCGTATAAGTGGACTGCATGACCATGTTTGTCGGCAAGAATCTGAACTTCCACATGTCGAGGTTTTTCGAGAAATTTTTCAAGATAGACGGTGGCGTCACCGAATGCTGCCTTGGCTTCTGATTTGGTGATTTGAATCGAACTCAGGAGATTCGATTCCGTGTGAACCACACGCATGCCTCGACCGCCGCCGCCAGCAGCAGCTTTAACAATGACGGGGTAGCCAATGGATTGAGCGATGGTGAGGTTCTTGTCTTCGTCTTCACCTAAGGGTCCGTTGGAGCCTGGTACTGTCGGAACGTTGGCTGCTTGCATCGCTCCAATCGCCGCGACTTTGTTTCCCATGAGTCGGATGGTTGCCGCTGAGGGCCCGATAAAGGTGAAGCCTGACTCTTCGGCACGTTCGGCAAAGTCTGAGTTTTCAGCTAAAAACCCGTATCCAGGGTGGATCGCCTGTGCATCAGTGATTTCAGCTGCGGCGATGATCGCAGGGATGTTGAGATAGCTTTGATTGGAGGGGTTTGGGCCAATGCAAACGGTTTCATCAGCAAGTCTCACATGCTTTAAGTCGCGGTCACATAAGGAGTGAACAGCAACGGTCCGAATCCCTAGTAGACGGCAAGCTCTTAAAATGCGAAGCGCGATCTCGCCTCGGTTGGCTATGACGATTTTTTCAAACATCGAATTATCCAATCACGACCAGAGGCTGATCGAATTCGACAGGATCACTATCTTCCACCAGAATCGCCAAGACTTTTCCAGAGGCATCCGCTTCAATTGGATTCATCATTTTCATGGCTTCGACAATACAGAGCGTATCGCCTTGCTTGACTTCGCTACCGACTTCAATGAACGCAGCCGCATCCGGTGAGGGAGAACGATAGAAGGTGCCAACCATTGGTGATTTGACTTGATGACCGGCTGGGGTAGACGTTGCTGTGGATGAATTTTCAGTGGCTGTTGGTGTCGCAGGTTGCGTCGTCACCATCGGTTGTGGCGCACTCAGTTGCGGACTTTGGACCACGACTTGATTGGTGCTTCCGCGGGTAATCCGCACACTTTCTTCGCCTTCAGAAATCTCGATTTCTGCAACATCGGTATCGTGTAACAGTTCGATCAGTTTTTTGATTTTGCGAATATCCATAATCTGAGTCTTAACCTTTAAATTGTTGATCTAGCGTTTGAAGGGCGAAGAGATAGCCCTGCACACCACAACCTGCAATGACAGCAATCGCGATATCGGAAAAGTAGGAGTGATGCCGAAACGTTTCACGAGCATGGATATTTGAAATGTGAACTTCAACGATCGGTGTTTTGATTGCGCTTAGCGCATCACGAATCGCGACGCTGGTGTGAGTCCAGGCTCCTGGATTGATTACAATGCCATCGATCGGCTGATCCATCAGTTGATGAATTCGGTCAATCATGGCGCCTTCGTGATTGCTCTGAAAGAACTCGAGCTGCATGGCTGTTGGCGCCGCATCCTCGAGCATTTGTGCGAGTTGATCGAGGGTCGTTGCGCCATAGACCTCGGGCTCGCGTCGTCCGAGTAGATTCAGATTTGGGCCGTTAAGCACCAGCACCTTGGACATAAAATCACCACAAATTCGTGAAACGTGCAGCTATGTTGCGTGATTTAACGCGAAAATGACAGTTCTGTTTGTTGTGGAGGGTAGCAAAAACCGATATCAGCACACCCTTGATAAGTCAGGACCATCAAATTGGGTGCCTCTGATACTTTCATGCGCAACGCTTTTTTGTGAATTGGTGTTGGGCCGAACAGTGGGTCATCGTACATTGTCGATTCAGAGCGCTGGGTTTTCAGGATGTCCCCAGAATCATTTTGGACCATGGTGCGTTCATCATAGAGATAGGTTCCCTCAGCGATGGTGATGACAATCACATCGGCTTCGGGCTGCGATACGACAAACGCTTGTTCAGGCGGCAACAGCTCTGGCGTTCCGAAACTGGATCCAAACGAGCCTTGAGCCTGCGCGCATGTTGACGCTAAAAAACAAGCTCCTGCAATAAAACTTGAGATCACGCGTTGCACTGGAATCCTCCGGTTGTCATATTGGTCCATGATACTCCCTGTTCCAATTGAAGAGAAACGGATTAAGCATGCTGGAATCGTTGAAAACTCGTCTCGCAAGTCTTGGGCGCCAATCCACATGGGCGGCAGCTGGATTGGGCGCTTGTGTTCTTTACTTATTGGGAGCGGTCCTGTTGGGGATTCATTGGAGTCAGCCGCCAGAGCAACGGTCAGTTGATGACGTGCTGACGACGGCGCCGCCGGCGGACCAAAACGTGACAATCGGTACC
>OBOZ01000038.1_pt1 | contig 15098 bp, 17 predicted proteins | sample 1494301 | NCBI WGS metagenome assembly OBOZ01 (sample SAMEA3275628, study PRJEB22092) | marine metagenome | biome: Marine Biome; feature: Surface Water; material: Sea Water | collected 2014-06-23T09:30:00+00 | depth 2 m
CCTCGGTTGGATTAATAAGTCGTAGTTTGGAGCGAGGTCCCAGTAAAATGGGGTGACAATCTCAGTTCCTGATGTGGACCCCAGTGAATAACTCGGGAACAAGAAGCCCGTGAGACGTCGGTCATCCAGTGGAAATCCAAGTGCAGGCGTATAAAACACGGGAATTTCTTTAACACGAACAACGACATCATTCGCCCAGCCGCGACCAGAGGATTGGTTCAAATAAATTTGATTGGCTTGTAGGTCCCAGGAATTGACCCCTGGTGCGCAAAACGTGATGGTCCCATTGACGACCCGGATATCTCCGTTTGGTGCGCCCATGGCAAATTCTGACTCACCACGTAGTCGGTTTTTATGGGTCACAAATGATGAATTTTTCAGGTCAAAGGCATTCGTGCGAACGTTGACCGAGGCCGTGTCGCCGATCAATAAAGTATTTGGGCGTCTAATTTTGACATTACCGTCAGCATCGCCATCGCCGCTGGAGTTAAGGAAAGAGACCCGATCTGCCTCGAGTTGGAAATCGTTCCGCGTGATAAAGGCATTTCCAGTCAAAATGACGCGATCGCTCCCATCATAGTCGGTGTTCTCAGCCTCAGCGTTGAGATCGTCGCCGACCGAACCCTCAACCAGTGGTGGACTGTAGTAGCCCTGGCATAGATAGGTTCCCGACGTATCAATCACCCAGTCGGTCGCAGCAGCTGATCGTCCATCGCCGTGGGCGACAGCTGCGCTCGTCGCAACAAGGCCGAGGGCCAGACATCGAGTTAGTGTTAAATGATTCATAAATTCACTTTCAGAACTGAAACAGAATCATAGAGGAGTCTGGCAGGTGTTGCCTAGGCCTTAAGATGCTTGCTTGCGTAAAGAATGATATGTTTTCGCTCCTTTCTTACGTTGGAGCCCTAAGATATGCAGGCATATCTGTTCGATTTTGATGGAACGTTGGTCGATAGTGCGCCGGATTTGACCCGAGCGCTCGACTTGGCGCTTGGTCGTGCTGGGCTTCCCGGTGTTGGCTTGGAGCTTGGTAAGCAAATGGTTGGACATGGTGCTGGCAGATTGGTGGAGCAGGCCGTACGGCACGTCACCGGCGAATCCAATGTCACCATGGATTCACCGCTATGCCGCTTGCTGCTGTCCGTATTTCTCGAAGAATATGAACCGCTCTGCGCCGAAACTTCGGTTCTGTATCCAGGTGCAATCCAGGTGATCCAAACCCTCAAATCGCAGGGGAAGCTAGTTGGATTGGTGACCAATAAACCAAGACGCTTTGTGGATTTGATGTTGCCGGCATTCGATCTTCATGAGGTGTTTGACTGCATTGTCGCAGGCGATGATTTGCCGACGAAAAAGCCGGAACCTGATATGGTGCATCGCGCGTTGTCCGAATTAAGGACTGTGCCGCAAAGTGCCTGCTTGGTAGGAGATAGCCAAGCGGACTTGGGCGCCGCGAAAGCATCAGGTGTTGCCTCGATCCTTGTGAGCTTCGGATACGCTGGAGATATGGATGTTCACACCGCAGGAGCCGATCGTGTGATTCATGAATTGACGGAACTACTCATTAATGACGCCTGAACAATTTGACCGCTATCGACAATTAGGCCTGACCCGCGTTCCGATTTCAGTCAAACGACTGGCGGATATGGAGACCCCACTGTCGTGCTATCTCAAGTTAGCAGACAGACCCTGGTCCTACCTGTTGGAATCAGTGACTGGTGGTGAGACGTGGGGCCGCTATTCCTGTATCGGATTACCTTCGCGGGAACGGATCGAGGTGAATGGTCCAAGAATCACTCGGTTTGAGCGCGATGACGTTGTAGAGATTATTGAGTGCGATGATCCCTTGGCCTGGATTTCAGACTACCAGGTCCGTTTAGGACAGACACCCTCTTGGGTGATTGATGAGTTGGATTTACCGAAATTCACCGGTGGTCTTGTCGGTTATTTTGGCTATGACACAATTCAGTACGTGGAGCCACGAGTTGCAAAAACACTGCCAGCCAACGACCCACTTGGCTCCGCCGATATTCTGTTGATGCGCTCAGATGATGTGGTTGTCTTTGACAACCTATCGGGCATGTTGACATTGATTACTCATGCCAACCCTCAAGAAAATAATGCTCTTGAGTCCGCGCTGGAACGACTCGAGGATATGCTGGATGACTTGGCGTCAGCCCTGGATCCATCGGCATTTTACCCAATTGAGCATGAGCCGATCACCGAAGCGGATTATCTGTACAGCCTCGAAAAAGAAGACTTCAAACAGGCGGTGAAAGCGGTCAAGGAGTACATTCAAGCCGGCGATGTGATGCAGACTGTTTTAAGTCAACGAATCTCAGTTCCTTTTGCTGAAAGTCCTTTGTCGCTCTATCGAGCGCTTCGTGTCTTAAATCCGTCCCCGTACATGTACTTTTTCAACCTCGATGACACTCATATTGTCGGCTCATCACCAGAAATTTTAGCGCGTCTCGAAGACGGGCATGTGTCGGTTCGCCCAATTGCAGGGACTCGTCCGCGCGGGAAAACTCAAGAAGAGGATGTCGCGCTTGAGAAGGATTTGTTGTCTGATCCCAAAGAGATTTCAGAGCATTTGATGTTGATCGATTTGGGCCGGAATGATGTCGGTCGAGTCGCAGAAATTGGGTCCGTCGAACTGACGGATCATATGGTGGTCGAGCGGTATTCTCATGTGATGCATATCGTGAGTCATGTCGAAGGACGTGTTCGTCCTGATGTCAATGCGCTTGATGTGCTGAAAGCTTGTCTGCCGGCTGGGACATTGTCTGGTGCGCCCAAAGTTCGGGCGATGGAACTGATTAATCAATTTGAACCGGTGCGTCGCGGGATTTATGGCGGTGCAGTTGGTTACTTAGGTTGGTCTGGCAACATGGATACAGCCATCGCTATTCGGACTGCGGTGATCAAAGGCGGCATGATGCATATTCAAGCGGGGGCCGGATTGGTGGCTGATTCGGTTCCTCAATCCGAGTGGATGGAGACATTGAATAAGGGCCGAGCGGTGATAAGGGCAGCCAATGCTGCCTTGACTGGATTTCAGGATCTGAAAGGTCCAATGGTGCGGAGCTAGACAATGCTGTTGATGATCGACAATTACGATAGCTTCACCTACAACTTGGTCCAATATTTTGGCGAGCTGGGTGAGACCGTGACTACGATTCGAAATGATCAGGCAACACTGGCGGAGTTGATTGACCTGAACCCCGATCACGTCGTGATCAGTCCGGGGCCGTGTGATCCAGATCAGGCAGGAATTAGCTTGCAGGTCATCGAGCACTTCGCAGGAAAAGTGCCAATCCTAGGGGTCTGTTTGGGTCACCAGGCGATCGGACAGGCATTTGGAGGACAAATTATTCGTGCCCCGAAAGTCATGCATGGTAAAACCAGTTCGATCCACCACGATGGGCTGGGTGTATTTTTGGGACTGAACCAGCGATTGATACAGGCCCGTTATCATTCATTGGTGATCGACCCGGCCACCGTTCCAGATTGTCTGGAAGTCACGGCCTGGAGCCACGATGAATTGGATGAGCCTGAGGCGATTATGGGAATTCGACATCAAACATTGACGGTAGAGGGTGTTCAGTTCCACCCTGAATCCATCGCAAGTCAACAGGGCCATGAATTACTGCGGAATTTCCTGGCTGTTCAAGGAGGACAGTGGTCATGACGATTCAAGAAGCAATTGCAGCGGTTTGTGCAAGACGGGATTTGTATGCTGAAGAGATGATCTCAGTGATGCACTCGATCATGACCGGAGAGACAACCGACGCGCAGATTGGTGCGCTGTTGATGGGCCTTCGCATGAAAGGTGAAACCATCGACGAGATTGTTGGTGCCGCCAGTGTGATGCGTGAACTCTCACAAAAAGTCGATGTTCCTCAGGAATTTCTGGTGGATACCTGTGGAACCGGTGGTGATGGAGCGAATATTTTCAATGTATCGACTGCGTCTGCCTTTGTTGTTGCAGCCGCTGGTGGTCGTGTTGCGAAGCATGGTAATCGGTCGGTCTCCTCAAAGTCTGGATCGGCCGACGTGTTAGAAGCAGCCGGCGTGCGTCTCGATCTTGATGCCAATCAGGTAAAAACTTGTATTGAGACCTTGGGTGTGGGCTTTATGTTTGCCCCGGCCCATCATTCGGCAATGCGCTATGCGATTGGTCCGAGAAAAGAGCTCGGCATGCGGACGATTTTCAATGTCCTTGGCCCGCTCACCAACCCAGCAAGCGCTCCCAATCAAGTGTTGGGTGTTTTTGATGAAGCGCTACTCACACCACTTGCCGAAGTTCTTCATCGTTTGGGATCGCGGCATGTGCTGGTGGTGTGTTCCGAGGACGGTTTGGATGAGCTGAGTGTCTCAGCGGCCAGTCGCGTTGCTGAACTCAAAGATGGGCGGATTCGGGAATATCGAATCAAGCCTCAAGATTTTGATCTGGAGATTAGCGAACGTGATGAGCTCATTGTCGAGACCGCAGCTGAATCTCTTGAATTGATTCAAATGGCACTGACAGCTGATGATCATCCGGCATCTGACATTGTTGCGTTAAATGCTGGCGCTGCCATTTATACCGCCGGATGCGCGCATTCATTAGAAGACGGTGTTGAAGCGGCTTGGGAAGTGATGGAATCCGGTGAGGCCGTGGAAAAATTGGATGCCTTAGCGCGTTTAACTCAAGAATTAAAAGGTGACTAACCCATGAGCTGCTCGACGACGATTCTCGATCGAATCATTGCCAGAAAACGTCAAGAAGTCAGTGACCGACAAGACAACCAAGCCATTGAGGCTTTGTATGAACGCATTCAAGACCAAGATGCTGTTCGGGGATTTACTGAACGGCTTGTGACTCAGGCTCAATCCAAACAATCGGCGGTCATTGCTGAAATTAAGCGCGCGTCTCCATCGAAGGGGTTGCTCCGGGCCGATTTCCAGCCAGCTCTGCATGCAACTCAATATGAGAGAGCCGGCGCAACTTGCCTTTCAGTGCTGACCGATCAGGATTTTTTCCAAGGATCAGATGCTGATCTCAAGGCCGCGCGGGGCGCTTGCCAGCTCCCGGTGATTCGAAAAGATTTCATGATCGATCCCTATCAGATTGTTGAATCAAGAGCCTTGGGTGCTGACTGCATATTGTTGATTGTGTCTGCGCTTGATGATGCAACACTGGCGGTACTTCACGAGACAGCGCTGTCTGTGGGTCTCGATGTATTAATTGAAGTCCATGATGAACGTGAACTCCATCGGGCGCTTGCTTTGGATAATCGATTGATTGGAATCAATAATCGAAATCTGCATACCTTTGAAACCAAGCTTGAGGTGACCTTTGATTTGCTCGATCAAATGCCTGACGACAGACTCTTGATCACCGAATCCGGGATTTTGCAACCGCAAGATGTTCAGCTGATGCACTCTCATGGCGTTTATGGGTTTTTGGTGGGAGAGGCCCTTATGCGGCAGCCAGACTCTGGTGTCGCATTGACGCACTTGTTTGAGGATCTCGCTTGATCCCTTGGTTGGTTGGACTTGGTGCCGTCATTGTTTGTGGTCTGAGCTGGTATGCCTGGTCTCTGACCTCACAGTTACAATCGCTTGAAAACAAGCGGTCTAAGGCAAAACAAGACGCGATGATGGGTATCAAGGTGTTGATTGATTCCTATTTGGACAATCAAGTGGATCGGTCCGAATGCTTGTTGCGGATGCGCGTTCTGTTGGATGCGCACCATGCCGACTGGTTGACGACGCTTGAGTTGCCTCGGTTTGATGAAATCAGTCAGGCAATCTTGGCGATGCCCTTTGGTGAAGCGCGCCAACAGATTGATGCATCGACGCGACGCGAGCATGATGCTGCGCGACGACAATTGTTACAAATACATGAGGCTGAGCTTGAGTCTGAGTTGCAGCGATTAAAGGAATGGGTGAATCGATGAAAGTGCGTGTTTCTTGGCACCAGGATGTTTCATTTGTCGCAGAGAGTGGATCTGGTCACGCCATGGTCGTCGATGGCGCACCTGAACATGGTGGTCGAAATATTGGCCCTCGCCCGATGGAGTTGATACTCATGGGTCTCGGAAGTTGTGCGAGCTTTGATGTGATCGCAATTCTGAAAAAGCAGCGTCAAGCGATCAAGACATGTGAGTGTGTGCTGGAAGCTGAACGTGCAGATGCAGTCCCTGCTGTGTTCACCAAAATCACGATGCACTTTCAGGTGTCAGGTGACAACCTTGATGCCGGAAAAGTCGAGCGAGCAGTGGCTTTGTCAGCAGAGAAGTATTGCTCTGCGTCAAAAATGCTTGAAGATGCAGGCGTTGTACTGACACATCGAGTCACCTTCACCTCGTAGTGGTGAATTTGCAGTTGGTCGTCAGTCGTTGTTTGATCAGTCGCGCGGATTCATTATTCAAAGACGCATTTTGATGTCGTATTACTGGACATTCATATGCCAGTGATGAGCGGCATTGAAGCCGCGCAATGGGTGAGAGCTCAGGCTGCGACAACTCATCTTCCCATGATTGCCTTGACAGCCAACGCTTTAGAGGGTGATCGCGAGCGCTATTTGTATGCCGAGTTCACCGGCTATTGTCCGAAGCCGATTCGTCGTTCTGTACTGGCCTCTGCAATTCTTCATGCGATAGGCCAGAAGGTCCATGTCTAATGCATCGAATCGCTCACGGTTGGCTTTAGATATGCGCTTTTATGCCATCTTGTCTCACATCTTCCCTCAGCGGTTCAGTCGTAAGGTTGCATTGATTGCATGCTCGGGTATACAGATTCCATGGGTCAGTCTGACGATGTATCTCACACCATTGTCGGATCGATTCGCACTATCCTTGATTGATCTCGCAGTCATCGGTGGGACGTTGATGTTGGGGGTCCTGCTGACTTGCACCGCGATGCAGGCCTCAATGGTCCCGTTATATCGTATTCATGCTGCGACTCGTGCATCTGGGCACGTTGATCGATTGCCCGAATATTATCGAGATGAAATGGGTGAAGTGATGAAACTCGTCAATCGCTTGAGCACAGAAGCGATTACTGATCCACTGACGGGACTGTTAAATCGCAAAGGTTTGCTTGAAGGGATCCAAGCATGTCCAAGGGGTGCTGTGATCGTCTTCGATCTCAATCAATTCAAGTAGATCAATGATACTTATGGGCATCAGGTCGGTGATCAGGTGTTGGTGCAAGTCGCTCAATGCTTAAGAGGCCAGATCCGCCAACCCCAAGATTTGTTGGCACATTGGAGTGGAGATGAATTTTTAATGATACATCGAGATGCTACAGAGGACAGCGCACAGCAAAAAGCGCGGGATATTGAAGCCTTACTAGTACGATGTTGGCTAGATGGCTCAGTCAGGCCAGCACCTTCGGTCAGTTTTGGAATTCAGATGCTGACAGGCGGGAATCTTCAGGCAGATATCGAACAGGCAGATCACGCGATGTATGAACCCAAAGCATTGCGATCAGACGGTGTCAGTGGTTTGACAAATAACCGGTCGATTCATGGGGTTTGATGCCATCCATGACAGATCGCGACTAAACGCGTTCTGCAGTTTGAGTCATGAGTTTTGCACCTTCCCACATCAGTCGCCGGACCGGGGTTGGTAACTGTTGACCACCTTGGTCCAGCGCTGTTTGTCCATGGCGGATTTCGTCATCCAGCATCTGCTGCAGAATCTGACGGGATGCGTGATCACTGGCTGGAAGCTGCTGAAGATGGTCGCGGAGGTGACGTTCGACGTTCTCTTCGGTGGCATGCACAAAACCCAGTGATACTTTATCTGAGACCAAGGCAGCTCCAGCACCTAAGGCAAAAGACACCGAATACCACAGGGGATCCAAGACACTCGGTTTGGCATTGAGTTCATGTAACCGCTCTCGACACCAGGCGAGGTGATCCAATTCCTCTTCGGCGGCTTTGGCCAATGCGGTTCCGGTGGCTTCATCAGAGGCAAACAGAGCTTGCCCGTTATAGAGGCCCTGAGCACAGATTTCACCGGTATGATTGACCCGCATCAAACCACCAGACACTCTGATCTCATCATCTGTCATGGGATCAACCAACGCACCTCGTGATGGAGATGGGAGTTGTGGCTCAGGTTTGACTCGTGCAACTGTTCGCAACAGGCCATCGAAGCCATGAATCAAGCGATCGATTGTATTCAACGGTGAACCCCCAGGTGCATCCCAAATGACTGCCCAAGATCACGGACTTCTCTGACCATCCGCTCTGGTTCATCAAGCCGTAAGACGTGGGTCGAGGCTAATTCCTCAAAATCTAAATTCGCCTGAGTGGCACTCTCTTCATCGGTTAGGATACCAAACAGTAATCCATGCGATTCGGCCAATCGTCTGAATCGCTCACGATCGTCAGGATTCTCAAAACCACCAGACACGACCACCGGGAAGCCGGCTCGTAAAGACAGTTCAGCCAGTTCGACCAAATGGCGGTAGGTTTTTGGAGCGGTATTTTCTTGACCACCATAGAGCCGTTGACGCTCAAGATCTGAGCGCAAACGGATCATGCCAAAATCATCAATCAATTGGTGGGTTAGGCTTTGGCGAATATCGACGTCAAGACCAAGCGTAATTAACAGCACCCGCGGCCGGATGGTTGTTGCATGTTCGGCCATGACCGCATACCGACGATAACGCGCCACAGGAGAGGTGTCGGATTCCGTTGGGAGAACAGGTGCGTTGAGTTCCAGTAAACATTCTTTGGCTCGGACCATCGCGCGATAGGCTTGGTACCCTTGATAAACCCAGAGTGCATGATAATCACCACTCAGTTCGAGGTAACGATTGAGTAGGTGCCAGGCTGAGGCAAAATCGTCGCGCGCTTCAAGATCCACCGTCAAAAACGCGATCTCACTGATCACGTCAATCCAGCGGAACTCGGCGCGGTATTCAATGCAATCGAATAACCGAATCTCATGAGACTGAGTTTCAACCACGTTACCCAAATGAAGATCACCATGGCATTCTCGGATCATGCCCAAATCTTTCCGCTCGGCAAAGCGAGGCCACAATCGCTTAAGGTATTCGTGTGCCCAGGCCTCGAGTTGCAACAGTTGGGCTAAATCCTTCGCTTCCGTCAGTCGAGGCCTGACCTGATCAAAATTCAGTTGCGCAGGTACATAGAGTGAATTGGGCTCACCAAAAGGCATCTCGATCCCCGAGACAGGGGCTTTCGCGTGCAGGTCGAATACCGCTTGGCAGAGCTTCTCCAAGCGCTCATGATTCAGCCCTTCTGCATTGTGGATTTCATCTAAGGTGTTGTTGAGATCGAATTGATGCATTTTGACGGCATATTCGATGGGCTGCCCCTCGCCTTGGCCAACCCGGATTCCAGCCTCAGTTTGATAGATGCCAACCACATCAATATAGAGTTCACTAAAACTGCGTTGGTTGAGTGTGAATTCGCTGTGACAAAGTTCGTGTCTGGATTCGAGGCTGCTGGCATCCAAGAAATACAGATCAACCGGCTTTTTAATTTTGTACGCAAATTGACCGGTGAGAAGGATCCAGGCGAGATCAGATTCAATCACTTCGATCGTTGTCACGGCATGCGGATAGCATGATTGATGTCGCAATGCGTCAATGAGCGTCTCGCTCACCTCGTCCTCCCGGTATACTGGCGCCCATGAAACGATGGTGGCACCTGTTTTTGAAACTTTCTCTTACCCTACTGGTAGCAGTGGGGTTGGGTCTAGTCTATCTCAATGCGCATCTAACACGACAATTTGAATCGTTGTCTTGGGCGGTGGGTGCGAAAATCTTTGCGAGACCGCTGGAGTTGTATCAGGGTGCACCTTTTACGCTGGATCAAGTCCGATTTGAGTTGGACTTATTGAATTATCAGAATGTGCAGGGTCTCCCTGGTCAAGGCCAATATCAGCTCGACGACCAAGGGATTCAGGTAGGAATTCGAGGTCACGCATTTCCCGATGGCGTTGAGCCCGATCGTTTTGTTCGGATTGATTTTGCGCCGCGTCAGGTCAGTTCGCTGACCGATGGGCGAGCACAACCACTCGACATTATTCGTCTCGAGCCACTTGTTCTGGCGCAATTATCCGGGGCGCATGCCGATCGAGAGATCATTCGATTAAATGAGTTACCGCCGCGCTTTGTTGATTTATTGATCGCTGTTGAAGACCGTGGGTTTTACGACCATGCCGGGATTTCAGTCACTGGGATTCTGCGTGCAGCTCTGAACAATGTGTTGGCTGGGCGATTTGCACAGGGCGGAAGTACTCTGACGCAGCAACTAATGAAGAACCTTTACTTAACCCGAGAACGCACCTTGTCCCGAAAAGCACTTGAGGCGATTTATGCGATCTTGATTGATGCTGGGTTTTCTAAAGAACGGATTCTTGAGGCTTACGTCAATGAAGTGTTCTTGGGACAGTGGGGCAATCGTGCGATTCATGGGTTTGGAACAGCGTCCCAATTTTACTTTGGCCGTCCAATCAACGAGCTCTCACTCAGTCAGCAGGCCCTGCTCATTGGATTGATCAAAGGACCGAGCGCTTTAAACCCTCGACGGTTTCCGGAGCGAGCGATCGAGCGTCGAAATTTGGTGCTGACGTTGGCGGCATCGCTAGGGGTGATTACGCAGACAGCCGCGGAAGCAGCCTCGAAGCGCTCGTTATCAGTGCCAAAGTCACCAGCTGATCGTATCGGCCGATTCCCCGGCTATGTGTCAGTGGTTCGTCGTGAATTGACTCACGATTACAGCAGTAAGCAGCTGACCATGGCTGGCCTGAAGATCTACACGGCGCTGGATCCTCAAGTGCATCGAGGACTTGTCGAAGGACGGAAACAGAGCTTGGCTCGATTGCAGGATATCGGTCTTGATGCAACAGCTGAAGTTCAGCTCGGCGCCTTGGTAGTCGATATTCCGACCGGTGAAATCCAAGCAGTGTTAGCGGGGCGCGATCATCGAATCGGTTTTCATCGAGTACTCGATGCGCGCCGTCAAATTGGGTCACTGGTGAAGCCTTTTGTTGTTGCCGCGGCGATTGAACAAGACACAGACCTGCATGTCGGCAGCTTAGTTCGTGATGAAGCGGTGTCCATTCTCGATGATCAAGGAGCGGTCTGGGCACCTAAAAACTACGATCGGACCGAACAAGGCGTGGTTCGTCTTGAAACAGTGGTCGCAAACAGCATCAACCAGGCGACTGTGCATCTGGCATTTGGGGTCGGTCTCGATCCGATCCTCGAGCGACTGCAAACCTATGGGATTCCGGTCGGGCCAACCAAACCACCTGCGACGGTTCTTGGGGTATCTGAAATGTCGCCCTATCAAGTGGCATCACGCTATCAGGGATTGCTCAATCAAGGACATTTGGCACCATTGAAGGCGGTTCGGACGGTTGTGGATGAGACAGGCCGTACGCTGAGCAAACGGCCATTTCAAACGAGCCGACTGATGACAGCTCGCGCGGCAGTCCAAGTGGATCACATGATGCGAGTTGGTGCTAAAGTGGGGACGGGACGGGCCTTTGGTACCCGCTATGCAGAGGTGATGGCATCGAAAACAGGAACGACCGATGATGGTCGTGATGCATGGTTTGTCGGCGCAGATGGTCGCAGACTCGGTGTCGCTTGGGTTGGATTTGATGACAATCGAAAAGCCGGTTTGGTGGGGTCTGTGGCCGCACTTCCGGTGATCACTGACGCCTTTCAGTACGTCCAGAGAAGCAACCGATCCAGCACATTGCCGGATGGATTGCGCTACAGTTGGATCAATCAATCGGGTCAAATTGTCGATCAGTCGTGTGAAGGTGCCGAAAAGCGTCCGTTACCGATAGACTACCCCGAGGCGAGGGCGGGTGATTGCGGCGCTGGTGATTCTGATTCGCAAAATGGTCGCTGGCTGAAAAACTGGTTTGGAGGATGATAATGCGGCTTGGGTTGAGTGTGGTCTGTATGGCTTTTGTGGTTGGGTGTACTCAGACTCCAGTATCAAGGCCTCCTGTGGTGGATGCTTCATGGCGTGCCAATGAGGATGACCGGGTTGTCTCTTCAACTCGTGTCATTTCGATGTCTTCGCCAAATATCCAGCGGGAAAAAGGTGAGCGCAATGAAGTGACACCGATTGAACTGATCGCCAAAATTGAGCCGATCGACCAACCGAAACAACAAACCGAAATCCCGCCTGCGGTGTTGTCACTGCTGGAACAGGCTGATCAATTGAAGACAGCGGGGGATTTAGCCGGTGCATCCTCCCGCCTTGAGCGTGCACAGCGGATTGCTCCAACAGAACCGGAAGTGTATTTCCAGTTATCCAGTTTGCGACTGGAGCAAGGAAACCATGAAGACGCGATGAATATCGCATTGCAAGGCGTCGACTTGTCAGGCACCGATCAAGCCATGAAACGTGATCTTTACACAGTGATCGCGAGGGCGCGTGACGCGCTTGGCGATTCGGCTGGGGCAACTGAGGCGCGCCGGTTAGCGCGCGTAGCCGGTTCTTAGAGAGCCTGTAGAGATTCTCGAGCAGCGGTCAAGGTGTCGTCGATGACTTGGTCGCTGTGGGTTGATGAAACAAATCCAGCTTCATACATCGATGGCGCCAAATACACCCCCCGGTCCAACATCAGGTGGAAGAAGCGTTTGAAAATTGCTTCATCGCAAGCGGTGACCTCAGCAAATGATGTGACTGGACGCTCGGCAAAAAATAACCCAAACATCCCGCCGCGACTCACACCTTGCATCGCGACTCCGGCTTCCTGCGCCACTCCCATCATTCCGTTGACGAAGCGCTGAGTGGTGGCGGTTAGTGCTTCATAAAATCCCGGTACCGATAGCGCTGATAAGGTCGCAATCCCTGCAGCCATCGCCACCGGGTTCCCTGATAAGGTGCCTGCCTGGTAGACGGGTCCAAGTGGTGCAAGCATATCCATCACATCCTGACGCCCACCAAAGGCACCGACAGGCATTCCGCCACCGATAATTTTTCCAAGACACGTTAAATCAGGCTTGATTTGCGTTAGCGCTTGCGCACCACCCTTGGCGACACGGAAACCGGTCATGACTTCATCAAAAATCAAGACGATTCCGTATTGGTCGCAGAGGATTCTTAAGCCCTCCAGGTAGCCTGGCTGTGGAAGGATCATATTCATGTTACCGGTGATTGGCTCAATGATGAGGCATGCGATGGAGTCGCCTTGTTGTTCGAATAATGCTTGAGCAGCATCGAGATCATTAAATGGAAGATTCAGCGTGTGCTTTGCTAAATCTGCTGGAACACCTGGGGAGCTCGGCACACCAAATGTGAGTGCACCTGATCCGGCCTTGACCAATAAACTGTCGGAGTGGCCGTGATAGCAGCCCTCAAATTTGACAATGGTGTCACGGCCGGTGAATCCGCGTGCCAGACGAATCGCACTCATGGTGGCTTCGGTCCCGCTTGAGCAAAAGCGTAGTTTTTCCATGGATGGAAAAAAGGTTTTTACCAGTTCCGCCATGTCCGTTTCGATCGCTGTTGGTGCACCAAATGACAAACCGTTTTCGATAGCATCTCGGACGGCTTGAAGCACTCTTGGGTTCGCGTGACCGGCAATCATTGGTCCCCAACTGCCGATGTAGTCAATGTATCGTTTTCCATCGGCATCAAAGAGAAACGGACCTTCAGCCTTACTGAAGAATACCGGCGTTCCGCCGACTGCACGAAACGCTCGAACAGGAGAATTCACTCCACCTGCGATGGATTGACTGGCTCGAGCAAAAAGTTGTTCTGATTTGGACATCACGATTGTTCCTTAAAATAATTCTGAGAGCCGACGCGCTGCCTCACCGATCTCCTTGGACCTAAATACGGCTCCGGAGACCGCTAACATCGCAACTCCGGTATCTAAAATTTGTCGCCCATTATCTAGGGTGATTCCGCCAATTGCGACCGTTGGAATGGCGCACTGTGACACTAAGACCTTGAGCTGGTGAAGGGATAAGCCTGAGGCTTGGGGTTTGGTGTCTGAATCGAACAGTCGGCCAAAGGCGCAATAACTGGCGCCGTCAGCCACTGCCTGGTCCATGAACTCCTGTGAGCCATGACAGGTTCGCCCAAGCACCGCATGTGGCCCTAGCGTTTGGCGAGCATCGAGCAGTGATCCATCCCGTTGTCCAAGATGCGCGCCATCGGCTGCCAGGACTTTAGCGATACTCACTTGGTCGTTAATCAAGCAGGGCGTGAAGTTGCGACGACACGCCTCGAGCACCGCCTCGGCGAGCGCAAGATACAAGCCTGCATCGGTCGTTTTATGTCGAAACTGCACCAGCCGAGATCCTCCGGCGACTGCCTCATCGACCTGTCGATAAAGGAGCTCGGGATCTGTAATGGATGCATCAGTGACGACATAAAGGCCTCGCATCAAAATGGCTTAACAATCACCAAGATGACAATGGCAATCAAGCTGACAACAGGCGCTTCGTTAAACCAGCGATACCAGACATGACTGCGTGTGTTGGCATCATTTTTAAAGGTTTTGACGATTTTCATGCACCAATGGTGGTAACCGAGGAGTAACACCACGAAAGTCAATTTGGCGTGCATCCATCCCTGACTCATGTATTCGGGGACCAACATTATCAACCAAACGCCAAGAGCCACGGCAACAACCATCGATGGCGTCATGATACCGTTTAACAGCTTCCGTTCCATGGTTTTGAAGCGTTCGATACCGGCTGTATCGGTGGCTTCTGTCATCGCGTGATAGACAAACAGCCGGGGAACATAAAATAACGCCGCGAACCAGGTAATGACCGCGATCAGGTGGAATGCTTTAATCCAAAGGTACATATTGCCTCCTGTTATGGAGACAGGAGTACACCAAGTCTGTCAGCGAAAGGCAAGGTCAGTCGCGTTCTTGGTGTCTGACCATTGATTGAACATCGATGACAGCCTTAAATAAGTCACCTTCATTAATCACGCCTAAGAGTTCTCGATTCTGTTGATCGATGATCGGGACAGATTCACCCACAAAATCACTGACCACATGCATGGCGTGATGAAGTGAGTCATCCACATGCAGCAAGAGGGGGTCGGCGTCAGCAAATTGGAAAACCGTTTGGTCGCC
>OBOZ01000045.1_pt1 | contig 13762 bp, 14 predicted proteins | sample 1494301 | NCBI WGS metagenome assembly OBOZ01 (sample SAMEA3275628, study PRJEB22092) | marine metagenome | biome: Marine Biome; feature: Surface Water; material: Sea Water | collected 2014-06-23T09:30:00+00 | depth 2 m
TCACGGTCTGCGTATTCTCTTTTCACTGCACCTGGCGAAACGCAACTTCAACCAAGGCCCCCTCGTCAAAAGTGGCGATAGTATGACGGAGAGGCCTCGCTAAATCAATCCTAGACTTGGACTGTTCGATCGACGGTACAACGCTCACCGGCTGGACAGAGCAGATTGCGAAGCACTTTATCTGACTTCTCAACCAAGCCACTGGACGCATCAGGAGTCGGATATGGCCGAAACGACCAGACTTTTGCTTTCTTCAGGAAGCGAACGATACCGACAGGAACCCCCAAGCGAAACACTTCAAAACTCCGACGACCAAGACGCTTGATAGTGAGCATGTTGTATCCTCCAGTAATCAACACCGACTGATATGACAATAGGGAGAGGTCAGGCATTTTTCAAACCGGTTTAGTCTAAGCGTGTTTCGCAACCGCAACACATCCAGTGACTTATCCAAATCGATCCATGGCAACCGATACCCACAACACCAGTGTCAGTATCAAGGCAACAAAGACCGCCGCTGATCCTAAATCTTTCGCGCGACCGGACAGCTGATGGGGCTCGTCACCAATCCGATCAACCACCGCCTCAATCCCAGAATTCAGCAACTCCACAATGACCACAAGTAATAAAGACGCGATGAGCAAACCCACTTCAGCCGGATTCCGGCCAAGCAAAAAGGCCAACGGGATCAGCGTTGCGGTTAAAACGACTTCTTGACGAAATGCAGATTCATATTTCCAGGCTGCACGAAACCCTTTGGCGGAATATCCCGCAGCTTTAATGATTCGCGTGAAACCTTGATAGCCGGGCTTTGCCATATCACCTCCCTTTCATTGGCAAGGAGATTATCATGACGCATGTGACAGAATGTCACATCGATCGACTGAGACAGGATCAATCAAGAATGGTGCCGAAGGCCGGACTTGAACCGGCACGAGCTGCGCTCACTACCCCCTCAAGATAGCGTGTCTACCAATTCCACCACTTCGGCAAGGGACGCGCAGATTAATGATCTGCGCTTGAAAAATCAAGAAATCAGTCGACGGTTTTCGGCGCAACTGGTGCTTGAGGAGCCGCTTCAGACCCTTGAGCCGGCAATTCAGGCAAACCAAAGGTCCCAACAGCCACTGCTTTTTGTTTTGCCACAACAGCTAAGGCTAAGCTCGTCGCAAAGAACAACGCCGCCAATCCAGCCGTCAATTTCACCAAAAAGCCACCAGCTCCCGCCGAACCAAATACGGTTTGCGATGCACCACCACCAAAAGAAGCGCCAGCGTCAGCTCCTTTACCCTGTTGGATCAGCACGAGCCCAATGACCGAGGCTCCAAGCAATACATGCACGACTAATAAAATTGTTTCCATGATTTCCGTTCCCAGGCAGCAATAATCGCTGCAAATTTATCTGCATTCAATGATGCGCCACCGACGAGCGCACCTGAAACACCTTCAGCTGAAAACACATCTTCAGCCGATTCAGGGGACACACTTCCCCCGTACAAAACCAACGCATCAGCACGTCCCAACACATCACGTACCGTCGCATGCATTTCTTCGATATCATGACGCGTAGCCGAAAGACCCGTTCCAATCGCCCACACAGGCTCATAAGCGATGACCATTCCGCTGATATCCAGTCCGACCGACAATAGGGGCCTAATCTGCTCGGCCACCACATCGAGCGCACGACCTGATTCTCGTTCGCTTTGCGTTTCACCCACGCAAAATACCGGGAACATTCCAGTCTCCAGTACGGCCGCAACGGCTGGCAACAAACTTTCTGTGGTCTCACCGAATCGAGCCCGACGTTCAGAGTGACCTAAAATGGCCATCGAACAGCCAGCATCAGCCGCCATCGCCGCATTAATACAACCGGTCTGCGCTCCAAACTGATCACCAATACAGTCTTGCGCACCCAATAAAATCGACGAACCCTCAAGAACCTGTGAGATCGGATCGATCCACAACGCGGGAGGACAAATACCCACTCGTATCGAGTCCTGATGCGTCATGCTCGCAACCGCTTCAGCCAATGCGATGGCGTCCGCGCGCGCGGTATTCATCTTCCAGTTTCCAATAATCATCGGTGCGACTTTCCTCCGAGGGCGCGTAAGTTAGCCGATTGAAGCAACTTTTTCCACCGATGACGCAATCTCCTCAGCACAAGTTTGCACTTCATCAGCATTCACACCCTCGACCATCACTCGCACCACAGACTCTGTACCGCTCGGACGCAAGACGACACGACCAGAATCGCCGAGCTGATCCTCAACCGATTGAACGGCCTGAATGACCGATGGATGCTCCAAATGCTCAGGTGAATGCAAGGGGACATTGATCAGAATTTGTGGATATTTACTCATCCCTTGACGCGCCTGACTCAACGTTTGTCCAGACTGACGCAACGCGTTGACAACTTGTAACGCTGCAACCAGACCATCGCCTGTCGAGGTCAGATCCGAACAAATGATATGCCCCGAGGTTTCACCCCCAAGGGTCCACTGGCGTTCATCCATACCCTCAATCACATATCGATCGCCCACTTTGGTTCGCACGAATGGAATATTCATCGAGGCTAGGGCTTTCTCAAGACCCAGATTGGTCATCAGTGTTCCGACGACCCCACCATCCATTCGGCCTCGTTGATACCTTGCCGCGGCGATCATGTAGAGAATTTCATCCCCATCAACTAAAGCCCCCGTCTCATCAACCAACACCACTCGATCAGCATCACCATCTAATGCCACGCCCAAGTGAGCCTGACTCGATACCACAGCCTCAATCAATGCGCCTGGTGCTGTGGAACCAAAGCCATTGTTAATATTCAAGCCATCCGGGGTCACGCCAATTGCGTCAACCTCAGCACCCAATTCCCGAAATACTTTCGGAGCCACTTGATAGGCCGCTCCATGCGCGCAATCCACAACAACCTTTAAACCAGACAGATCAGTCCCGAGTCTTAACGTGTGCTTGCAAAACTCAATGTACCGGCCGGCTGCATCATTGGCTCGCGATGCACGACCCAATAACGGACCGTTCACTGTCGTCAGGGGCTCATCAAGCAACCGCTCAATGTCAGACTCAACCTGGTCGGGCAACTTCGTCCCCTGTCCATCAAAAAACTTAATCCCGTTGTCTTCATAGCCGTTGTGGCTTGCGCTGATCACAATACCGCCGGCCGCTGAAAACGTTCGCGTGAGATAAGCAATCGCGGGCGTTGGCATCGGACCCAGCATCACCGGATCAACACCTGCAGCGATCAATCCAGCTTCCAGCGCCGTCTCAAACATATACCCAGACAGCCGAGTATCTTTGCCGATCACCACTTTGGGTCGCCCCGGATAATGTTGCCTCACTGTCTGTCCGAACGCCCAGCCGAGCTTCAGAACAAATTCTGCAGTGATACAACCCGCACCAACACGCCCCCTGACACCATCTGTTCCGAAATATTTTCGACTCATTTATTGCATTCCCTGCGTTAATGTTTGCATCACGATCATCGCATCGCGAGTCTCAGACACATCATGCACTCGAAGAATCGCCGCTCCGTGCGATGCAGCAATGGCTGCTGCCACTGCACTAGCGGTCGCTCGCTGCTCAACAGGACGCCCGGTGATTTCACCGATCATACTTTTGCGAGAGACACCCACTAAAACAGGGTATCCGGTTTGAACGAATCGATCCAAGTGCTGAAATAAAGCAATATTGTGCTCTAGCGTTTTTCCAAACCCAAATCCTGGATCAATGAGCAACTGATCAGCTGACAATCCTTCATCCAAACACACATCAATCCGATCCATGAGCCACTGAAAAACCTCCGAGACGGCATCATCATAGTCAGGCCGATGCTGCATCGTTTGAGGAGTCCCTTGCATGTGCATCAAACACACCGGGAGCCCCGTCTCAAGCGCCGCTGCTATAGCACCTTCTCGTTGCAAAGCGCGAACGTCATTCATGAGTCTAGCGCCAGCGCAGGCTGCTGCAATCATGACCTGAGGCGTGGAGGTATCAACGGAAATCACGGCATCGAATCGTGATGCCAATCCTTCAATGACAGGAATGACTCGGGCAAGCTCCTCGGCCTCCGACACCGGCTTGGCGCCGGGACGGGTACTTTCACCGCCAACATCTAAGATGGTAGCGCCTTCGGATAAACACCGTTCAGCATGCGCAAAGACGAGGTCGAGATCCGCCCGATCGCGATAGAGCGAACCACCATCGGAAAATGAATCAGGAGTGATGTTCATGACGGCCATAATCTGAGGTCCAACGAACCCCAGATCTGGCCAAGACCATTGACGTTTCACTCTTAATTAGTTGGCGCCGTGCCATCCTTCGGCGTTGGATCAGAAGCATCATCTGCGGGTACTTCTTGCAGATCATCATGGACCTCTGTTGTGCCACCATGGGGCTTATCGTTATCACTCCAACCATCAGGTGGACCAGGCTTCTTGCCTTTCATAATGTGATCAATCTGCTTGGCATCGATGGTTTCATATTCCATCAACGCATCAGCCATCAGATGCAACTTATCCATGTTGTCTTCCAGCGTTTGCTTGGCTGTGGCATAACAGGTGTCGAGGATTTCTTTTACTTCCTGATCAATCAACCGAGCAGTCTCATCAGATTGACCATTTGCAGGACGACTCATCGACCGACCCAAGAATGGCTCGTTATCCTCGTCATCGTACATCTGCGGACCAAGCTTCTCAGACAATCCCCATTTAGTCACCATGCTGCGCGCGATCGAGGTCGCTCGCTGGATATCATTAGAGGCGCCTGTAGTCACACCCTCTGCACCCAGGGTTAATTCTTCTGCGATTCGCCCACCGTAGAGAGAGCAAATTTGGCTTATCAATCCACGCTTGGAATGGCTGTACTTATCTTCGGTCGGCAAGAACATCGTGACACCCAACGCGCGACCGCGAGGAATAATCGACACCTTATAGACTGGATCATGCTCAGGCATGAGACGACCCACGATCGCATGACCGGCTTCGTGGAAGGCGGTATTGCGCTTTTCAGACTCCTTCATGACCATCGACCGGCGTTCAGCGCCCATCATGATCTTATCTTTGGCCTGCTCAAAATGGCTCATGGTCACAACACGCGTATTTGCTCTCGCCGCGAAAAGTGACGCCTCATTCACCAAGTTCGCCAAATCTGCACCCGAGAATCCAGGTGTCCCGCGTGCGATCAACGAGGGATCAACCTCAGGTGCGACCGGCACTTTCTTCATGTGCACTTTCATGATTTGTTCACGGCCGCGAATATCAGGCAACCCAACGACCACCTGGCGGTCAAAACGGCCAGGACGCAACAGCGCTGAATCTAGGACATCTGGACGGTTCGTTGCCGCGATCACGATGACACCATCGTTTACATCGAAGCCATCCATTTCGACCAGCAATTGGTTTAAGGTTTGCTCACGCTCATCATGGCCACCACCGAGTCCAGCGCCCCGCTGGCGTCCAACAGCATCAATTTCATCGATAAAGATGATACAAGGCGCTTGTTTCTTAGCTTGCTCAAACATATCACGAACTCGTGACGCACCAACACCGACAAACATTTCAACAAAATCTGAGCCCGAGATGGTAAAAAATGGCACCTTGGCTTCACCAGCGATGGCCTTAGCCAGCAACGTCTTACCCGTTCCCGGGGGACCCGCCATCAAGACACCCCGTGGAATACGACCACCTAAACGCTGGAATTTCCCGGGATCTTTGAGGAATTCAACAAGCTCGGCAACATCGTCTTTCGCTTCATCACAGCCAGCGACATCGGCAAAGGTTGTTTTGATTTGATCTTCACTGATCAACCGCGCCTTGGACTTCCCGAATGACATCGGGCCACCACGGCCGCCGCCCATACCGCCTTGCATCTGGCGCATGAAAAACATAAAGATGGCGAGAATAATCAGAACGGGGAAAGCCGCGACCAACAACTGCATCCACACCGATTGCTGCTCAGGCTTGCGGCCCTCAACCACCACATTGTGCTGCAAGAGGTCATCCATCAGCTTGGGATCTTGGATCGCTGGTCTGACGGTTTCGTAAATATCGCCATTTGCACGCGTGGCGATAATCGACTGACCATCGATGATGACGCGACGAATTTGATCACGATTTACTTCTTCAACGAATTGAGAGTAATTGATCTGCTGTGACTGGGTTTCTACACTGAAATTGTTGAATACCGTCAATAGGACGGCTGCTATCACCAACCACAGAACCAAATTTCTCGCCATAATCTTCTCCATTCCTTCAGAGGAGTCGGGCTCCTCAATATACAATTCTTTATTTGGGCAAGCCAATCGAATTCAAAGGGCTTTAGCCACGAAATCCTTTCGCTAACAGATAGGTTTCTCGACTTCGCGATCGCGACGCATCCGGCTTCCGTGTTTTTAAGACCGAGAAATCAGACCGGAGCTGCCGGAAAAATGGATCAAATCCCTCCCCCTGAAAGACCTTGATGAACAAAGCCCCACCGGGATTAAGCGTTTGTCTTGCAAAGTCGAGCGCAAGCTCACACAAATACATGGCGCGCGGCTGGTCGACAGATCGATTACCCGACAGATTCGGGGCCATATCTGAAAGAACCACATCGACGCGCTGACCATCAATTGATCGCATCAACTCTTCAAGGACTGATTCTTCAGTGAAATCACCAAGAATAATCTCTACATCAGAAATCGAGTCCATCGGCAGAATATCGAGCGCAAAAACTCGACCATTGACGCCAGTCCAATCTGCAACCAGCTCAGTCCATCCACCTGGAGCCGCTCCCAAATCAACCACCACGTCCCCAGGTCTGATCAGCTGATCTTTGGCTTGAACCTCTTCTAATTTGAAGCTCGCACGAGACCTCCGCCCCTCTGCCTGCGCCTTCTGCACATACTGGTCATCAAAATGTTCTTTCAACCAGCGACTACTGGACTTGGATCGTGCCATGTTTTGCTCTACACTCGCGCCCCCGTTTATGGAGACGACTATGTTAACGCCAGAACGCAAAAAACAAATGCGGGCAATCGGACACCACTTGAAACCGATTGTCTTAGTCGGTGATCAAGGCATGTCGACCGGTCTACTTGAAGAACTCAATCGCGCATTAAACGATCACGAGTTAATCAAAATCAAAGTGCGCGCTGAGCGTGACACACGGAAAGTGATGATTGCATCGCTTTGCGAAGAGACCGGAGCACAATGCGTGCAATCAACTGGAGCGATGGCCCTGCTATTCCGCGCGGCGGAGCGCCCAAACCCAAGACTCTCAAATCTCATTCGACCGATCTAGTTAGCGATGCTCCACGGTGTCGATTTCATATTCAACGACACCGCCTGGTGTCGTGACCGACACTTCATCGCCTTCTTCTTTGCCGATCAGTCCGCGGGCGATTGGTGAGGTCACAGAAATTTTTCCGTTTTTTACGTCAGCCTCATCTTCACCAACGATTTGGTAGGTTACCGGTTGGTCGTTCTCTAAGTTTATCAACTTTACCGTGACCCCAAAGATGACCTTTCCAGTGTTTTCAATCTGCGTGACGTCAATCACTTGCGCATGAGACAGTTTTGCCTCGATATCCTTGATTCGACCTTCGCAAAAACCTTGTTGCTCGCGTGCCGCATGATATTCCGCATTTTCTTTCAGATCACCATGCTCACGCGCTTCGGCAATTGCCGACACAATTCGCGGACGCTCGATTTGCTTGAGCCGCTGCAGTTCCTCGCGAAGCGCAAGCTCGCCGCCTTTAGTCATCGGTATCTTACTCAATGTATTTCCTTGTTATTTTTTCTCAACGCGCTGATGAAGGTCCTGAAGTCGACGAACTTCGCGCTCGTCTCCAAACTTTAATGCGCGAACAATCGATTCACCACCTGCCAAGGTCGTGGTGTAACACACCTTACGATTCAACGCTGACCGACGAATGGTTGCAGAATCCATGATCGCTTGTCGACCCTCTGTGGTGTTGACGATAAACGCAATCATCATTTTTGATCATATCAACAATATTCGGACGACCTTCCATCACCTTATTGACGCGTTCACAAGCGATCCCTGCATCCTGTAAATAATCGCAGGTTCCGCCCGTCGCGACCAACTCAAATCCCATCTCAATCAGGATTTTAGCCAGTCCACCGGCACGCGGCTTATCGGCATCTCTCACCGAAACAAAGGCTCGACCAATGGTCGGTAAACGATCACCCGCTGCCGAATGCGCTTTTGCGAAGGCTTCGTCAAAACTATCGCCTGTGCCCATGACTTCACCGGTCGATTTCATTTCCGGTCCGAGAATGGGATCGACGCCTGGGAATTTGGCAAATGGAAACACACTTTCTTTCACCGAGTAATAGGGCGGAATCAGCTCTGAAGTCACGCCTTGAGCATCGAGTGTCGTCCCAGCCATGCAGCGTGCCGCCACTTTCGCCAGTGATACTCCGATACATTTCGACACAAAGGGAACAGTCCGTGATGCTCTTGGATTCACCTCAATGACATAAACGTCTTCGCCCTGAACAGCCATTTGCACATTCATCAAGCCCACGACATTCAGCTCACGCGCCATCCGGATCACCTGATCTCGAATCTCATCCTGAATATGCATTGGAAGACTATATGGAGGCAGCGAGCAAGCCGAGTCACCTGAGTGCACCCCAGCCTGCTCAATGTGTTCCATAATCGCGCCAATGACGACCCGCTCACCATCACTCACCGCATCGACGTCCACTTCAATGGCTGGATCCAGGAAATGATCTAACAGCACTGGAGAGTCGTCACTCGCAACAACAGCATCCTGCAGATAACGTTTCAATTCTGACATGTTGGACACGACTTCCATCGCACGACCACCAAGCACGTAAGATGGGCGAACCACCAACGGGAAGCCGATTCCTTCAGCAAGGGCCAACCCTTCTTCAAGGCTACGGGCAGTTGCATTCGCAGGCTGCCTGAGCCCTAGTCGAGTGACCATCTGTTGGAAGCGTTCGCGGTCTTCAGCTCGGTCAATCGCTTCAGGCGACGTGCCAATAATTGGCACCCCAGCCGCTTCAAGATCACGCGCGAGCTTCAAAGGCGTCTGTCCACCAAACTGAACAATCACCCCTTTTGGCCTTTCGATATCGACAATCGCCAATACATCTTCGAGCGTCACAGGCTCAAAGAATAAGCGGTCCGACGTGTCGTAATCTGTCGAGACCGTTTCAGGATTACAATTCACCATGATGGTCTCATAGCCGTCTTCCCGCATTGCAAAGGCAGCATGGACACAACAGTAATCAAACTCGATTCCCTGACCAATCCGGTTTGGCCCACCGCCCAACACCATGATTTTGTCAGCAGTCGATGGATTCGCCTCACATTCCTCTTCGTACGTCGAATATAAATAAGCCGTCGGTGTCGCAAACTCACCGGCACAGGTATCAACACGCTTGTAAACCGGACGGACATTGAGCTTCAACCGACGTTCACGGAGTTCTTTCTCCGACACGTCAAGTAAGGTGGCCAAGCGTTTATCAGAAAATCCTTTACGCTTCAAACGCCAGAGCGAATCACGATCAAGATCGGACAGTGCCATTTCTGCCAGTCGCGTCTCTTCCCAAATCAAATCTTCGATTTGCGCTAAAAACCAAGGATCGATTTTCGACACTTGATACAGCTCATCAACACTCATTCCACTGCGGAGTGCATCCGCCACGCACCAGGGACGGCGAGGTCCGGGGTTCGCTAGCTCATGTCGCATCGCTTGCAAGGCTTCCTCAGAATCCCACTCAAAGGTTGGATCGAATCCGCAAACACCAATTTCCAGCCCACGTAATGCTTTCTGCATCGACTCTTGGAAACTTCGCCCAATCGCCATAACTTCACCGACAGATTTCATCTGCGTCGTCAGTCGGCTATCCGCTTGCGGGAATTTTTCAAACGTAAATCGGGGAACCTTGGTCACCACATAGTCGATGGACGGTTCAAACGATGCCGGTGTTGCGCCACCGGTAATTTCGTTGGCCAATTCATCCAGCGTATAACCGACGGCGAGCTTTGCGGCGACTTTGGCAATCGGGAAACCGGTTGCCTTAGAGGCCAACGCAGAGGATCGAGACACCCGCGGGTTCATTTCGATCACGACCAAACGACCATCGTCTGGATTCACCGCAAATTGCACATTCGAACCGCCGGTTTCCACACCAATTTCACGGAGAACAGCAACTGAGGCATTCCGCATGATTTGGTATTCTTTATCGGTCAGGGTTTGTGCTGGCGCAACCGTGATGGAATCACCCGTATGCACGCCCATCGGGTCAAAGTTCTCGATCGAACACACAATGATGCAGTTGTCCTTGCTGTCCCGCACCACCTCCATTTCGTATTCTTTCCAACCCAACAAGGACTCATCGATCAACAACTCATTCGTCGGCGATAAATCCAGTCCGCGCTCACAAATCTCTTCGAACTCTTCTTGGTTGTAGGCAACCCCACCGCCAGATCCACCCATCGTAAACGACGGACGAATAATGCAGGGATACCCTAGATCAGCGGCGGCAGCTCTCGCTTCATCCATAGTATGCGCAATGTGACTTTTTGGCGTATTCAAACCAATTGCCTTCATCGCCTTGTCGAAGCGGTCGCGGTCTTCAGCTTTATCAATCGCATCCGCATTCGCACCAATCAACTGGACGTTAAACTGATCAAGGATCCCTTCGCGATCCAGATCAAGCGCACAGTTCAGCGCGGTTTGACCACCCATGGTCGGGAGTAATGCACTTGGACGTTCCTTTTCAATCACTTTCGCAACCGATTGCCACCGAATCGGTTCGATGTAGGTCGCATCCGCCATCGCGGGATCAGTCATGATGGTCGCTGGATTCGAGTTCACCAAAATCACACGGTAGCCTTCTTCCCGAAGCGCCTTACAGGCTTGAGCACCCGAATAATCGAACTCGCACGCCTGGCCGATGACGATCGGACCTGCGCCAATAATCAGAATGGATTCGAGATCTTGACGTTTTGGCATTAGCGAGCCTCCATGTTCGCGATGAATTGATCGAACAACGGGGCCACATCATGCGGACCCGGGCTCGCTTCCGGGTGCCCCTGAAAACTAAAAGCAGAGGTATCTGTTCTCGAAATTCCCTGAAGGGATTGGTCAAACAGCGACCGGTGAGTCATGGTTACACTGGACGGCAACGTACTTTCATCAATTGCAAAGCCATGGTTCTGGCTCGTAATCAAGACTTCACCGGTCTCGATATCCTGCACAGGATGGTTAGCACCGTGATGGCCAAACTTCATCTTGATGGTTTTTGCACCAGAGGCTAGACCCAATAGTTGATGCCCTAAACAAATGCCAAAGACCGGGATTTTAGCCTCAAGAATTTTCTGAATGGCTTCGATCGCGTAGGTACAAGGTTCGGGGTCACCAGGACCATTCGATAGAAACACACCGTCAGGACTCATTGCTAACACATCCTGAGCCGGGGTTTCTGCTGGAACCACCGTGAGGCGACATCCACGCTCGGCGAGCATTCTTAAAATGTTCCGCTTCACACCAAAGTCATAGGCAACAACGTGGAATCGAGACTCAGCGTGGTCAACATGCCCCTCACCCAACACCCAAGTACCTTGGGTCCAAGGGTAAGATTCAGATGTGGTCACCTGTTTCGCCAAATCCATTCCAGCGAGGCCAGGAAATTGATCGAGCGCGTCTTTGGCGCTAGCGATCCCGGTATCGGAACAAGCATCATCACCAGCAATAATGACTCCGGCTTGCGCCCCTTTGTCACGCAGAATCCGCGTCAGTTGACGCGTATCAATATCAGCGATGCCGACGACGCCCGCTCGCATTAAATAATGATGAAGCGATTCTTGTGCCCGAAAATTACTGTGTACAAATGGAAGATCTCGAATAATCAGCCCACCGGCATGAATCGCACTCGACTCTTCATCCTCGGCATTAACGCCAACGTTTCCGATATGCGGATAGGTCAGGGTGATTAGTTGTCTGGCGTAAGAGGGATCAGTCAATATTTCCTGATACCCCGTCATTGCGGTATTAAACACGACTTCGCCAACGGATATTCCGTCCGCACCGATAGAGCGACCGATAAATTGGGTGCCGTCCGCAAGTAGTAACATTGCAGGTGAATTCAACCGGGAGTCCTCTGTCTTGACAGACTCGGCAGGCGCCGAGCGATTGACGGCGCAGTTTAGGGAGATCGGACCAAGAAGTCCATCGAAGCCTGAATGTTTTACTCAGAGACCGAGGATATCCCTCATCGAATAGAGTCCTGCGTTCTGCCGAGACGCCCAGATCGCAGCGCGTACAGCGCCATTCGCAAAGGTTCTGCGACTTGATGCTTTATGGGTAATTTCAACCCGTTCTCCGTCGGCGGCAAAAAGGACGGTATGTTCCCCAACCACATCCCCTGCGCGAACCGTCGCAAATCCAATCTGATCCCGAGGACGCGCGCCGGTCTGTCCTTCACGTCCATAAACGGCAACCGTCTCCAAGTCACGATCGAGTGCATCAGCAACCACTCGACCCATCGCTAAGGCCGTTCCACTCGGCGCATCCACTTTGTGGCGATGATGCGCTTCAATCACTTCAATATCGACACTGTCACCGAAAACGCTTGCAGCGCGATCAAGCAAATCAAAGACGACATTCACACCGACGCTGAAATTGGGGGCATACACCACAGGGATCGTCTCACTTGCTACGCGGATCACAGCCTCTTGCTGCGCAGAAAACCCGGTTGTACCAATCACACAAGGAACAGTATTGGACACGCACCAAGACAAATGTTGAAGCGTGGCCTCAATGGTTGTGAAATCAATCACCACCGGCTGCCGATCGGCAAAGGCATCTAGCGAACTGGCCACTCGAGCATCCATACGACCCTTGCCGACCAACTCCCCTGCGTCAGCTCCTGAGAGTGTTGACCCAGGCCGAACGGTTGCCCCGACAAGCGTTGCTTTCTCAGTCTCGATCACTGCCTCAATTAACGCGCGCGCCATCCGACCAGAAGCGCCGACAATCACAATTCCGGTCATTAAAACTTCATCTCATCAAAGAACGATTTAACACTATCAAACCATCCTTCACGTTTTGGCGCATGGGTTTTGTGATTCAGCGTTTGATGAAGCTCCTCAAGGAGCTCGCGCTGCTTGGCTGTCAGATTCACTGGCGTCTCAACGGAAACTCGACACAGCAAATCCCCCTGAGCACCCCCGCGAACCGGCTTCACGCCCTTGGCTCGAACCCGAAACAGCTTGCCAGTCTGAGTGCCATCCGGAATCTTCAACTTGACCCGTCCGTCGAGCGTTGGCACTTCCAACTCACCGCCCAAAGCTGCGTCGGTGAATGAAATCGGCACCTCACAATACAGATCCTTCCCATCACGGGTAAAGATTCGATGGTCTTTCACATTGACCTGAACGTACAAATCACCAGCCGGGCCGCCACTGACACCCGCTTCTCCTTCGCCCGATAGACGAACGCGATCTCCAGTATCCACACCTGCTGGAATCTTCACAGACAGTGTTTTTGCCTCTTCCTTGCGGCCTTGCCCTCGGCAATCACCACAAGGATCGGTGATGACCTTGCCTTGTCCATGACAGCGTGGACAGGTTTGCTGAATTGCAAAGAAGCCCTGCTGAATCCGCACCTGACCCTGGCCATTGCCAGTCTGACAGGGTTTCGGTGTAGAACCTGGCTTGGCGCCACTACCCCGGCAGGTATAGCATTACGCAAGGCGCGGGACACGAATAG
>OBOZ01000046.1_pt1 | contig 13757 bp, 20 predicted proteins | sample 1494301 | NCBI WGS metagenome assembly OBOZ01 (sample SAMEA3275628, study PRJEB22092) | marine metagenome | biome: Marine Biome; feature: Surface Water; material: Sea Water | collected 2014-06-23T09:30:00+00 | depth 2 m
TGTCCGCTTAGGCGTGATTCCATCTCTAGCACTTCACTTGGCTTAACCCCGAGATCATGTGCGACAGACTCAACCTCTGCCTGATTCAACCAGCTAAGACGTGTTTTTTTGCTGCGTAAATTGAAGAATAATTTCCTTTGCGCTTTGGTTGTTGCAACTTTCACGATGCGCCAGTTGCGCAGAATGAATTCATGCATTTCAGCACGCACCCAGTGCACGGCGAAGGATACAAGACGCACATTCATGTCGGGGTCGAAGCGTTTTACAGCTTTCATAAGACCAATATTGCCTTCTTGCACAAGATCAGCCAGCGCTAAGCCATAACCGTTATAACCACGTGCGATCTGGACCACAAATCTGAGGTGATGCGTGATTAGCTGGCGCGCAGCGTCGAGATCCTGATGGTCTCGCAAGCGATATGCGAGTGCTTTTTCCTCCTCAGCAGTGAGGATAGGCAGCTGATAGGCGGCATTAATATATGCGTCCAGTGAACCTGCAGTGAGGATCAGATTGTGATTGCAAGCGTTCAGCTAACTGTCGCTGTTCATCGTGGACGGCTCGGACATCGTCTGACATTAAGGCGTCTGCGAAACTCGAACGCTGAAACCCAAACGCCTCAGCCAAATCGCAGAGTGTATTGAAGTCCCAAACGTTCTGTGCTTCGGTGTAGTAAGCATCTTGGATCCGTTCAGCGAAGGCCTCACCACGCCCAGCGAGCCGCTCGGCGGCAATGACCGCTCGACAGCTAATAAACGTGGTTCGCGGCGGTGGCGGTGTTTGATCCCAATAGGCGTGATTAAAGGGGACTCCGCAGGTGGACTCAATCTGACTCCAGGTACGTCTGAGATACTTCACCATATCCTCAGGCATTGAAACATCACTATCATCGGCAAGGCCGCCCAACAGCGACACCACTGGAAGCCCTTCAGGTAATTGACTCTTCAGGGCTTTCCACGTTGGCCGGAAACCATAACACCAACTGCACATGGGATCGTACACATAGATCAGAACACTCTCTGGCGACTCAGTTTCAGTGGTTGTCATTGATCACTTCCATCGCATGTCTTAAGGAATCAAGGCCCGCTGGAAATCCGCAGTACACTGCGATTTGCAGACAGACGTCACGAATCTCTTCTGGGCTCATTCCGTTGTTCAGCGCACCTCTGACATGTCCCCGGAATTCCTGTGGACGATTCAGCGCAGCAATCATTCCCAGATTCACCAGCGAGCGATCACGATCGGACAGTGCCTCTCGATTCCAAATTTCGTCCCAGGCCACCCGAGTGACAAAGTCTTGCATGGGCATGGTGAGCTCATCGGCTTGACCGAGTGCACGATCCACAAAGTCATCACCCATGACCTGTCGACGCTTGGTTAAGCCTCGGTCAAAACTGTCTTTGCTCATAATTTGATCCCTATGCAACCGTATTTTGTCTCTAGGAATTCATCGATTCCGTGTGGGCCACCTTCTCGACCCAAACCCGATTCTTTGACCCCACCAAAAGGTGCCACTTCCGTTGAAATAATTCCGGTATTCACACCAATGATTCCGTAATCCAAGGCTTCATAGACTCGGAATGTTCGAGACAAATCCTCAGTATAAAAATACGCCGCCAATCCATACTGCGTATCATTCGCCAATGCGATGGCTTCTGCTTCATGGTCAAATCGATAAATCGGAGCAACCGGTCCAAAAGTCTCTTCAGACGCCATCAACATGTCTTTTGTGACGCCAACCAACACCGTCGGGCTGTAAAATAGTGGGCCAGCGTCATGCGACTCACCGCCGCAGATTGCCTTCGCGCCTTTCGATAAGGCATCTTCAACATGCGCTTCAACTTTTGCCTTACCGTCTGCGTTAATTAATGGACCAACGTCGGATCCCTCAGTTTTGCCATCTGCGACTTTCATCGCTTTGACTCGTTTAGCAAACGCTTCAACAAACCGGTCGTGAATCCCACTTTGGACCAGAATCCGGTTCGCACAGACACACGTTTGTCCGGCATTGCGGAATTTGCATAACATGGCTCCGTCAACCGCCGCGTCGAGATCGGCATCATCAAAAACAATGAAAGGCGCATTCCCGCCCAATTCCAATGAGATTTTTTTCACACTGTCTGCGCATTGCCGATAAAGAATTTTTCCCACCTGTGTTGAGCCGGTGAAGGTCACCTTACGCACTCGAGAATCACCCGTTAACACCTGACCAATCGCCGGGACATCCATACCAGTCACGCAATTAATCACGCCATCTGGGATCCCCGCTTGCCGGGCCAATTCACACACGGCCAAAGCCGTGAGCGGCGTATCCTCTGACGGCTTGATGACGACTGTGCAGCCTGCTGCGATTGCTGGGGAGACTTTTCGGGTAATCATTGCCAGTGGGAAGTTCCACGGTGTAATGGCTGCCACGACACCCACCGGTTGTTTGATCGCAAGAATCCGCTTGTCAGTCATGTGCGGAGCAATCACATCGCCATAGATTCTTCGACCTTCTTCAGCAAACCAATCAATAAAGCTCGCCCCATAAGCCACTTCACCGCGTGCTTCAGCCAGAGGCTTACCCATCTCTTCAGTGATCAAATGCGCAAGTTCTTCAGTATGTTCCGTCATGAGATTGAACCAACGACGCAAAATGGCAGAACGCTCCTTGGCGGTCAGACCAGCCCAGGCCGGAAAGGCAGCTTCAGCGGCATCAATGGCTTTCACACAATCGGCGGCAGACAAATCAGCAACCGATTCAACCACTTGCCCGGTTGCCGGATTCACTACTTCGAATGTTGCGCCTGAGGTCGCTCCGACCCACTGACCATTCACAAAAGATAACGGTTGATATAAGGACATCATTGACTCACTCAAAAACAAATAATTTGACGAACCGCTTGGCCTTCAGCCAACCGCTCCATGGCGACGTTAATTTCCGCTAACTCCAACGTGTGGGAAATCATCCGATCGACTGGAAGTAACCCTTTTTTATGCAGAGCGAGGAAATTTGGAATATCTCGCGAGGGGACGCAGGAACCGACATATGATCCCATTAACGCGCGCTCCTCAGTCACGAGTCGTGCTGCGGCGACTGACAAACGATCAGCAGGATTAGGCAGCGCTGCTGTCACTGTTCGTCCTCCACGACGCGTGACCTCGATGGCCATATCCAACGCCGACATGACGCCGGCGAATTCGGCGGCCAGATTCACACCACCAGATGATAATGCTTTGACTTGCTCAATGGCATCCGGGTCTCGCGCATTCACGAAATGATCGGCACCCAACTCGCGAGCCAGTGCCTCTTTGTCTGGATTGGCGTCAACGGCAATGATTTGACGCGCACCGCCAGCATGCGCCCCAACCAACGCAGCCAAACCCACGCCCCCAAGACCGATAATCGCCACTCGCTCACCCGCGTGTAAACGCGCTGTATTCAATACAGCGCCACAACCCGTGAGGACAGCACAGCCGAAAACGGCTTGAACTGTCGGATCCAAATCAGAGTCAATGGGTACCAGGCTTCGACGATGACTGACGGCATAGTCAGAAAAACAAGAAATGCCCAGGTGATGATTAATCACCTCACCATTCACTGAGATGCGTTTCGCGCCAGACAGTAAGCTTCCGTTGGTATTGTGTTGCAAGCCCGGCTCACAAAGTGCAGGCCTCCCCTCAGCGCAACAATCGCAATGGCCACAACTTGGCACAAAAATCATTGAGACTCGTTGTCCGGGCTTTAGATCACTGGAGCCTGAGCCTGTTTTGACAACTTCTCCCACTGCTTCATGGCCCAAGGCGACAGGTGTTGGTCTTGGGCGATCCCCATTGATCACTGACAAATCAGAATGACACACACCGGCGGCAAGAATTTTCACAAGCACTTCATCGGGACCTGGATCCGCCAAATCTGCTTCCACAATTTGCAGTGGCTTGGTGTCAGTAAAGGGGCGAGAAATGCCCATACTTGAGAGCAATGAAATGCGGGTTTTCACAGGAAATTCTCCAATTTTTATCGTTTTCGCCCTAATGAGCGTGGTCACATTAGGCCAGTCATGCCGCTGAATCAAGCGGTCTTAATGCGTCCGATCACCTCAATTGTGTCGCTCACAATCACGTCAGATCCACGCTGATCCAAGGCTGCCTTAGCCGCCCGCATTATCAAGCAAAAGCCACTCACTCCTGAAGCGACGATCTGTCGATCCAGTCCCCGAGCGCCTTGCGCATCAAAAGTCTCATCCATCACGCGAGCTTCCTACCAATATAGACTGTCAGTGCGACCAGCAGAGCAAACACCCAAACATCCCACGTCACGACTTCCCCAATCAGGATACTTCCCCAAAGTAGCGTCAAAAAGAGTTGAAGCAATTGAACTTGACCAACCTCGGCAATGCCGCCTAAAGCCAACCCCGAATTCCATGCAAAAAAGCCAAAAAACATCGAAAACAGTCCAAGCGCCAAGACTGACAGAAGTGAGCTGTCTGGACGTGCCCAGAAAAAATCGGGCCAAACCATCAGGGTTCCAACCAGAGCAATCGGCGACAGCAATACCAATGACCAACAAATGACCCAAGGACCTGGGCGGCGTTTGGCAAGATCTCCGGCAATCACATAACCAGATGAAGCCATTAGTGCCGCTAGAACTAACCAAAGATCAGCCCAACTGACCGACCCCTCCTGCTCTCGCAGGGTAAATACAATGACCAGTGACGCGCCGGCCAGCGCACACAACCAAAATCCTAAGCGCGCCCGATAGCCATGAACAAGAACGGAAATCACAGCTGTCATCAGTGGCAGAACACCCAAAACAACAGCACCGTGGTACGAAGGAACCGTTTGAAGCCCAATCGCCATTGCGAGTGGAAAGCCAAAGATGAGACCACAACCACTGACCAATAGTGGCTTAATCTCATGCTGGGCAGGACGACTTGAATGGCTCATCAGAATCCAAACCAAAGCGGCAGATGCCGCGATGACTGCGCGAAGCATGGTAATTAAAGTAGGTGAGAAATCATTGAGCGCGATGGTGGTCAGAGGAAGTGTTGCGGCAAAACATACAACGCCAACCAAGCCGAGCCCGTAGGCATACACCAGTTGATTCTGCTTCACGGCTTTGAACACTGTTTTTCATCCCCCATATCAAAGCCTCTGTTGGAGACTTAGCAATGTCTTATCGATTGACCCACGAAACACCAGACGCGTTGGAAGCAATTAACCAGGTTTTGGCATCGTCCATCACGGCTTGGCAATTATCTGACCGACTCTACCGGCTCAGCGTTAACGCCTACCGCTATCGTCATTCTGACTGGATTGATCACCAATTCTACGGGCTTCGCAACGAGAACAACACTCTCGTTGCAATCTTGGTTGTTAATGAGGATAGCTCTGATCTACCCGATGATCATCGGTGCCTTCAGATTCAAGGCCTCTTTATTGGAAAGCACAATCAGAAACGTCGACTGGGAAGCCGCCTGATTCATGAAGCTGCGCAGGTCGCACTCGATCAGGGCCTTGAGCTTCTGTTGGTAAAAGGTCACGAAAGTGCCGTCTCATTTTTTGAACATAATGGATTCCATCGGATTCCGGTGACTGATGAGGTCCGCGACTATCCTTACCGTTTGGTTCGATCAGTCATATAACTATCTACTTCAAATAGGTGTCTTTCTGCATCGAAGTAAGGCCGCATTGCTGCATTCAGGCGTTCAACTTCTTGCCGAATCACCGCCTCGTCGTTGGTGCTCCACTGTTTTTCTGTCTGTTCTAAATAGGAGTCTGATAGACGCTCAAGTTCAGCAAATACCGCATGATCATGAAACTGAAGTTCCGTCTCGATCGTACGTCGGATCTCTTCATTTTGCGCCTCCATCAACGCCATCTCGCGAGCCACCTCGGTTTCCCACCACGGTCGTTCTGACGCGCAAACAGTTGCAGTCTGCGCGAGAATCAATGCAAGATGCAGAGCAATTTTTTTCATGCGGACTTCCATCGACTCAAGGGCAAAACATGACTCTCACAGTAGGATTTATCGGTCTAGGTACCATGGGTCTTCCCATGGCTCGTCATATTATCAATCGGGGCTTCGCAGTGAAACTTTATGCGAGACGGCCTGAGGTATTCGAGGGTAAGGCCAAAGGCCTTGTCGAACTCGGTGCGACACCCTGCACAAGCCTCACGGAAGTCACACAGAATGTTGATGTCATCATCACCAATGTCACAGGGACGACCGATGTAGAAGCCGTTCTTCTTGGTGAAAATGGGGCAGGTCGCGCGGCCAACCCTGGAACGTTATTCATTGATCACTCAACGATTGATCCAGCACGGACGATGGACATTGCCAGGCAACTCGGCGAGATGGGAATGATGTTTGTCGACGCTCCCGTCTCAGGAGGTGTTTGGGCCTCTGAGGAAGCTCGATTGATCGTGATGCAAGGTGGTTCCACTCAGGCCTGCGAACAAGCGAATCGAGTCATCGAGTGCTATGCCAAAGCAATCACTCGCGTGGGCGATGCCGGACATGGACAAATCGCAAAACTCAGCAATCAGATTGCGCAGACCATCACTATTGAAGGTGTTGCCGAGTGTTTAATCTTTGCAAAAACGTTGGGTGCTGATCCGAATGCGGTATTTCAAGCCATCAAAGACGGGATGGGTGGCAGTCAAATGATGTCTCTGATGGCACCGAAGATGATTGCTGAAGATTTCGAACCAGGGATTGAGGCGCGTTTACATGCCAAAGATGTGGGTATCGCTTGCGACACAGCAGCTGATCAGCATCTGTCGCTTCCCTGTCTTGAGTTCGTCCATCAGCAGTATCAGTCGATATTGGAGAATGGGTTAGGCTCTCGAGATTCATCGATTCTCTTTGATCGGCTCATGGGCCTGAAACAACGCTAATCAACCCGTTGCATCACAAACGCGCGCTCTTGGACAAAATGACCAGCAGCTCGATTTGTCCCGTGTGAGAAACCCTCTGACTGCAAACGGTTTCTCAATTCGTTATTGAACTCGGGAGATCCACAAATCATGATCCGGTCGCAGGCTTGATTCCAGGGATCGAGCCCTAAATCGTCCCACAGTGAGCCATCATCCATCCGTTGGGTGATTCGGCCTTCAGTCGTGAAGGGTTCGCGAGTCACGGTTGGATAATAGGTAATCGGCAGCGAGCTAAGGAGCTCCCGATAGGCCAACTCCTGGGTCGTCCGAACCGTATGCGTGACGATCACCTGCTCAAATCGATCGAAAGTCGCCGGGTCACGGATGATTGACAGGTAAGGCGCGAGGCCTGTCCCGGTTGCCACGCACCAAAGCCGTTTTCCTGGAAGCAAATTATCGAGAACCAAGGTTCCGGTCGGACGATCGCCAACCTCGATCTGATCCCCGTCTTGAATATCCTTGAGGCGCTCTGTCAGTGGCCCGCCTGGCACCTTGATCGAAAGAAACTCCAAGTGATCAGCAGCCGGTGAAGATGCAATGCTATAGGCGCGCAAGACATCATTGTCGCCCATGCCGATCATTGTGAATTGGCCGGCTTTAAACGCGCGAATATCCTCACTTCGGGTTGTTTTGAAGGAAAATAACGCATCCGAGTAGTGTTGCACAGAAAGCACTGTTTCTAGATTCATCGGGTCAGATCAACCTTATTCGTCGTCAGCATGAGCGATTGGATTAGGGTCCAGTGATCGTATAAAGGCATGCGCAAGACGATCATGAAATCGTCTCAGAAAACTCACTTCGGTGAGTTCGATTGCTTCCTCAGACAACTGATAATTCGCCGATTCTTGAACCAACATGTTATCCGTTTCCAAGCGATACACCATTCCCTCTTGATTGATCATGACAGGATTCTGGTTGACATCAAAATACCGCACGAGCACACCCTCCTAGCGTGTATATGGGGTTGAATTTCAAAATTTCAGTGCGGCGATTGCGCCCCGCAGCGTCACTGGATCATCAGTAAATACAGCTTCAATGGCCTGCAGGGGTAAATCATCCAGAATCGACAACTCATTCACGGTGTAGAGACAGACTGTCAGCCCTCGTTCTTGAGCTGCCTGTAGGTGTTCTCGAGTCACAAACTCTACCTGCAAATGCATCGACTCCAGATCGAGCTCCTCGATTGATCGATCTGCAATCTCTGAATATTGCGCCACCGCCAAACCCAAAGAGAGTTCAGGGCGAATCGACGATAGATACTTGAGCGCCTCGAACGAAAATGATGAAAATCGAACGTGATCCTTCATCAAGCCTGATTCGTCAAAAGCCCTTAACGCGGCATCAACTGCCCGCTGAAACTCTTGATTATGAACTTTGATTTCAAGGTGTATAAACAGGCCGTGGTAAGATGCTTCCTGCATCCAATCAAGTGCTGTGGGGATGTATTGAGTCGCTGATCTAAATGGAGAGATCAGTGGAATGGTCACTAACTCTTCACTGGAGACTGAAAGCACTGAACGCGGGTCACCAGTCATGCGACGAAGTGACTCGTCATGAAAAATGACAGCAACATCATCGGATGCCACAGAAATGTCGCATTCGATCTGTTTAATATCCATCATTGCCGTGTACTTGATGCCAGCGAGCGAGTTTTCAGGTACTCGAAGCGCCGAGCCACGGTGTGCAATGCATTCCATAATCACCTCGTGTGAGGAGGTTGCCAGAGTTATATGACAAAACGAGTGAATGACATCTCCATCCCCTCAATCGAGCTTCGTGCTGACGCTCTCGTCGCAGTCGATCGCGGGGATCCCTATCGCGACTGGGCACAACTCTTTCCGTGCCTCAATGAGCTTCAAGTGATGGATATCGAATCCAATCACGTCATCGAGGATTCGATTCGCATAGGAAGTTGGAATCTGGAACGTGGCAAAGAGTGGCAACGGGCGGCTGACCTGATCGAGCGGGAGAATATTGAGGTCCTGTTTCTCAGTGAAATGGATCTTGGAATGAGTCGATCCGGACAGCAGCATACTGCCAAGGAATTGGCAGCGAGGCTTGGTTGGCATGGCTTGTTTGCAGTTGAATTTGTCGAGCTCGAGCTCGGCAATCCCTGGGAAATCGCGAGCCCTGTAGAGAGCACCAACGTGGCTGGACTGCATGGCAACGCCATTCTCAGCCGATATCCGTTACACAAACCTTGGCTTCATCGATTCACACAGAGTGACGGAAGCTGGTGGCATCGACGATTTAATGAACCAAGACTGGGGGGTCGAATTGCAGTGGGTGCTGCGCTCGAAACCTCCATTGGACCAGTTGAGATATTGACGACCCATCTTGAAAATAATCAAGGACCAACAGAGAGAGCAGACGCCTTAAGAGAGTTATTCGACCGTCGATTGACGCATTTGCCGTCCGTTTTTGGTGGTGATCTCAATACATCGACATTGAACCCCAGATTACACACAGATCCATTCCGCGAAAGAGCCGAATTGGCGGCAGCATACCCCAATCGTTTTTTGCACCCTTGCGCCCATGAGCCGCTATTTGATCTCTGTCATCACCACGAGTTTCAATGGGGGACCTGCAATACAAAGGACGTTACACAAAGACCTCGCGAACGCGGCTATCCCAAGGCTCCGCTCGGCCGCATTGACTGGTTCTTTGTCAAACAACTCATCGCGCAACACCCGAAAACAATCCCAGCCATTGGCCGTGATGGGCTCACGATCTCTGATCATGACTTGATTGTCTGCGACTTGTTACTTCGCTGACTGACTCGTCTGTTCGCACTGCCACAAGGTCGTGACCATGTCCCAGTTGAGCTCTGGATCTTTTTCGGCAAGTCGACGTAAGGTCGAACCGCGGAACGTGGTTTCACCCATTCGACCGCTAAATTTGTCGAGATGGAAAAACCGGGAATAGAGAATATTCAGCCGTTGTGTCGCCATCGTGAGTAATCCATCGGAATTCACAATCAACTTAAGAGGATCCATCGTGCCCAGTTTTTGATGTTGCCACGTGACGGTGCCATCTGATTGCGGCATGAAGGTCAGATCTTCATGGTCAGGACTCTCGTGACGGCACAGCCAAGTTTCGGCATAGACCGCGGAGCTCAAACTCAAACTCAATAAAATCCCTACAAATCGCACAATTTTTCCTCCGTGCACAAACAATCGACCAAAATAACCAAAACATGATAGCGAAAAGACCGCATTCGACTATGCGTCACTTGCAGTCGATGAGAAACCTGTGCAGGATACTTCGACCAAGGTGGTAATCAACGACAAGGATCGTCACTGACCCGAGCAATTTGGAGTAAGTGATGAGTACAAACCACAATCAAACAGGCACACTCTATCCACATCAAATGAGCAAAGAAGAATTTGCGCACTGGTGGAGTCAAATTAACGATCAATCTGGAGACATCCCGGACAAGGTGCCCGGCGTGATCTACCTCGGACAGGATTCCATTGAGGAAGCTGACTCGTATTAAGGGCATCGATGCTCAAACCCTTTAGAGCATCTGACGGCACCCTTCTCCACTACTTCGATCACGGGCACGGGCGGCTCGTAATCTTTCAGCATGGCTTCGCCATGGACCATCGGCAGATTCTCGAGACTTGGCCAGACCTCCAAGACTCGCGTCTGGTGTGTCTTGAGACTCGCGGGCATGGCTTTAGCGAACTTGGCCCCAGTCAGGAATTGTCATTCCAGCGAGCCGTGATGGATCTGCATGAACTCATAGACCATCTCGGTGAGGACCCACAAATCATGGGTGGGACGTCGCTCGGCGCCGCTTTAGTGATGGAGCTCAGTCAACAGATTGCGATCCCGCATCTGGTGCTTTCTCGGCCAGCTTTTGGCGTCGATCAAAATACGGATCACTTCGCTGTTTTTCGGGCACTACAAACGATTATCCGAACAAAGCCACAATCGCTATGGCTCACTGAATTAATGGATGAACCTCGCTTTCAAGCGCTGAAAGCGACTGCTCCACGAGACCAAGAGACCTACCAACGATTGCTTGATCATCCACGACTCAATGATCTGATGATTTGGATGGATGCGCTTGAATCCGGGGCCTTGACCTTGAGTGCTTCAGATCTTCAACAGTTCCTGGGTCGCATTGATGTGATCGGTCAACACCAAGATGCGCTGCATCCAATGCATTTGGCTCAGCAATTGGCTACCCTTTACCCCAATGCCAAGCTTCATGATATCGCCTCAGGTTTTGCGTCCGAAACCGAGTATCAAGAGTCTCTACGACGTACCCTGGCCAAGATTTTGTCTTCATCCTGATGGGCATATCCAGGAAAACTATGAAGCGTGGAATGTTTCGGCAGGTAGAGTGGATGTTTTGGTTCGCCTGCCTTGGTGAAGCCAAAGCATTGAGGTTCATGAATGGATCGAACCAACCGAAAGCGGAAGTCACAACGAATGCCTCCTGCACCCCACGCCAGAATCGTCTGATCGGATTCACCAATCGCTTGCTCAATCACCTGTCGATTGACCCTCGACAAGCGTCTCAACCGCCGTCCTAACTGATCCGGATAAGGCGTTGACTCAGCAATAAGATTCACCAGCCAGTACCCCCCAAACCCCAGATCGCTGAGTAAACTGATTAGGCGACGGTTCGTAGGATCATCAGTGTCCGCATTCGCAACCGATGGATTGAGCCCAATGACGCAAGCAATCGGTCCGCTGGTCCAAAAGCGGCCCAAGCGATAGCGCCTTCGGCCGCAAGCGGACCAGTCACTGACACGCTGGATGGTCTCAAACGTCGGCTTGCAAACCTTGGGCTTCGATGGCTGCAATGGCGAGCTCTTCATCATGATCTGACGTGTCTCCAGTCACACCGACTGCTCCAATAACAGCACCTGTTGAATCACGGACTAGGACGCCACCTGCAACAGGAACCAGTGAGCCATCACACAAGGCATTCACTGCCTGAATAAAATATGCCTGATGCTCTGCACGCTCACCCAACTTACGGCTACTGATGCCCATCATTACCGCCCCATGCGCTTTCCCTTTCGCCAGATCAATACGAATTGGTGATGCTCCGTCCTCGCGTTGAGCGCTGATCACCGCGCCACCAGCATCAATCACGACCGCGGTCATTGGCTTCAGGTCATCACGCTTCGATGCGGCATCGATGATGTGGTTCACAATATGGTTGGCTGTCTTCAAATCTAGCATAAATCACTCCTTGTTGAGCCGTTCATTGTGCGGGTTGTTCATGATCTTTCAATTCTTTCCATTTTTTTTGCGTCGCGTATTGACAAAATGGTTACCCAAAAAAGCTGTGGATAACTTTTTGGATAAAAAGTGAGGTAGTCCGCACAGCCCGCGTGACGCCTGCAAACAATGCGTCTGATCAAATTTTAAACATTAAAAATAAATATCATTAAATCAATACTTTAATTATCTAACCTGATTCTTCTTTTAAATAAAAGCTCGAACTAATTATTCTCCTCGTTGTCTACGACTTGACTCTTGACCTGTGGAAAGTGTTGGACCGCTTGACGCAACACCTGCCCTTGTCCACTAACCCATAAAGCCCTGAATTCATGGGTTCAACTCAGCAGAATCCAGGTCAACCGCTGCTCTTTGTTGGCAGCAGCCCGCGATTCTTGAGTCTTTTGAGTGCGACACCTCAGTCATCGTCACGATCCTCGACTCGGTGAGACCGAGGGTTTGATTCATCGAGTCCGCTTTTGACACCGATTGCCGAATTGACGAATCGCTGAACAACCTGAACCCACCATCAACCAAGAAGCAGGCCATTGACTATCGACAGAGCGCATCGACCTGACCGGTTGGATCATCCGCATGACGTGAGTATACTTCGGCCTAGCAAAAGGAAAGCTCAATGAAACCATCAGAATTCAAGGCATGGCGCAAACTGATGAAGTTGACGCAAAAGGAAGCGGCGTCTGCTCTCGGATTAAAGTCTCGTATCATTCAGTATTACGAGAAAGGCGAGCGAAACGGCGAGAAATTTACAATTCCAAAAGCAATCGAACTGGCCTGCTATGCGCTCACTCTCGGTGTGGACCAATATTCGGGCCCTGCCGTCGATAAGAAAAAACTCAAAAAGAGATAGTCACTGTCGAGGAACACCGTTTAATGAATGAATTCATGACTTTGCAGACAACTCTCGGCTAAACTTTGGGTTCGTTAACGGAGGTCAGATGTCTGATTACAGTTCTCGGATCGCATTCCTGACGGCCTTGCTCTGCATTGCATTGCTGGCGACCGCGTATTACATGGAGTTCGTCACAGGCTTAGTGCCCTGTGCCCTATGTCTCGCGCAACGAGCAATGTTTGCTGTGATTGGCATCTCTTGCCTTCTCTATCTCGCTCCATTTTATGCATCGCGACTCCTCTTTGCGTGTCTTGCGTTCCTCAGTTCAGGATTGGGAATTTGGTTGGCCGCACGGCAATTATGGTTGCAATCATTACCGGAAGATCAAGTGCCGGCATGCGGTCCAGATATTTATTTCATGATTGAGCGGTTTCCCTTAGCAGACAGCCTACAGACTATGCTCATGGGCTCTGGCAACTGCGCCGAGGTTCAGTGGACGTTTTTGACACTCTCAATTCCCGGATGGACACTCCTGTTTTACGTGCTGACTACCTTGGGGTCAGTCTGGCTAATGCTGTTTCGAGGTCCACGTCCGTTTCGGTTATTTAAACACTGAGCGCGTCGACCTCAGAATTAACGGTGAGTTCACCGTCGTCGAATCACCTGCGCACTCATCGGTCTGGCCTTGATCGATCTCATTATCCAAGCGATTAAGCTCACGACAGGAATTTAATCATCTGATGAGGCG
>OBOZ01000048.1_pt1 | contig 13494 bp, 16 predicted proteins | sample 1494301 | NCBI WGS metagenome assembly OBOZ01 (sample SAMEA3275628, study PRJEB22092) | marine metagenome | biome: Marine Biome; feature: Surface Water; material: Sea Water | collected 2014-06-23T09:30:00+00 | depth 2 m
ACATTTATAGCCCATTTAAGGGCTATAAAAATATGAGAGAGAGTTATTATTTTTTTAAAATTGTTCCGACTCTGTAGAGCCAGCCATTGCAGTAGTTGAACTTTGTCCACTGCTAATGGTATTTGAAACTGCATCAAAATATGAAGTACCTACCTCACGTTGATGCTTAACGCTAGTGTAACCGTCTTTTTCTCTAGCGAATTCTTGTTGTTGTATTTTTGAATATGCAGTCATACCTTCTTTTTTATATTTTTCTGCAAGTTCAAAAATTGCAATATTTTGAGTATGAAATCCAGCTAATGTAATGAATTGAAATTTATATCCCATTTTAGCAATTTCTTTTTGAAATGAAGCAATCTCATCATCACTAAGATGTTTCTTCCAATTAAACGAAGGTGAACAATTATAAGCTAGAAGTTTTCCAGGATATTTTTCATGAATAGCATCTGCAAATTTCTTAGCCTCTTCTAAATTTGGAGTAGCTGTTTCACACCATATTAAATCTGCATAAGGAGCATATGCAAGTCCTCTTGAAATTGCTTGCTCAATACCATCTTTAACATAGTAGAAACCCTCAGGAGATCTTTCACCTGTTAAAAAAGGTTTATCATTTTCATCAAAATCATTTGTAATTAATTTAGCAGCATTTGCATCAGTTCTTGCTAATATAATCAAAGGAACTTCTGCTATATCAGAAGCAAGTCTTGCTGCTTTTAAATTTTTGACCATAGTTCCAGTTGGCACTAAAACTTTACCACCCATATGACCACATTTTTTTTCGCTAGCTAACTGATCTTCAAAATGAACCCCAGCTGCACCCGCTTTAATAAATTTTTTTGTTAATTCGAAAACATTTAATGGTCCACCAAAACCAGCTTCACCGTCAGCTATAATTGGCAGCATGTAATCCGTTCTATCTTTTGCCTGAACATCACCATCTTGCATTTCCATGTGTTGAATTTGGTCTGCTCTTATTAAAGAATTATTCATAGATTCAACTAATTTAGGAGCACTATCATATGGATAAAGGGATTGATCAGGGTACATTTCTCCAGCTGTATTTGCGTCTGCTGCAACTTGCCATCCACTTAAGTAAATTGCTTTTAAACCTGCTTTAGCATGCTGTACTGCTTGATTTCCAGAAAGTGAACCCAAAGTATTTACATATGGTTCTGAATTTAATAATTTCCAAAGTTTTTGTGATTGATTTTTACATAAAGAATATTCTATTTTAATTGAGCCTCTTAATCTTTCGACTTCTTCCTCCGTATAGTCACGTTTAATTCCGGCGAATCTCTTTAAGTCGTATGAGATTTTCTCTGCACTCATTATAATCCTTTAGTTTAATATTAATGAAAAATGAAAAAGTAGATTGAATTAATTATTATCGTTTGAAGTTTCGATAAGATCATTCATTCCACTTGAACCCCAATCACAGTGATCATCTCTCATGTAGATACCTCTACTATTATGACGATCTAAATCTTCTTTTCTGATGATTTGAGCTTCATTTTCGTTGTTTTTGATTTTTTTGTTCATGTAAACCTTATAATTTACTAAATTTACAAAAGCTATAAAAAACGACAAAAAGCTTGTAAATGCTATAAAAAAATTGTAAAAATAAATTTACAAAATTTACAAAAAGTAAAATGAGTCAAATAGATCTAAAAATAGGCCCAAAAATCAAGGCATTTAGAAGACAACTTGGACTTCAAGCAAACAAATTAGCTGAAGATTTAAACATTTCTCCTAGTTATTTAAATTTAATCGAGAGTGGCAAAAGAAAAATTGATGGTGATTTACTTTTAAATGTCTGTGAAAAGTTAAATATTCAACTATCTGACCTTACATCAAAAACTGACATTAATCTTCAAAACACAATCTCTGAAATTCTAGACGATAGTTTATTTGAGGATTTAGATATTTTAGGACCTGAAGTAAAAGATTTAGTTAGCACAAACCCAAAAATTGGAAAAGCAATAGTTAGATTAGGAGATATTTTAAAGAAAAAAGATCATGAATTAATAAATAAGATTGAGACACTTTCTGGAAAAATAGTAGACAATAGAAAAAATTCTTTTCCAGGTGAAGTAATCTCTGACTTTTTACAGGACAATAAAAATTACTTTCCAAAATTAGAAGAATTTGCAAATAATGTTTTTGATAAAATCCAAAAAAATAATCGAACTCGATATATTGCACTTTGTGAATATTTAAATACTGAGTATTCTATAACAGTAAAAGATGTAATCCCTGACGAGAAAAAACCTTTTTCAAAAATTTACAAAAAAAATAAAAAAGAACTTTTATTAAGCGATTATAGTTCTTTAGAAACTAAAAAATTACACGCTGCTGCTCAAATAGCTCAAGAGGGAGCAAGTAAAGAAATAGATAATTATTTATCAGGATTTAATTTTCCATCTGAAGAATCTAAAAAATTAACAAAAGTTGCTTTGTTAAATTATTGTGCTGCTGCAATTTTAATGCCTTATAAATTATTTCATGCGGAGTGTAAAAAACTTAAATACGACTTAGAATTATTGCAAAATACATTTGCAACATCCTTTGAACAAGTTGCGCACCGAGTAACATGTTTGCAAGATCCAAAACTTCCTGGAATTCCTTTTCATTTTTTAAGAGTGGATATGGCTGGGAATATTTCTAAAAGATTTTCATTGTCAGGAATAGATATTCCAAGATATGGTGGCGCTTGTCCTAGATGGAATGTTTATTCTGCATTCACTCGACCAGGCGTTATCCAGGCAGCAGTGAGTAAAATGAATAATGGAGAAAAATATGTTTGTATTGCAAGAACTGTTGAAAAAGGAATTGGAAGATTTGGGCAAGCTAAAAGTGTTTTATCTATTGGTCTTGGTTGTGAGGCAAAATATGCAAAAGAATTTATTTATACTGAAAACGTAAATATAAATGATAAATCTTCAGAAATACCAATAGGGGTATCTTGCAGAACATGTGACAGATTTGATTGTTCACAAAGAGCCTTTCCACCTTTACATAAAAAGTTTGATGTTGATTTAAACTCCAGAGGAGTTTCTGTTTACGTTAGTGATAGTAATTCCTAAAATATGATAAAATATATAATTCCAGCCATTCTTATTTTTTTAATCGTTTTGTTTTGGGAAAAAATCACTGAATTCTTTGAAAAAAAACTAAATATTAAACTCAATTATATTGTTGTTAGTTCCATAATAGTAGTTATAGCAGTTGTTCTTTTACTCTTAAATTACTAGAGCTAATGGCAAAAATTGATCTTTCAAAATATAAAATAGATGAATCTGATGGGGTTTTTACCTTTAAAAATGAAAATACAACATTAGGCTTTGTAAGATTTAACAGTATCGGTGAAGTCGAATATATCTTTGTAAATCCATTATTTAGAAAGCAAGGTTTGGCTACCAAATTGTTAAAACTTGTAAAAGATAAAACTGGAAAAGAAATTATACTTCAAAAACCAATAAGTCCTCTAGGATCAAAATTACTGAATTCTTTAAAACGATGGAATTAAATCTATTATTTTTTTTTACTGTTGTTCCTGCAATAGTTTTATTTGGGATAGCTAAATCTGGTCTAGGTGGATCTATAGCGCTCATTTCAATTCCTTTAATGACCATTTCAATGCCTTTAACAACAGCACTAGGAATTATTTTACCAATTCTGATATTTTCAGACTTTATAGCAACCTATAAGTATAGAAAAGAATTTGATTTAGGGACTTTAAAATTAATAGTTCCTTTTGCAGCCATTGGTATAATTATTGGATCACTTACCTTTTCATATTTTTCTGAAGAATTACTAAAATTTATAATTGGTTTGATGGGATTTTTGTTTGCAGGTCATTATTTCTTTTTTAAAAAAAATAAAGAAGCAAAGTCAGAAAAAAATTTATTGAAAGGTGGAATTTGTTCAACTGTAGCAGGTTTTACTAGTTTCAGTGTTCATGCGGGCGGTACACCGACTAGTATTTATTTACTTCCTTTGAGAATGAAAAAAGAAATTTATGTTGGAACTAGAATTATTTTTTTTACTTTTGTAAATTTAATTAAACTTCCTCTTTATATAAATTTATCGATGATGAACCTTGAAACATTCAAGCAATCATTAATTTTGTTTCCTGTTGCACTTATTGGAATTTTAATTGGTTATCAACTCCTAAGGATAATTGAAGAAAAATTATTTTATAATATTTTGTATGCTTTAATTTTTATTACTAGCTCAAAGTTAATTTTTGACTTTTTATAAACATATATTCTAACAAAGATTATTGATTTCTTATAAGTGGATAGATTTTAGGATTTAAATATCTTAAATTGGTAATTAAAATCAATATCAAAGTAACCAACCCAATAGAAAAACCTAAATAAATTAAAACTTTAAAGTCAAACTGCCAAACTAGTTCAAATATATTTTCCATAATAAACTTAGACCCTATTACTGCAAAAAATGTTGCAATCAAAATTACAGACATGAAAATAATAATGAATTCAATTAAAGATGAGAAAATAATTTGTTTTTTTGAAAAACCTAAGATTTTAAAAACTAGATTTTGATATTCTTTAATTTTTCCCTGAACCATAATTGCACTTGATATTACAATTAAGCCAATAATAATTGTTACAGCAGAAATTAAAGTAACAGCAATAAATACTTTGTTTAAAACTGCAGTTACTTTTAAGAGATAATCTGCAATTTTAATCATTGATAAACTTGGCATTATTTCCAACATTTCTGTTTCATCAAATTTATCAGAATTAAATTTAGCTGTTGCTAAGTATTCATGTGGAATTTGCTTAGCAAATTGGGGGTTAAACAGCATTGCAAAATTAATACTTAGATCTCGGTAATCTACTTCTCTAAAATTAATTACTTCTCCATCAATTTCTCGCCCATATACGTTTAAAGTAAAAATATCACCTAATTGAATATTAAAATCTTTTGCAACTTTAGCATCCAAGGATATTTGTAACTGATTTGGCTTAGATAAATCCCACCATTCGCCCTCTAAGATTGGATTATCTTTTGGAATATTTTCTACCCAGGATGATCTTCTTTCACTTCCAATTACCCAATAACTATCATTATCAGGCTTGATGAATGTATTAGGATCAACTCCATTAATTTTAACAATACCAGATGATACCATTGGGACTATTTCAATATTTGCATCTTTATCCATATTTAAAATACCTTGTTCAAATTTTTCTCGCTCTCCTTTTTGAATACCAACAAAAAAATAATCAGGGGCAATATCAGGAATAGATTTAGCAATTTCTCTTTGAAAGTTAGTGCCCACTAAAGCCAGAGTTAACAATAATGTAACTCCTAACCCTAAAGACATTACAGTAATAGGAGTAATACTTTTTGTTTGAGTAATATTTTTAATTGAGACTTTAAGTGAAACAATTGAACTTGATTTAAATTTCTTTAGAAAAAAAATAATTAATTTTGAAAGCAAGAAAAAAACTATTAAACATACAAAAAAAGCTACAAAATATCCTAAACTATAGGTTGGTTGTTCGGTGCCAATTGTAAATAATATAATTAAAATAGATAATAAAACAAAGCTTACAGCGACCGATTTTTTTGAATAGTAAAACTGTAAATTTTGAAACACATTCCTAAATAAGTTAGAGGCTTTGACTTGATCAATAGAACTTATTGTTGGTATAGAAAAAATTACAAGCACCAGCAATCCAACTAAAAATATTTTGAAAAAATTTATAAAAGAAAAAACAGGATAAACATTTAATCCTAAACCATCAGACAAATATTTATCTGCTATTGGAACAATTAAAAAGCTAGACCCATAGGAAATTACAGTAATAACAAACAGTAAAATAAATAATTGTAGATAATAAAGTGTTTTTATATTTCCAGAATAAAATCCTACTGCTTTTCTAACAGCAATTGACATGTTATTTTGATTGATAAAAGACAATAAAGTATTTGCAATTCCAATTCCAGCAATCAACATTGCACTTATTGATACAAGAGATAAAAATTGAGAGAAATTGTTAATAATTCTTTTAATACCACTTGCTGAATTTTCAGGGTATCTAAGTTTTACTTTTTGATCATTTTTGAAAATATTTTCAATTTTTTTTTCAATTTGTGCAGGATCATCATCATTGTTAAATTTTACTTTATATTCATAATTTAAAAAACTTCCTATTCCATTTAGTTTTAAAATTTCTAAAGTTTGTTTGCCAGCTAGGGCCCAATCACCAAATGCAACAAATCCGCTTACATCTGGTACTGATTTAATTATTCCAATGACGGTGAAGTTTTGATCTTGAACTTTAACTTGCTCATTAATCTTTATATTTAGTGTTTTTGATAAACTTTCGTTAATTAAAATTGTATTTGGCTCCCTTTGCATTCTTTCATAAGCTTCGATTGGCTCATAATCAACTTCACCATAAAGTGGATATTTTTCATCCACAGTTTTAATTCTTGTAAATAAAGATTTATTTCTCTCTCTTCCAGTTGTTGAGAGCATCGTACTAAATTCAATCATTTGAGAAACTGTTGCAAACTTTTTAACTTGATTTACCAAATCCAAGTTTCCTTGATTACGATTGTAATCAATCTCTAAATCTCCACCTAATAATGCTTTAGCATTATCATTTAGCTCTTTTTTTAAGCTATCTTCGATTGTGAAAATAGCACTTAGAATAAAAAGACTAATAAACAGAGTTATAATAATGCTTGAGATTTTGTGATAATTTCTACTCAAATCTTTTAAAGCATATTTAAGTATTAAATTAAATTCTGAAGAGTTATTTGATTTTTCCATCTTTAATTTTAATTTTTCTTTTTGCTTTATCTGCAAGTTTGGGATCATGGGTTACCATAATTAAAGAAGAACCTTCTTCTTTTACATATTTAAACAATATATTTGAAATCAATGTAGAGTTCTCGGTATCTAAATTACCAGTTGGTTCATCAGCTAAAATCAATTCGGGTTTCATAGCAATTGCTCTTGCTATGGCTACTCTTTGCTGCTCGCCACCAGATAATTGACTTGGAAGGTTATTAAAACGATGTTTTAAACCAAAACGATCTAACAAAATCTTTGCTTCTTTTTCTGGATTTTTAAAATTATTTAGCTCAAGCGTTAAAGCAACATTTTCAACTGCGGTATAATTTGGGATCAAATAAAATGATTGAAATACAATTCCAATATTTTTCTTTCTAATTTCTGATACTTCATCCTCATTAAGGCTTGTAATTTCTTGATTTTGAAAAATAATCTTTCCAGAGGTTGGCTTCTCCAATCCACCAACTAGCATTATTAAACTAGTTTTTCCTGAACCACTTTCACCAACAACTGAAACAGTTTCTTTTTTCTTAATATTTAAATCTATATTTTTTAAAACTCTGATATTGTCTTTGCCAGTTTGATATTTAAGATTTATTTTTTTTAATCTTAGAAGTGTGGACATGAATAAAAGTTTATTTATAAAAATTTTGTTAATCTTTCTAGTGCACATAAATGCAAGTGCAATAGAAAAGGTAGTATTATTCGGAGACAGCTTAATGGCTGGTTATGGCTTACCTAAAGAACATCATTTATCCTCAGTTTTAGAGAATAATTTAAAACAAGCTGGATTTAATATTCAAGTTATAAATGGAAGTGTTTCAGGCAGCACATCTTCAGGTGGATTAAATAGGGCAGAGTGGAGTTTATCAGATCCAGGGATAGATCTTATTATTTTAGGAATGGGTGCAAATGATATGCTTAGAGGAATTCAGCCAGATGAAACAAAAAAAAATTTAGAACAAATAATAAAAATTGCAAAAGAAAAAGAAATAGAAATAATTTTAGCTGGCATGATTGCTCCAACAACGCATGGAACAAAATATAAGAAAGACTTTGATGCGATCTATCCAAAATTATCCAAGAAGCATAATTTACAATTTATACCTTTTCTTTTAGAGGGTGTGGCACTTAACCCAAGTTTAAATCAACAAGACGGAATACACCCTAACCAGCAAGGAACAATAAAAATAAGTGAAAATATTCAAAAAAGTATTATTGCTATTTTAGATAAATAAAAATTTAAATTTATAATTTTATAAATTTATCATTTACTATTAATTTTATATTTATATGGATAAAATACCCTATCATCATTTACCAGACGGCACTTTTAGAAACCCTCTAGGTTCCCCTAAAGTTGATCGAAATTTTAAATGGTCTTTTAAAGTATTTAATAAAGAAAAAAAGAAACTCAATATGACTGTTCCAAAGGATCATGTTGTAGATAAGGAACAAGTATTAGCTGATATCAAAAAATATAAAGATGGGGATTATATTGGATGGATAGGGCACGCAACTTTTTTGATAAAATTAGGGAATACAACAATTATAACTGACCCTGTTTTTTCTAAAAATGCAGGTCCGTTAATATTTGGACCAAAAAGATTTACTGAACCAGCTTTAAATTTAAAAGAAATACCTCCTGTAGATATTTTTTTACTAACTCATAATCATTATGATCATCAAGATATGATGACAATCAGAAGATTCCCTTTCAAAAATACCAAAGTAATGGCTCCTTTAAAGCTAGGTAAGTATTTTAAAAGAAATGGATACAGCGATGTTAATGAAATGGATTGGTATGAAGAAATCATCATTAATGAAAAAATGAAAATAACATTTTTACCAGCGGTTCATTGGTCTAAACGCAGTTTAACAGATACCAACAAAACTTTATGGGGAAATTTTTTAATTGAATATGATGGTAAAAAAATTTTATTCGCTTGTGATACTGGAGTTGGAAATGTTTATAAAGAGATAGGTGAAAAATATGGTCCAATAGATATTAATATTATAAATATTGGAGCGTATAATTTTTATCCAATAACGCCATATAAAGATAAATCATCTTATCACACTAGCCCTGAAGAGGCGCTTCAGATTTCTAGAGATTTAAAAAGTAAAAAAGTAATTGGTATGCATTGGGGTACTTTTGTATTATCGTTAGAGCCAATTATGGAACCAAGAGACCGATTTAGAGATAATGCAGAGAAATATGGCTTTAAAAAAGAGGATGCACTTGTTTTTAAAATTGGCCAAATAACCCCATTAAATGAAATTTTAAAATAATATTTTATGAAATATTTTATTTTGATAATTACTTTTATTTTAACTAGCAATGTTTATGCACAAAATATTAATATTACAGTTAAAACGGATTTAGATCTTAATTGTAAGTTTGAAAAAGTTATTATTAAAAACGCAGAACATAATTTTGTTTCTTTTACGAATAATCAAATTAAAAGAGAAAATCTTAAAAGTTTAAAAATAATCGCAAAAAATCCAGATATCTTAATTATCGAAAATTTGTCAAAATTTATTAATAAGATTAATTTGGAAGTAAAAATATCTAATAAAGATATAATTTTGATACAGGCTTTTGATCAAGAACGAAATTATTCTGAGTCTGCAGTTTTTACTAGAAGCACTGGAGAATTTATTCATGAAATCACCAAAAAAATAAACTCTGATGAAAAAGAGAAAGATATTTCATTTTATAGTTGTAAAAAAAACAACCAAGACACTTAAGACCAAAGACTCTAAATCCTTTTTTTGATAATATTAAAATATGAAGAGGCTTTTTTTAATATTGGTATTTTATATATTTTCGCAGACAAGTACTTTTGCAAATGAAAGAGATGTAAGGCTAAATCAGTTATTCAATGAATTAAAGGTTAATAAGGCAAAAATAGCATCGATTGTTGAACAAGAAATTTGGAAAATCTGGAGTACACATCCAAGTGATGCAAAACTTACTGCAAGGTTAGAAGAAGGCTCACAGTTTGTAAGAAATCAGCAACTAAGTAAAGCAATAGAGATTTTTACAGAGGTTATCAATCTTGATCAAAATTGGGCTGAAGCATGGAATAAACGAGCTACAGTTTTTTATATGATGGGTGAATTTGAAAAATCTCAAGATGATATTGATAAAGTGTTAGCAATAGAGGCAAGACATTTTGGTGCTTTAGCGGGACAGGGATTAGTTAATATACAATTGAAGAACTATGAAAAAGCAATTTTTAGTTATCAGCAGGCAAAAGAAATACACCCTTCAATGCAATCGCCAGAAATTATGATAAGAAGAATAGAAGAATTAATTAAACAGCAATCAATATAATGTGTGGAAGATACGTTGTTAAAAACCCAGTTACTAAAACTTCCTCATTAGTAAAGTCTGCTATTCAAGTTGAGGATACAGAAAATTATAATGCTCATCCTTATCAAAAACTTCCAGTTATCAAAAAATATAAAAACGGAAATACTTTAGAATCTTTAAAGTGGGGATTAGTGCCTAGTTGGGCAAAAAATAAAGAATTCAAAGCTTTGATAAATGCAAGATTAGAGACAATTGATGAAAAGGTTTCATTTAAAAAACTGATAAAAAATCATCGATGTGTTGCTGTTGCAGATGGTTTTTATGAATGGAAGAGGGAAGAGAATGAAAAAACTCCTCATTACTTTGTTAGAAAAGATACTAATGTAATTTATTTTGCTGGTATTTTTGAACAGGATCAATTTTGTTTAATTACAGAAGAGGCAAAAGAAAATATTAAAGAAATTCATCACCGACAACCGGTTATTCTAAATCAAGCAGATGTTAATCGTTATTTGAATTTAGAGCTACAGGGCTCAGCCTTTTTGAATGAACGTAAAGTTCCTGATCTTGTTTTTCATGAGGTTTCAAAGGATGTGAATAAACCAACAAACAATACAGCCTCATTGATCCAAAAGATTTCTAATTAAATCTTATTTCTTTTTATGCTTTTTAAATGAAAATTTTTTAGGTCTTTGTCTTTTTTTGAATTTTTTTCTTCCTTTAAAAGAGGATCTTTTGTCGTCTTTTTCAACTACATCATCTGTTTTTTTACCAAAATATTTAGGATTATTGGTAAAGCCAAAAGATTTTTTCTTGTCCTTAAATTTTGATTTTTTATCTTCATCTTTTTTAAAGAATTTCTTTTTGCCTTTAAAATTAGATTTTTTATCATCATCTCTTTTAAAGAACTTCTTTTTATCTCTGAAGCTACCTTTTTTGTTATCATTAAATTTTCTTTTTTTGTTAAATGGAGCCTTACCTTTTTTACCACCCCTAAAACTTTTCTTTTGACCTCTATCTCTTTGAGGTGGTTTGTAATTTGGATCTATTAATTTACTTATAGAATTCCACATGGATCGATCACTTGGAGTTAAAAAGGTTAAAGCGGAACCCTCTTTACCAGCTCTACCGGTTCGTCCTATTCGATGAACATAATCCTCTGGAACTTGTGGTAGATCGTAATTAATAACATGTTTGATCACTGGGATATCTAATCCCCGTGCTGCAACATCAGTTGCAATTAGGATACGACTGTGTCCATTTCTAAATCCATTGATAACTCTATCTCGTTTACTTTGTCTTAAGTTTCCATGAATAGCATCAGCTTTATGACCATCATATTTTAATCTTTTAACTATTTTATCTGCACCATGTTTAGTTTTAACAAATACTAAAATGGATCCACTTCTCTCTACAAGTTGATTGATTAGTTCATGATATTTTTTGTCCTGCGAAACTTCAAATGTTTCTTGTTTAATTTTATCAATTGGGGCTGACAAAGATCCAACAGATATTCTCTCAGGATTATTTAAATACCTTTGAGATATTTTTAATATATTGTTTGGAAGCGTTGCTGAAAATAATAATGTTTGATGTTCTTTTGGGACAAAATTTAAAATCTGTTCTATTTGAGGAGTAAATCCCATATCAAGCATTCGATCAGTCTCATCTAAAACTAAATAATTAACTTTAGATAAATCTAAACTTTTTCTCTTTAAATGATCATTAATTCTTCCAGGGGTTCCAACAATTATCCTTGCACGTTTGCCTAACTTTCTAAGTTGCTTTTGCATACTCTCACCACCAATTAAAAGAGCATTACCAATTCCTATTTCTCTAACATTTAATTTTAAAACAGTTGCCATTACCTGTGTTGCAAGTTCTCTTGTAGGACAAACAATTAAAGCCATTGCCTGCTTATCTTTAATTAATTTATTAATCATTGGGACGGTGAAGGCTAAAGTTTTACCCGTTCCGGTTTGAGCGGTTCCTAAAATATCTCTACCTTCAAGACTTATTGGAATTGATTGACTTTGAATTGGAGTTGGAGTTTTAAAATCAGCAAGCTCAATTGACTTTTTAAGCTTATTTTCGATTTGTAGATCTGAGAAATTCATTAGGATAGGGAAAGGTATATATTAAGTATTTATGATGGATGCTTATATCTTTTTAAACCAAATACAATGAATAGTTTGATCAAGAATTAATCTCTAAAGTTTACAAAATCTATTGGAAGACCTATATCAATGGATTTTATGGCATTCATTGCTTCTTGAAGGTCATCTTTCTTTTTACCATCCACTCTTAATTCTTCACCTTGAATTTTTATTTGTATTTTTAGCTTAAGCTTTTTTATATCAGCTATAACTTTTTTAGCATTTTCCTGACTAATTCCTTCTTTTAACTCACTTATTTGTCTAATCGATCCCCCCGAAGCACCCTCAGAGCTTTTAACTTCTGATACTCTTGGATCTACTTTTCTTCTAACTAAATGGGTTTGCAGCAATTCATTTACCTGTTTTAATTTTAATTCATCAGGTGCAGTAGTTGTAATTGTTTTGTCTTTTCGTTCAATTGTAATGTGAAGTCCTTTAAAATCATATCGATTACCAATTTCTCTTAAACAATTGGCTAAAGCGTTATCAAATTCTTGGTAATTAATTTTGCTTATTACATCAAACGAAGGCATGATTTATTTATATAATAATTATAATTGAGTTTATATATATTAAAAAAAGAAAATGTGAATAACAACGTACACAAAAATTGTTATCGAGTAAGAGGCAGAGGTTTTTTATCTTTTTTACTTTTTACTTCATTTTTTTGATCACAATATCTCTTAAGAGCATAAGCTGCTGATACACCACCAATTAACATAAATTTTAATATCTTTAATTTAATGAGTGTTTTAATCATGATTAAATATCAAACTTTTCTAACAAAAAGTGGATTACTAAATTGTAGAGAAATACAAAACAAGAAATATAGAATAGAAAAATTACTCCTTTAGAATTAAAGATGTATCCAGTTGAAGTTAAAAGCACAATAAAAAGGCTAATTGATAATGCAAGCTTTGATTGTGATTTTTTCTTTAAGTGAGATTTAACAATATCTTCTTTCATTAGTATAATGATAATTAATAAAGATATTTATTCATCGTTAATTTTGTCCCACTTAGACAATAAATTTTTATTAAAAAGTTAAAAAGTAATGACAAAAAGTATCAGTATTATTAATGAATGGGGGGTTGTGAATAATTTATTATTCATTTAAAATATTAAATATGCTTAGTTATATTGTTCCATTTTTAGTTCTAATTTTAGTTGTGGTATTCATT
>OBOZ01000053.1_pt1 | contig 12440 bp, 8 predicted proteins | sample 1494301 | NCBI WGS metagenome assembly OBOZ01 (sample SAMEA3275628, study PRJEB22092) | marine metagenome | biome: Marine Biome; feature: Surface Water; material: Sea Water | collected 2014-06-23T09:30:00+00 | depth 2 m
CTTAACGTTGGGGTCGGCGGTGATGATCTTGAACGCGGCCGTGACTTTCTCGGTGGTGGCACCGCCACCAACATCGAGGAAGTTGGCGGGTTCGGCACCATAGAGCTTGATGATATCCATGGTCGCCATGGCCAGCCCGGCCCCGTTGACCATGCAGCCGATTTCACCATCAAGGGCGATATAGGCGAGGTCGAATTTGGAGGCCTCAATTTCCTTGCTGTCTTCCTCGGTGAGGTCGCGCAGCTCCATGATATCGGGGTGCCGGAAGAGAGCATTGCCATCAAACGAAACCTTGGCATCAAGCACCTGAATGCTGTTGTCGCTGGTGACGATGAGGGGGTTGATCTCAAGCAGGCTCATGTCTTTTGAGGTAAAGGCCTCATAGAGGTTTTTGAACAGCGTCATGCCCTCATCACGGGCGTTGCCCTCCAGCTTGAGCGCATCGGCGAGGCTGGCGGCATCGGCATCGGTGCAGCCCTGACCGGCGTGAATGCCAACCGTGTGGATCAGCTCTGGCGTATCATGGGCAACGGTTTCGATATCCATGCCGCCTTCGGTGGACACAACAAAGGAAACAAGGCTGGTTTCGCGATCAACGAGGATCGACAGGTAAAGCTCCCGGTCAATTTGGGCACCGTCCTCTATATAGAGCCGGTTGACCTGCTTGCCGCTTTCGCCTGTCTGGAGCGTGACCAGCGTGTTGCCGAACATTTCCTTTATATTTGCGAGGGCTTCGTCACGGGAAAATGAAACCCTGACACCGCCCTTGGCATCGGGCCCGAGTTCCTTGAAAGCTCCCTTGCCGCGACCGCCTGCGTGTATCTGGCTTTTGACAACCCATACAGGACCGGGCAGGGCATCGACCGCGGCCTCAGCCTCATCAAGGGAGGTGATGGCCACCCCGCTGGCAACAGGCGCGCCAAAATCCTTCAGGATCTGTTTGGCCTGATATTCATGAATGTTCATGGTCAGGATTCCTTTTCTTCCATAAGACGACTCCGGGCTGTCTGATAACCCGGTCAATGCTATCACTGGAGCATCGCTCTACCCCGGGCAATGCTGTAGCCGGGGCGGTGAAAACTCGTGAATGATAGGGTTTACCCAATACCAAGCCAAGCCTTAATATACGCATTCAGTTCACAAAAAGGGGCTTGACCGGCTCCAGACAGGGTGTATGGTATACCAGATAATATGCAAAAACGGCTCGGCAAGCAATGCCCGAGTATCCGGTTTGCCAGGATCAAATCCCGGGGGGGAAACGCGTTGTCGTTTGAAGTGGATTTAAAACCTGTTGCGATCAATTTCACCTTGAAGGATCACATCTACGAGGTGCTGCGCGACAGTATTCTCCAGATTGATATCTACGACACCGAGCAGGAACTCAGGCTCGATGAACGCAAGCTGGCGGAACAGCTTGGCATTTCGCGCACCCCTATTCGTGAGGCGCTGGCCCGGCTGGCCCAGGATGGTCTGGTTGAAATCATCCCGCGCAAGGGCGTTTTCATCCATCGCAAATCGCTCCAGGAAATTCTCGACATGATCATCACCTGGGCAGCGGTTGAGAGCATGGCGGCGCATATGGCGGCCACCAATGCCAGTGATGCCGATTTTGTTGCTTTGCGGAAATTTGCCATGGCCCATAGCGCCACCGCCAAGAAAGCCGAGCTGGGCGAATATTCCGATGCCAATATCAAATTCCATCAGAGCATTCTGGACCTGTCGGGGTGCGAGCTGCTCAAGACCACGGCAAACCAGCTTTTCATGCACATGAACGCGGTGCGTCGCCGGGCCATGGGCGAGAATAATCGCGCCCACCGGTCCATTGAGGATCACATGGAAATCATTGAGGCGCTTGAGGTGCGTGATCCCGAACTGGCATCCAGGCTGGTGCGCGAACACACCATGAAACTGCATGACCATGTCAAGGACCGCTGGACCCGGCTGGCCAATCTGGCCGGATCGCGCGATGTATCGACCATTAATCTCACGCTCAATCTAGACAGCAATCAGACCAGATAACGTTACCGGAGAAAGTGATGACCCCAACGGATATGAAACAGCCTGATACCGATACCGGCAATCTGACTGACGGCTTTCACCTTATTATTGATGCGCTCAAGCTGAACGATATCAACACCATCTATAATGTCCCGGGTATTCCCATCACTGACCTCGGGCGGCTGGCCCAGGGTGCCGGGATGCGTGTTCTGTCGTTTCGTCATGAACAGCATGCCGGATACGCGGCATCCATCGCAGGCTACCTGACCAAAAAGCCGGGCATCTGCCTGACGGTTTCGGCCCCGGGTTTCCTCAATGGCCTGACCGCGCTGGCCAACGCCACCACCAACTGTTTCCCGATGATCCTCATCAGCGGGTCGTCCGAACGTGAAATCGTTGACCTCCAGCAAGGTGATTATGAGGAAATGGACCAGCTGGCGATTGCCAAGCCGCTGTGCAAGGCGGCGTACCGTGTCCTCCATGCCGAGGATATCGGCATTGGTGTTGCCCGCGCGATCCGGGCGGCGGTATCGGGTCGTCCTGGCGGGGTTTACCTTGATCTGCCCGCCAATCTGATGGGTCAGGTGATGGACGCTGTTGAAGGCGAAAAAACCCTGGTCAAGGTCATCGATCCGGCCCCGGCATCCATCCCCGCCCCTGATGCGGTTGACCGTGCGCTTGACGTGCTGAAAAAGGCGGAACGCCCGCTCATCATTCTGGGCAAGGGCGCGGCTTACGCTCAGGCTGATGACGTGGTCAAGGCCTTCGTTGAGAAATCAGGGATCCCCTATTTGCCCATGAGCATGGCAAAGGGGCTGCTGCCTGATACCCATCCCCAGTCGGCGGCGGCGGCGCGTTCGCTGGTGCTAAAAGAGGCCGATGTGGTGATGATGGTTGGCGCCCGGCTCAACTGGCTGCTGTCCCACGGCAAGGGCAAGACCTGGGGTGACAAAGGCTCAAAGAAATTCATTCAGGTCGATATCGAGGCCACCGAAATGGACAGCAATGTTGAAATCGCAGCCCCGCTGGTCGGTGATGTCGGTGCCGTGCTGGATGCCATGATGAAGGCGATGGGCGATGACTGGTCGAAACCGGCGGAAGGCTGGCTCAATGCAGTGGGCGAGAAAAAGCAGACCAACCTTGAAAAAATGGCAGGCCGGCTGAAGAGCAACGCGGTGCCGATGGATTACCACGGTGCGCTCGGCTGCCTGCGTGAAGTGATCAACGATCACCCTGATACGATCCTCGTCAATGAAGGCGCGAACACGCTGGATTTCGCCCGCAGCATCATTGATATTCACCGCCCTCGCCATCGCCTCGATGTCGGCACCTGGGGCGTGATGGGGATCGGCATGGGGACCGCCATCGCGGCGGCGGTTGAAACCGGCCAGCCGGTGCTGGCAGTCGAGGGCGACAGTGCCTTCGGGTTCAGCGGAATGGAAATTGAAACCATCTGCCGCTACAACCTGCCGGTCTGTGTTGTCGTCTTCAACAACAACGGTATTTACCGGGGCGTTGATGTCAACCCCACCGGCGGCCCTGATGTGGCCCCGACGGTGTTCGTCAAGGATGCGCGTTATGATCAGATGATGGCCGCGTTCGGTGGTGTCGGCGTCTATGCCACCACCCCTGATGAGCTGAACCGTGCCGTGCGTGAGGCGATCGCTTCAGGCAAACCGACGCTGGTCAACGCCATCATTGATGAGGCCGCCGGAACCGAAAGCGGCCGCATCGGCAACCTCAACCCGCAGAGCGTGGTCACCAAGAAATAAGGCTGAGACGACCCAAATGATATACCCCAACCCTTACCAACCTCCAGTATTCAGGTAGAAAGACAATGAAAGCTCTCGAAGGTATCAAAGTACTCGATTTTACCCATGTCCAGTCCGGGCCGACCTGCACCCAGTTGCTCGGCTGGTTCGGCGCTGATGTTATCAAGGTTGAACGCCCCGGTGTCGGTGATGCGACCCGCCAGCAGCTGGTTGACGTGCCGGGCGCGGACAGCCTCTATTTCACGATGCTGAACCACAACAAGCGGTCGATTGAGCTGAATTCAAAGAACGAGACCGGCAAAGAGGTGCTGACCCGCCTGATCGAAACCTGTGATGTGCTGGTGGAAAACTTTGCCCCTGGTGCGCTTGACCGCATGGGCTTTTCCTGGGAACGCATTCAGGAAATCAACCCGCGCATCATCATGGCATCGATCAAGGGTTTTGGCCCGGGCAAGTATCAGGACTGCAAGGTTTATGAAAACGTCGCCCAATGCGCTGGCGGTTCGGCCAGCACCACGGGTTTTGTGGATGGCCCGCCGCTGGTTACCGGTGCGCAGATCGGCGATTCAGGCACTGGCCTGCATCTATGCCTCGGGATCGTGACCGCGCTGTTCCAGCGTGAGAAAACCGGCCGGGGGCAGAAAGTCACCGCCGCCATGCAGGATTCCGTGCTCAACCTCTGCCGCGTGAAAATGCGTGACCAGCAGCGGCTTGAGGTTGGCCCGCTCAAGGAATATTCCCAGTTCGGTGAAGGCCTGCCCTTTGGTGATGCCACGCCGCGTGCGGGAAACGATTCCGGTGGTGGTCAGCCTGGCCGTATCCTGAAATGCAAGGGCTGGGAAAATGACCCCAACGCCTACACCTATTTCATCATCCAGGCGGCGGTCTGGGAAAAGGTCTGTGACGTTATCGGTGAGCCGGACTGGAAAACCGAAGAAGGTTTCGCCACCCCGCCAGCGCGCCTCGACAAGCTCAACCGGATTTTTGAGCGGATTGAGGAATGGACCATGACCAAGACAAAATATGAGGTGATGGATCTCTGCAACCCGATGGATATCCCGGTGGGACCGATCCTTTCCATGAAGGAAATTTCCGAGGACAAGGGGCTTTACGCCACCGGAACCCTGGTCAAGGTCGATCACCCCGAGCGCGGCGAGTATGTTTCGGTCGGTTGCCCGATCAAACTGTCGGATAGCGATGTTGAGGTTGTGCGGTCGCCACTGCTGGGTGAACACACAACTGAAATTCTCGGTGACGTTCTGGGCTATTCGGACAGCGAAATTGAAGCCATCGCGGCTTCGGGTGCTGTTGGCAAACTCAAGTCAGCGGCTGAATAGGGGGGAAGATCAATGCGCATCGTACTGCACGGACAACAGGCCTTTGGCAAGGCTGTTCTGGAACGCCTGCTTGAGGATGGCGAGGATGTGGTGGCGGTATGTTGCGCCCCTGAAAAAGAGGGCAAGCCGGCTGATCCGCTGGCTGATCTGGCGCGTGAGAAGGGCCTGCCACTGCATCAGCCTGCATCATGGAAGACACCCGAAGCCCTCGAGCTGATGCAATCCTTCAACGCGGATGTCTGCATGATGGCCTATGTGCTGCTGTTCGTGCCTGAGGCGGTGCGTAACGCGCCGACCCATGGCACGTTCCAGTATCACCCCTCGCTCTGCCCCCAGCATCGCGGCCCATCTTCAATCAACTGGCCGATCGCCATGGGCAAAAAGCATACCGGGCTGACCATTTTCTGGCCTGATGACGGCCTCGATGAAGGCCCGATCATGTTGCAGAAAACCTGCCCGATCTGCCCTGATGACACCCTCGGCGATATCTATTTCAAGAATCTCTTCCCCATGGGTGTTGACGCCATGATGGAAGCCCTCGCCATGGTCAAGGCAGGGGTCATCATCAAGCATGACCAGCGTCTCGACGACGGCACCTATGAAGGTTGGTTCAACAAGGATGCCGCTAGGCTCGACTGGAGCAAGCCGGTGGCCGAAACCTACAACACCATCCGCGCCGGCAACCCTGCCCCCGGTGCATGGTCGATGATCGATGGTGAGGAAATCAAGATCTACGATGCCGCCAGGCTTGACGGTGACGGACCAAATCATGGCGAAGTTGTCGCGGTTTCCGATGATGGTATTACCGTACAAGGGAACGGGGGGCAGATCCTGATCAAGAGGGTCCGCCCTGCCGGAGCAGGCAAGATGACGGCCTCGGAATGGGCGCAATCTGCCGGGATTTCAATCGGAAAGATAATGGAATAGAACAGTAAGAATAGAATAATGAGTTTCAAAACAGACATCGAAATTACTCGTGAAGCCAAAGCCTAACCTATTCAGAGGGGGAGAGGTCGGCTGATACGCCTTCCCCCCACACCCTTTTGAGGCAGGGGGATGCAAATGCCGTCCCATGAAAATGACCCTAACGGCCCCGAAGTCGCCACTGATGCGCATGAAGCTGATGGGCCGTTCCATGCCTGGAACCCCGGGCTAAATTCAACCATCCCCCCCCATCTCCAGCCCCTGGTTTCACTGTTCCGGGCAGAGAACGCCTATACCGGTTTTGATGAAGCGACCGAGGCCTCCAATTTATGTGGGTTGCCGATAACGAGGATGGTTGACCTTAGAGCCGAGCGGATGATTGTTCATGAATTGCTGGTGCGGGTGACCACCGACTTGACGGTGCCGGATGGACCTGATTATGAATACCTCGGCCTGTCCCTGCGCGCCATGGTGCGGCGTATCCATGACAACCATATTGATCCTGTTCTGCCTGAACTCGACGCCGGGTATGAGCGGTTTCGCGGCGATACCCTGGCCAGGATGGAAGAGATTTTCAGCACCACAAAAGCGCAACCTGATCAGGACAATGGAGGGTTCCTGAGCCAGATGTTCAAGCGCCAACCCGAGCGCAAGAAAAGCCTGGAGGATACGGAGCGCGAGGATATGGCCAAGCTCACGCTCTGGCGCAACAAGGCTGATGTCTCCGGCCATAACAATGATGAAAAGAGGGAGGCCGCAATCCATGCTGCTATCGCCGAGGTGGCGGCATCCATGATCAGTCACCGGGGGCGGATCATCACCGATCACGGGCTGATGGCCCGGCTGGCCCTGCGGTTGTTCTGTCAGGATTACGGCCCGGGTGAAATCCGCCGCATGATCGAACCGGTGCTGAACACCGCCATCAACCGTGAAGGTTTTCGCCGTCTGCCCTATCAGCGCAAGCGCATTGTGATGAACGTCAAGGGCGCATCAGCCGCGGGCAAAAGCACAGTCCGCCCGAAACAGAGGGAGCTGGCCGAAAAGCTGGGGGTGGCGTGGGAAGATTTCGCCCTCATCAGCCCTGATTACTGGCGCAAATACCTGCTCGATTACGACAGCCTTGGTGCGGATTACAAATACGCCGCCATGCTGACAGGGCAGGAGCTGTCGATCATCGACCATAAGCTGGACCGCTACATGGAACAAAAGGCCGAACGCCAGGAAATGCCGCATCTGCTGATTGACCGGTTCCGGTTTGACAGTTTCATGGTGGACAGCTCGGGCGATTATCACAGCACCCTCTTGACCCGGTTTGGTGACATGGTGTTTCTCTTTTTTGTCATCACGCCGCCAGCCGAAACCGTGGAACGCGCCTGGAAACGCGGGCTGACAACCCAGCGTTACAAGGCGGTGGATGACCTGCTCTACCATAACAGGGAGGCCTTCACCGGTATTCCCGAGCTGTTTTTTTCATGGACGGCGATTGCGGATAAAACCATCCATTATGAATTTCTTGATAATGACGTTGCCCTCGGCTCACCGCCGCGCACCATCGCCTTTGGTGAGGGCGGGCAGATGGTGATCCTTGACCCGGTGGCGCTGGCGAATATTGACCGCTTCCGTTCGGTCAACCTCGATGCCCGCACGCCTGACGCGGTGCTGATTGAGGGGGAGGGGCCTGATTATTCCTTCCTCAGCCAGTGCATTGCTGCCATGCCCGGGATTGAGCTGGCCAATTTTGACACCAGCCGGATCTATGGCCGCATCAGCAAGGGCAAATGGGTGTCATCATGCTTCAGCCATTGCCCTGATAGCGTGAAACAGAACCCGCCCCTGCTCAAGGCCCTAGGCTGGTCCGAAGGCGTTGATGAGCAGGATGAAGGGTCGGTGGATGCCGCCGCCGCCCGGCTTTACACCCTTGGCCAGTGGGGCGAGAAAGGGTAGGCTTGCGCTAGTTTATAAGGGGCGGGAGTTGAGGTTATGCCATCAGAAATGCCATCAACAATGACAGGAAAAGGTGATCTTGAGGGGCTGCTGGTCGTTTCCGTGGAACAGGCCGTGGCGGCGCCCTATGCATCGATGAAACTGGCCGAGGCAGGGGCAAGGGTGATCAAGATCGAACGCCCCGAAGGTGATTTCGCCCGTCTCTATGATGCCGATGCCAAGGGGTTCAGCTCCTATTTCGTCTGGCTCAACAAGGGCAAGGAGTCGGTCTGCCTCAACCTGAAGGATGCCGCCGATAAAGAGCTGTTGCGGGCCATGATCGCCGAGGCTGATATCTTCATCCAGAATCTGATGCCGGGAGCGTTTGATCGCCTTGGCCTGCCGGTTGCCGCCATGCGTGATGATAACCCGCGCCTCATCACCTGTTCGATCAGCGGTTATGGCAGTGACGGCCCCTGGAGCCAGATGAAAGCCTATGATCTGCTGATCCAGGCCGAAACCGGGCTAGCGGGTATCACCGGCACCCCTGATCATGCCGGGCGGGTTGGCGTTTCCATCTGCGATATCGCCGCGGGCATGACCTCCCACCAGGCGATTTTGCAGGCGCTTTACGGCAGGGTCCAAAACGGCATGGGCCGGGCTATTGAGGTATCGCTGTTCCATGCCCTGTCGGACTGGATGAATGTTCCCTATGTCCAGCATCTCTATGGCGGCAAGGAGATTCGCCGCCCGGGATTGCATCATCCGTCGATTGCACCCTACGGCGTTTACGCCTGCGGTGATGGCGGGATGATCCTGCTGTCGATCCAGAATGAACGCGAATGGGCGCGGTTATGCGGTGAGGTTCTGGGGGATGATGCTATCGCCACCGATCCGCGCTTTGACAGCAACATCAACCGCGTTTCAAACCGGGTTGATCTGGATGAAATCATGCTGGCGGTGTTTGGCCGGTCGAGCCGTGATGACATGGCCGGCAAGCTCACCAATGCGGGGATTGCTTTTGGCAGGCTCAACGGCATTGATGATCTGATCAGCCACCCGCAGTCCCGTTATATCACGGTCCGCAGCAGTGCCGGTGACATGCGCATCATTGCACCCGGGGCGATGATGGAGGGCATGCTGGCGAATGGCCGCAGCATCCCTGATCTGGGTGCGGATACCGATGCTGTAAGGAATGAGTTCAGCTGATCAATACGATTTGGGCATTTTCAGGATATGCTCGGCGATATAGGATAGGATCAGGTTGGTTGAAATCGGCGCCACCTGATAGAGCCGAGTTTCCCGCCATTTGCGTTCAACGTCGTATTCTTCGGCAAAACCGAAACCGCCGAAACTCTGCAAGCAGGCCTCACCCGTTTGCCATGATGCATCAGCGGCCAGCATCTTGGCGATATTGGCCTCACCACCCGGGTCTTCGCCGCGATCATAGGTGGCGGCTGCACGCTGGACGATGGCTTCCGCCGCCAGCATATGGGCATAGGCTTTCGCAATTGGGAACTGAATGCCCTGATTGCGGCCGATGGGGTTGCCGAATACAACCCGCTCATTGACGTAGGTGGTGGCTTTTTCGATGAACCATTTGGCATCACCGATGCATTCCGCGGCAATCAGGATGCGTTCAGCGTTCATGCCGGACAGGATATAGCGGAACCCCTTGCCCTCCACCCCGATCAGGCTGGATGCGGGTATCCTCAGCTCATCAAAGAACACTTCGGTGGTGGAATGGTTGATCATGGTACGGATCGGCCGGATGGTCATGCCCTTGCCGATGAAATCCTTCATGTTGAGCAGAAAGACCGACAGCCCGTCGGTGCGCATTTCCACCTGATCGCGCGGGGTGGTTCGTGCCAGCAGCAGCATCAGGTCAGAATATTCTGCCCGTGAGGTCCAGATTTTCTGCCCGTTGACGATATAGTCATCACCATCACGCCGCGCCGTGGTGCGGAGCGACAGCGTATCGGTGCCGCTGGTGGGTTCGGTAACGCCAAAGGCCTGCAAGCGGAGCGACCCATCAGCAATCCCGGGCAGGTAAGCCTGTTTCTGCCCATCACTACCGTGCCGCAGAACAGTCCCCATCGTGTACATCTGGGCATGGCAGGCCGCCGCATTGCATCCATTGCGGTGAATTTCCTCAAGAATGACAGCAGCGGCGGTGAGGCTTAATCCCGAGCCGCCATATTCCTCAGGCACCAGGGCGGCAAGATAGCCTGATGCCGTCAGCGCGTTGACGAAATCTTCGGGGTATTCGCGGGCTGCATCGCGTTCCTGCCAGTAACGCCCCGGGAAGTCACGGCAGATCGCGGCAACACCGTCACGGATTTCTTCAAGCACCCTGGGGTCATCCATTCCCTTTATCCTCTGGTGATCACGCTGGAACGCGCTTCATCAATGGCCGCCACCATGGCTTCCAGGGTGAAAGGATAGTCTTTCCATGCCTTGTCCTGCAAGGATTTGAGCTGTGCCGGGTTTGATAATAATGACCTCAACGCATCGCTGATGGATGGACCATCCGGCTCATCGAGCAGCACCGATCGGCCGTCGGTGTATTCAGGGATGCCGCCACGCCGTGATGTGATCAGCGCAGAACCGCTGGCAAGAGCCTCCAGCACCACGAGGCCCGCCGGTTCCTGCCATTGCGACGGGGCCAGAACAATCGCCGCCTCATCCTGATAGCGGCGCACCGTTTCTGCCGGCACAAAGCCTGTCAGCTCCACCTGATCGCCGAGCGGCTTCAGCCTGGAACGAATACGGGCGGCGTAATCATTTTCAACGGCTTCCTCAAACCGGCGTGCGCCGATCATCACGAACCGCCATTCGGGATAGTCCGGCAGCACGGATGCGATGGCCTCTGCCGCCTCCGCCGCGCCTTTTTCAGGGACCATGCGACCAACGAACAGGATGGTGTGGGATTTTTTAGGGGCCGCCTCATGCCAGCGTCTGGCCCCTAGGCGGATGATATGGAATTGGCAATCAGCATCATGCTCGGGGGGGAGCCCTTCACGAAAGCAGCCCTCAATATAACCGGAATTGGAAAAAACACCGGCCAGCACCTGGGTCAATGCCGTGCGCTCGGCCCCGCTGCGGGCGCCGGTCATCGTCCTCGGGTCATTATGCTGAAACAGTACCACGGGAACCTCGGGGACGGCGCTGGCGATCATTCTGGCAAGGGCGCAGCGTCCATGTACCTCAATCAGATACGGCCAGCGGGCTTTCGGGGTTTTCCTGAGCCAGTTAATATAGGCCTTGCCCAGCCCGATATTACTGCCATGGAAAAAGCGATGCCAGCTGGTGAGACCGAGATAGCTAACCCCGCCCATGGGTGGTGTGCTTATATTCTGGCCAAAAACCATGGCATCATCGCGAAACTGGCTGCCATGGAGGCTGTCCGCCGCGACTCTAGCAATCGCGCCAGCGTTGGCATCAGTGAAGGTTTCCTTGGATGGCAGAATCAGGTGGAGCATCATTAAGCCCATCCTTGGGGGCGGCACAAAAAAGATTTTTCTTGGTACCATGGGTCATGTTGATTGTCCAAATATCAACGAAAGTGGACATGAATGGAGAGGGGGTATCTAGAGTGTGTGGGTACCGATGGTAGCAATAGTTTCCAATCTATCTTCACTGATTAGGCCCAGAGGCAATCTACTTGTGTCATTTTCAATTTTTACGTTCAGTCTAATTCCAAACAGCCGAATGATGGTTAACATATTTAACGGGGTTTTTACTTGTTAATATCTTGCGCTTTCGAATAACTACATTGGTGCGTCAGAAGTTCTTGCTTTCAGCTTTACAAAAGGCCAGTGAGGCCTTGGACTATCCAGGGGCTGTTTATTTGAGCAATAAATTTTATTTATCAAGGTTACTTAGTTGTAAATAGCCTGTACTCATTCCGTCTAGCGTACCACGCACTGCGATATGGTGATCGTGGGACAACCAAACTGCAAAAGTTTTTTGTTGAGAGCGATTTCAGAGAAATATTATGAATGCTATTTGCAAATTACTATGGGATATTGTTAGCGCTAATTTTGAGTCACCTCCATCAGCGATAGTTGACTATAATGTGATGGGTATATTGCCCAATTTTTTGCTACATACTCATTATTCCGTTTAGCAATGCGAACAAAAATACGGTCAGAATTTCCCTAGTCAGACCTGACTACTGTTGAATTACGTAAACGTGTTACTCTTTGACAAGAAACTGGCAAGAAAATTGCGGAACGCTACTCTTTGCTTGGCAGAAAATGTGGCTTAATTTTTTTCCAGTTACGTATTGCTTTGTATGTCATCTGATTTACTTTGATGGTGATGACAAATTATAAAATCTTGAATTATTATACAAAATTGATCATCATCGATTCGTGAGGCTTGAGGTTTGTCGATTAAGATTTTACGTCTTGCCTATATTGTTATCCATTCTAAAAAATGGATATACATTCGTAAATATAATCAAGGAGGAACAAATGCGATT
>OBOZ01000056.1_pt1 | contig 11963 bp, 9 predicted proteins | sample 1494301 | NCBI WGS metagenome assembly OBOZ01 (sample SAMEA3275628, study PRJEB22092) | marine metagenome | biome: Marine Biome; feature: Surface Water; material: Sea Water | collected 2014-06-23T09:30:00+00 | depth 2 m
TTGCCGGAAATCAGCGGGTCATTAGGGCGCGATTATCTGACGCAAAATTCTTTTTTGATCTCGATCGAAAAGAAACGCTAGTGGCTCGCCGACCGCGTTTAGACCATATTACCTTCCATCCAAAGCTCGGTTCATTGGGTGCGAAAACTGAACGCGTTCAGTCCCTTGGGTCGAAAATTGCTCAATCCATTGGCGCAGATGTCGATCTCTTTCAACGGGCAACGGCGCTCTCTCGTTGTGACTTAGTAACGGAAATGGTACTGGAATTTGACGAGCTCCAGGGCCAAATGGGAACGATCTACGCCATCTTAGACGGAGAGCCAAATAAGGTAGCCTTTGCCATCGAAGGATTATATCAACCAGCCGGAGCCTCTGATCAAGTTCCAGATAATCTATATGGAACCCTTCTAGCACTCACTGATCGGCTAGATACGCTAGCTGGATTGTTTGCTATTAATCAACCACCGACCGGAAGCAAAGATCCATTTGCACTTCGTCGTGCAGCCATTGGGGTCTTAAGACTCAATGAGTTTCCAGGGTTACGACTCGATCTAGCCGTGTGGGTCACTGAGGCGTTCGCAGCACAACCGGAGGCTGGATTAGCGGATCAGTTGGACTCATTGATGCAATTCATCAAGGATCGAGAGCGAGTTCGCCTTACCGATAAAGGATATCGGTATGACATGATTATCGCAGTACAAGAGACCAACGGACTCTCGACAGCCAAAACCGAAGATCGAGTCAAAGCATTGATCGCCCAAAGCGAGACTGACGAATTTGCAACGCTGGTATCAACGAATAAGCGCGTCGCGAATCTGCTTAAGGACAGCCGGATCACCCCAGGAGCCATCGATTCCAAATTTTTCGAACATGCCTCGGAAGCCTCGGTCTATGACATGGCAACACGGGTTGGTGATAGTGTTGACTTAGCCGTTTCACGTGAAACATATGGCGAGGCCATGAAAAGCTTATTAAGCATGAAGCCAGCAACAGACGCTTTTTTTGACAACGTCATGATTCATTGTGATCAGGAAGAAGTCCGGATCAATCGGCTTCGGCTCTGCCAGCTTGTCAAAAATGCGTACAGTAAGCTGGCTGATTTTAGCCTGATCCAGCAGTAACAATGCCCACGATTATCTTAGATCGCGACGGGGTCATTAATTATGATTCGGATCAATACATTAAATCTCCATCCGAATGGGTGGCCATTGATGGGACGCCAGAAGCGATTGCTCGATTGAATCGCGCGGGATACCGTGTCGCAGTCGCCACGAACCAAAGCGCCCTTGGCCGAGGACTGTTTTCCCTCGAGACGTTAACCGATATTCACCGGAAAATGACGAATGCAATTGAAAGCGCCGGCGGGAACATCGATATGATCGTGTTCTGTCCACATCACCCCGAGGACACCTGCGAATGCCGGAAACCAAAACCGGGGCTTCTGCATGCAATCAACCAAGAAATCCCCCTAAATCCAGACACAGACTGGATGGTGGGAGATACCGCGAAAGACCTGAAAGCAGCCCAGCGCATGGGAATTCGTGCTGCCTTGGTTGAAACCGGGAAGGGACAAAGAGAGCTCGTCAAAGGACTTGTTTCACGTGAAACACGTCCAGTCTTCACGGATCTTCCGAGTTTCGTGACCTGGCTTCTTACCTAGAGCGAATCAAACGTCAAGATTTGCAACGTTTAATGCATTGGCCTCGATAAACTGTCGGCGGGGTTCGACTTCGTCACCCATCAGCGTCACAAAAATTTGATCCGCGGCTATCATGTCTTCGACCGTCACTTTCAGCATCCGTCGAGTTGTGCTGTCCATCGTCGTTTCCCATAACTGGTCCGGGTTCATTTCACCAAGACCTTTGTAGCGTTGGATCTGTGGCCCACGTCGAGCCTCCGCCATCAACCAGTTGTACGCTTGCTCAAAACTCGATATCTCAATCGACTTCTCACCACGAGCGACTTTGGCACCCGCCGCAATCAAACCAACCAGCAAGCCCGCCGCCTTGGCAATCTGCGCATAATCACCGCCATCGAAGAATTGATGCCCAAACACGAAACGATCCGTTAAGCCATGCTGGATCCGCTCGACAACAATCCGAGATTCAGGACGTTCCGGATCTGGCTCTGTTAACACTCGGAAAAACATTCCATCTTTGGGATCGTTAGGCAAGTGCTCAGCAAGGTCGCGGGCATAGCCAGACATCCGTTCAGAATTTTGCAAATCACCAACGCTGATGGGATTCACCAAGAGCATTCCATGCAAAGCGTCATAGGGATATATCCGATAGAGTCGATCAGCGATCGCACGACCTGCGCGGTAAGTGCCAAACAAGCGCTCCAATACGTCACCAGAAATCGACTCACCTAATGTGGGATGAACAACCGCACCGTCCAAAGCCATATTCGTTAAGTAAGCATCTAGCGCCGCTTCGTCTTTCAGATACTGCTCTTGCTTCCCCTTCTTCACTTTATACAGCGGAGGTTGGGCAATGTAGACATGGCCGCGCTCAACCACCTCCTTCAGGTGCCGATAAAAGAAGGTCAACAACAATGTTCTGATGTGCGCACCATCCACATCGGCATCGGTCATAATAATAATCTTGTGGTACCGAAGTTTGTCAATATCGAATTCTGGACCGATCGAGCAACCTAGCGCCGTCACCAACGTTCCAACTTCCTGAGAGCTAAGCAACTTATCGAAACGCGCTTTTTCGACGTTCAAAATCTTTCCCTTCAAAGGCAAGATTGCCTGCGTCTTCCGGTCTCGACCTTGTTTCGCTGATCCGCCAGCAGAATCACCCTCCACCAAGAATAGTTCAGAGAGTCCAGGATCTTTCTCCTGACAATCAGCAAGCTTCCCAGGGAGGCCCGCAATATCGAGGGCCCCTTTACGGCGGGTGAGTTCTCTTGCTTTCCGCGCCGCTTCCCGGGCCCTAGCCGCATCAATCATCTTTGCCACGATCTGCTTTGCTTCGGTTGGGCGTTCAGCTAAGAATGTCTGAAAGGCCTCACGCATTTCCTGTTGAACTGCCGTCTTCACTTCTTGCGAAACCAGTTTGTCTTTGGTTTGTGAAGAAAACTTTGGATCCGGGACTTTCACAGAAATAATCGCCGTCAGTCCCTCACGCGCATCGTCTCCAGAGGTCGCAACCTTCGCCTTCTTCAACAACTGTTCTTCTTCGATGTATTGATTCAGCGAGCGCGTCAAAGATGCCCGGAACCCTTCTAGATGAGTTCCACCATCTTTCTGTGGAATATTATTGGTATAGCAAAAGATATTTTCTTGATAAGTGTCATACCACTGTAAAGCGACTTCGACCCCGATGCCGTCGCCTCGCTCGGGAGAGGCAAAATGAAACACGTCACAAATGGGGTTCTTATTCTTTCCAAGGTAACCAACAAACGCGGAGAGGCCGCCTTCGTACTCAAAGACTTCCGACTGCCCCGACGCTTCCTCCGTTAACTTAATCCGGACTCCCGAGTTGAGGAAGGACAATTCGCGAAGCCGCTTTGCTAACACGTCATAACTAAATTCGGTAATCGCAAACGTGTCACCTGACGGCTTAAACCGAACGGTCGTGCCAGTCTCGCCAGTGGTGCCAACCGCAGCCAAAGGGGCCTGAGGATCACCATGCCGATACTCCTGCTCCCACACGGAGCCATCACGACGGACCGTCAAAATCAAACGTTCACTTAACGCATTGACGACAGATACCCCGACACCATGCAGGCCACCGGACACCTTATAAGAGTTCTCATCGAATTTTCCGCCCGCATGCAGGACGGTCAGAATGATTTCCGCAGCACTCTTCCCTTCTTCATGTGCGTCAACGGGAATCCCTCGACCGTTGTCTTGAACAGTCACCGAACCATCGGTATGAATCATGACATCGATCTGATCGCAGTGACCAGCCAAGGCCTCATCAATCGAATTATCCACGACCTCAAAGACCATATGATGCAAGCCAGTGCCGTCATCGGTGTTGCCGATATACATCCCCGGACGCTTTTTCACAGCCTCAAGCCCTTTTAAAACTTTAATTGAGCTTCCATCGTAATTAGCAGCCTGCGGGTTATGTTCCATTTAATTTCCTTACTTAGGCGCAATTCTTCCGTGTTTCACGTGAAACACCTCAGCATCGCACGCCTGGGCTTCACTCAGCCCGACACGATCAACCGTGATTCCAGTGGCCAGCACTTGCACGCCACTACCAACAATTATTTCCCAAACCCGGCCCAAAAACCGGTAATCAAGTTCGGCTCCGGGGTCATCCAAGCACAACACCGGCGCAATTCCTCGTCTTGCTGACGCCTGAAGTTGTCCCAGGACCAAGGCTAAATTACACACTTTCAGCTGTCCCCGACTCAACGTATCTCCGGCCTTGACCCCATCGCGAAGCAGCTCAAAGTCAGCCCGCTGTGGACCGGACAATGTGGACCGCGCGCGAATATCTCTACCCCGTTGACTCTCTAGGGTCCCTGCTAAATCGCCGTCGCCCCAACCATTCCGGTACACCAGATCGAGTTCAATCCCAAGCTCCATTTCCACCAGCAGCTCGTCAAACAGCGGCTTGACATCCCCAACGAAAGCTCTTCGCCACGAATCAACCTACTCGCCATACAACGCGATTTGCTGCTCCCATGGAGCCAAACCAGAGCTATTGAGTATACCACTACGCAATAGACTATTGCGCTGTAACAGGGCTCGCCTCAACGCATTGAAACATTGTCCGTTTCCACCGGACCAATGAAACGCGCCCCAATCCATAAACCGACGCCGATCACCCGGACTCCCGGTGATTACGTCCACAGAATGGGGGGTGATTTGTAGAACAGGCAGTAGACGACTCAACGCCACCTGATTTTTGGCTACGCTTCCATCTAATCGGAGCTTTCTCTCGTTATCGCGATTCACCTGCGCCGCGAGACGATGCTCTTGGTGTTGACCTTGAATCCGCCCAAAGACCGTTAAACTAGGTTGATCAAACGTAATAATCGATTTAATACGGGAAGTCACGAAGCTACGCCCCAAGGAAAGAATCGACACCGCCTCAAGGACAGATGTCTTCCCTGCGCCATTTTCGCCTACCCAAAGATTGACTGAAGGCCCGAGTGACAACGACGTCTCTGCGAGCCCCCTCAAATGATGAATATGGAGATTGGTGATCACTTAGAGCCGCATGGGCATCACAACGTAGCGTCCCGTGTCATCACCAACACCCAACAACAGCGCGCTTCGATTACTGTCGCCAAACCGCAGCTCCACCATCTCGGCTTCAATGGTTGCTAGCACATCCAACAAGTAGCTCACGTTAAATCCAATCTCAAAACCATCCTGACCAACAAACTCGACTTCTAAGGATTCTTGCGCTTCTTCTTGTTCCGCATTGTTCGCCATCACATCGATTTGCCCCTGCGACAGACGCAACCGCACCCCTCGGTATTGCTCACTAGACAAGATCGAGGCACGCAGTAACACTTCCCGTAACCGCTTCCTATCGGAGCGAACCACGTGATCTCCACCCTGTGGAACGACACGCTCATAGTCTGGGAAACGACCATCAATCAACACACTGGTGAAAACGAAGGTTGGGCCTGATACGCGAAAATGACTCGTGGAAAAAGCCAAATCTACCGTGTCATCAGCACTATTCGCCAACCTCGCCAGCTCAATGACCGCCTTCCTTGGAACAATCAGCGAACTCGGTTCACCGGACATCCCTTCAAGTGCTGTTTGATACAAACTCAACCGATGCCCGTCCGTCGCCACGGTACGGAATTCCCCACCACCAATCGAAAACAACATGCCATTCAGGTAATACCGGACATCCTGCTGCGCCATCGCAAACTGGGTTTTACTAATAGCATCTTGGAGCGGACCCTTCGCTAACGAAACGGAGGTCAACTCGCCGCGGATCTCTAGTCTCGGATAATCAGCCGCCGGCAATGTTGCCAACTTGAACCTCGACCGTCCAGACGAAAGCAACATTTGTGCGCCATCTTGCTTAAACTGCACCACAGATCCTTCGGGAAGGGCTTTCGCAAGGTCGACTAGCTTTTTCCCTGGCACGGTCACCGCACCACCAGATGCCACTTCGACAAGCTCCATATTGGTCGAAATCTCGGTATCCAAGTCTGTCCCTGTCAGCACAGCACCAGTCGCATCGACCTCAATCAACACGTTGGCCAAAATCGCCATTGTTTGCTTGCGCTCGACCACGGATGCCGCAGTCTGAGCTTTCTCGAGCAACTGTTCGCGAGAAACCGAAAATTCCATGGTCATTCCTTATCCAGTTAATGCTTTTAACAAATTGTTGTAATCATCTCGAATTGCCAAATCGGTGTCGGACAACTCTTTAATCTTTCGACATGCATGAAGCACTGTAGTATGGTCTCGGCCACCAAACGCATCACCAATCTCTGGTAACGAATGACCTGTCAACTCTTTACAAAGCGCCATCGCAACCTGTCGAGGACGAGCAACTGAGCGATTTCGTCGTTTCGAGAGTAAATCAGAAATCTTAATTTTAAAGTAGTCAGCAACCATCCGCTGAATATTATCCACCGATATTTGTCGGTCATGCACCGCAATCAAGTCACGAAGTGTTTCCCTCACAAAATCCAATGTAATCGCTTGACCGAAAAAATGAGCGTTCGCGAGGACGCGTTTCAACGCCCCCTCCAAATCGCGAACATTGCTTCGGACCTTTTGAGCAATAAAAAATGCGCAATCACGTTTTAATTCGACACCTGACTCCTGGGCTTTGTTGATTAAAATCGCGACCCGAGTTTCGAGCTCAGGCGGCTCAAGCCGAACGGTCAATCCCCAACCGAAACGAGACTTCAGCCGATCTTCCATATTATCGATCTCTTTAGGAAACCGATCAGACGTCAGAATGATCTGCTGACCACCTTCCAACAAACTGTTAAAGGTATGAAAGAACTCTTCTTGTGATTTTTCTTTTCCGGCAAAAAACTGAATATCGTCAATCAACAGTGCATCAACGTTCCGATACACTCGTTTAAAATCCGCGATCGCGTTTACTTGAAGAGCTTTCACCATATCGGCGACAAACCGTTCTGAGTGCACATAAATGATTTTAGCGTTTGGGTTGTATGATCGGATTTGGTTGCCAACAGCGTGCATCAAGTGAGTCTTCCCGAGCCCTGTATCCCCATACAAAAACAACGGATTATATTCCGATCCAGGCTTTTCTGAGACCCGTTGAGCCGCTGCTCGAGCAAGCTGGTTCGACTTCCCTTCAACAAAATTCTCAAACCGGAAATCAGCGTTGAGGCGGTTACTGTGTTTAATTGAGCCCTCCACCACCGCTGGCTCACGAACCTTCGGCTGCGACACAGGCTGATGATTGATCTGAACTGACTTTTTCGGCACCTCGACGACACGATCCATTGCACCTGCCATCAAGCCCGATGACCCCACACGAACGGTGACTTGAAACGTTCCACCGACATGCTGCGAGTAGAAGGACTGGATCCGATCCAGATATCGGTCGGTCACCCAATCTTTTACAAATCGATTGGGTGCAAAGAGAAGGATCGACTGAACTGTCTCTTCGACCTGGAGTGGTTTAATCCACGTATTCAACTGCTCTGTTGTCAGCTCCGCAGCCAATTGTTCTACGCAGATATCCCAATTCATTCGTTATTATCTCCTTGTCGGGGATAAGTTATGCACAATCTACCCCTGTTCGGTCAATAGGCGATCACTATAAATTTAATAACGCATTGAAATACAACGCTTTAAATGTTTCTGCGCGATTTTGTGGATAACCCCGTCTCATCGGACCAAAACATTCGAAAAATCCGTTATCTTTCAGCGTAATGACTTTTTCAACACTATTTATCCACAGACATATAATCCGCACCAAATGCGTTATCTTTTTTGGGCTTTTTCAATTCGTCGCGAAAATTTCTTTGATTTCTAGCCACCTTTCGCTAAACTTCGCGCCCCATAAAATGTAATTGATAGGAAGAAGTCATGAAACGTACGTTTCAGCCAAGCGTCATTAAACGCGCTCGCAATCATGGTTTCCGTGCTCGCATGGCCACAAAGAGCGGCCGACAGATTATTGCGCGTCGTCGTGCAAAAGGTCGCAAGCGCCTATCTGCCTAACGAGGCTTGACTATGACGGTCATTTCTCTACCGTCACGTAGTGATTTCAACGCAGTATTTAAAAGTCCCGATGCGAAAGTTAGCAATCGGGACTTTTTAGTTTTAGCGAAACACCGAGAGCATGCTGTTAGTCATCGCATTGGCTTTGTGACTTCCAAAAAGAAGATTCGCCGGGCCGTGGACAGGAATCGTTTCCGCCGTATCATCCGTGAGTACCTCCGTCACCAGAATGCTGATCGCTTTGCCGACATTGTCGTCATCGCCAGACAAAACCCAGGTCACCTTTGGTCTACCCAATATCAAACCCAGCTCGACCAGGTTTTCGCCAAACTCTTCAAAACTCTTCAAAAACCCTATGGCGAATAATCGTATTTTTAGCGTCTTGGCAATTGCGGTAATTCGTTTCTACCGGTACTTTGTGTCCCCATTATTCCCACCATCGTGCCGGTTTCAGCCAACTTGTTCAGCATATATGATTGAAGCCATTGAGACCCACGGGATCTTTCGAGGCCTGTGGTTAGGAATAAGACGCATCGGCAAATGCCATCCAGGACACTCTGGGGGGTTTGATCCGGTCCCTGAGCACAAAGGAAAAACGAGACAAAACTAATGGATATTCAACGTACTGGCCTTCTCGCAGTCTTGGGCATTTTGACCTACGTGCTATTTCTCCAGTGGAACCTTTACACAGAAGCAGACAATCCAGCCAGTGCAGTATCTGCTCAAATTCAGCCATCAACAGAGGCCCCAAAAACTGGCGAAGTCCCCTCAAGTTCCGGTGTCGCTCAAGCCCCAATTGCTCCTATCTCATCGAATATCGTTGCTGATCAAATCATTATCAGTACAGTTGCTGCTGACATCGCAATCACACTCAGTGGCGGCGATATCACCCAAGTATTGTTAAAAGAATTTCCTGTGTCTCTCAAAAACCAAGACCAACCGATTCCTTTACTTGACTACGTATCTCGAACCTATTTTGCGCAAAGCGGTCTTGTTGGCGCAGATGGCCCAGATGCGTCAACTGATGGCCGCCCCGTTTATAAAGCTGAACGGCAACGATATGACATCACTGAACCAACAGATGTCTCGATTCAAGCGACAACTGACACAGGTCTCGTCATTACCAAAACCTTCTCAGTTGATCCAGCTCGCTACGACATCAAGGTCACGCATACCATTCAAAATACGTCAGATACTGCAAAAATCGTGTCGCCTTTTGTTCAGTTAAAACGCGATAACTCAGCTGACCCTTCTATTCAAAACTCAATGGGTATGCAGGCATTTCTAGGATATGCGCTTCGCACCGCTGACGAGCGATATCGAAAGGTCTCGTTTTCCGATTTTGAAACAACAATCGATGCTCGGGAACTCAATACCGAACTCAAAAACAACGCTGTAGCCGGCGGCTATCTCGCGTTATTACAGCATTACTTCACCAGTGCATGGGTGCCATCAGGCGATCAAACCCATCTCTATTCATTTCGCACTAATCAGGATGGCCACTTCATTGGCAGTGTTATCAGCCCCGACATCGTGATTCCAGCGGGTGAAACCCAGCAAACTAGCGCAACTTTTTATGCAGGCCCAAAAGATCAGGATGTGTTAGAGGCGATCTCTCCTGGTCTTGAGCTCGTTGTCGATTACGGCTGGCTGTGGTTTATCGCTCAACCGCTGTTTTGGCTACTGAAATTCATTCAGACATATGTTGGAAATTGGGGCTTTGCGATCATCCTAGTTACAGTGTTGGTGAAAGCCGCTTTCTTTCAACTGTCAGCTGCTGCTTACAAATCGATGGCAAAGATGCGGAAATTCACGCCAGAGATTACTCGTATGCGTGAGCTCTACGGAGACGACCGACAACGCATGTCTAAAGAGATGATGGATCTGTATAAGCGTGAAAAGATTAATCCGTTAGGTGGATGTTTGCCCATTGTTGTGCAAATGCCTGTCTTTATCGCCCTGTATTGGGTGTTATTAGAATCTGTCGAACTCCGACAAGCACCATTTATTCTGTGGATCAACGACCTTAGCGTGAAAGACCCATTCTTCATTCTTCCGTTATTGATGGGTGTCTCTATGTACATTCAGACCTCGTTGAACCCGACGCCACCTGATCCAATGCAAGCAAAGATTATGAAATACATGCCTGTGGCATTTACATTCTTTTTCCTTTGGTTCCCTGCTGGTTTGGTTCTTTACTGGGTCGTCAATAATATTTTATCGATCGCACAACAATGGGTGATTACCAAGTCGATCGAGAATGCCGATACCCAGCATACATGAGCATATCTGATACAATCGTTGCCTCGGCCACAGCGCCTGGCCGCGGCGCGATTAGTATCATCCGTCTGTCAGGTGACAACAGTCTCCGCATCGCCGAAGCCCTTGCAGGCAAAACGTTCACTCCACGATTGGCAACCTTTGGAAAACTGATTTCAGATGGCCGATTGATTGATACTGGTGTTTGGATTTATTTCAAAGGACCAAACAGTTTCACTGGGGAAGACGTCGTCGAATTTCAGGGCCACGGTGGTCCCGTTGTCATTCAAACCATTCTTCGTACCATCATTGCCCAAGGCGCTCGACTTGCAAATCCAGGTGAATTTAGTCAACGCGCATTTTTAAATAATCGGATCGATCTCACACAAGCAGAAGCCATTAGTGACCTGATTAATGCAACCTCTGTGTCTGCTGTTAAAGCCGCAAATCAATCGTTATCTGGGGAATTCGCAAATCGGATTCATGCCATCGTTGCCGACTTAATTCGTTTAAGAACTCAAATTGAGGCACACATTGACTTTCCAGATGAAGACATTGATCCACAAAACCTTCGTGAATTTTCAGATCAGTTAACAAATATTCACCACCATCTTCAATCGTTAAAGCTTACAGCTAAAGAGGGTGCTCGACTCAACCGAGCTTCAGATGTAGTCCTAATTGGTGAACCGAATGTAGGCAAAAGTTCTCTGCTCAATGCATTAGCAAACGAGCCCTTAGCTATTGTGACAAATATTCCCGGCACAACTCGTGATCTTATTCGTCATGATCTTCTCCTCGACGGAATCGAGCTCAGAGTCACGGACACCGCAGGAATTCGTGCCACCGAAGATGTTATTGAAACTGAAGGGATTCAAAGGGCCCGCAATGCAATAGAAACTGCTGACATCGCTCTCTGTTTATTTGATGAAAGACACCGCACCATCACAGAATCTCTTGTAAATCGCCTTGTTGGTGACACTACCTCTGCAGCCATCGGCATTATTCGCACGAAAAATGACATCCAAATTCAGCCGACAATCAATCAAACGAACTATCCATTGATTGAGATATCCGCGGTTTCAGGCTCAGGTCTCAATCAACTGAAAGACTGGCTGCTCAATGAGCTGAACCTCAATAGCAACGCTGAAACCCCATTCTTGGCCCGGGAGCGACACGTGATTCAACTGGCAATCGCGCTTAACTATCTTAACCAAGCAATGAGTCAACCCGTTGGTCTTGAGACCATTGATCTCTTAGCTGAAGACTTACGACTAACACAAAAAGCGTTGTCAGAAATCACCGGCTCATTCACTTCAAATGATTTATTAGGCTCCATTTTTTCAACATTTTGCATCGGTAAATGATGTGGATAGATGGTCAATCTCAGACTGGAATAACCGGTGGACACTATCGGCTGTGGACAAGCACCGTCTTTATGCACATGCCTAGCCCACTTGCTCTAGCAGCTTATTAAGGTTTACGCACAGAGTCTTTTGACCTTTAAATCCCTGATAAAACAATAAAAAAATGCCTTTTCCACAGATCGAAAGCCCCGTAATATAAT
>OBOZ01000058.1_pt1 | contig 11797 bp, 10 predicted proteins | sample 1494301 | NCBI WGS metagenome assembly OBOZ01 (sample SAMEA3275628, study PRJEB22092) | marine metagenome | biome: Marine Biome; feature: Surface Water; material: Sea Water | collected 2014-06-23T09:30:00+00 | depth 2 m
TCTGAAACCCCAATTGCTTCATCTTTGCCATTTTTAAAACAGTTTAATTGAACTAGATCTCCTTCTTCCATTGTAGTGGTTAAAGTTTTCCCAACTCGATTTTGATTGTTTGCAATAAGATTGGAAGCTACAGATAAAATATTCTGTGAAGACCTATAATTTTGTTCAAGTCTTATAACTTTTGTATTTTCATAAACTTGATCAAATTCGAGAAAATTTTTAATTTCAGCTCCTCGCCAACTATAAATAGATTGATCATCATCTCCAACACAGCATATATTTTTATTTTTTTCAGATAAAAGATTGAGCCATCTACTTTGAATGAAATTTGTATCTTGGTATTCGTCAACAAGAATATATTTAAAATTATTAGAATAAATTTCTCTTATATCAGAATAATTCTCTAAGATTTTAACAGTATGTAAAATCAAATCACCAAAGTCACACGAATTTAAGTCAGTTAATTTTTGTTGATACACTTTGTATAGAGGCAAAATAGTTTTTTCATAAATATCTTTTTTGTTAATAATGACCTCTGATGGGTAATATCCTTTGTTTTTCCAACGATCTATTATTGCCAATATAAATCTTGGTGATAATTGTTTAATATCTACATTCTCAGCTTTACAAATATTTTTAATCAATCTTATTTGATCATCAGTATCTATTATTGTGAAATTTGAATTTAAGTTTGCAGCGGATGCATGTTTTCTAAGAAGCTTTGCACAAATTGAATGAAAGGTTCCAAGCCAGGAAAGACCAGTTGCAGCTGAACCCAAAATATTGCTTACTCTATTTTGCATTTCTTTGGCTGCTTTATTTGTAAAAGTTACTGCTAAAATCTGATTAGGAAATGCTTTTTTTTCTTTTATAATATTGGCAATTCTAGAGGTTAAAACTTTAGTTTTACCTGAACCAGCGCCGGCAACAATTAAAAGTGGGCCATCTAAGTGTAATACAGCCTCTTTTTGAGGCTCATTCAAATTTTCCAGATAATCTTTGTTTATCATTTAAAATAATACTTTATAAGATCACTTGATCAAAATGACCAAGCCAAACTCATTTGTTAAAAATTTAAAAAACATTAATAAGTCAATTAATAGTCTATTAGAGCGAAATTTAAACAAGTTAAAATTTGATAATTTAAAAATTCTAGCAAGCAATAATAAATTTATCCTTACATTTGTCGCACTTTTTTTTTTATTTGTTTCTTACCTATTAGTGCCAACTTTTTATAAACAGGGTGACATTTCTAAAGAATTAAAAAATGAACTGCTAAATAAATTCAACTTAGATTTTACTTTTAATCAAAAGTTAAATTATAATTTTTTTCCAAGACCACATTTTGTGAGTAGTGAGTCTTCTATTCTTGAAAATCAAAACAAAATTGCAGATATAGATAAATTAAAAATCTATGTTTCTTTAGATAATTTATTTTCTCTAAAGAATATTAATATTAAAGAAGTGATCCTGGAGAATACAAATTTTGAATTAAATATTAAAAATAGCAATTTCTTTGTAAAACTTTTAGATAACAATTTTTTAGATGCTAATCTAAATATTAAAAATAGTAATATTTTTTTTAGAGACTCAGAGAATGAAATTTTATTTATTAATATAATAAAGGATTTAAAATATTATTATGACCCAAATGAATTAAAAAATATTCTTTACTCAAAAAATGAAATATTTAATACTCCTTTTTCTCTAAAGGTAATTAACCATAAAGATGAAACAAAATTATATACAAAGTTAGATCTTGATTTTGCAAAATTACAAATTGAAAATATATTTAATTATAAAGATGATATTAAATCAGGTGCTGCAACCATATTATTTAATACAGATAAAAGTTTAATAAATTATAAAACTAATAAAAATTTTTTTGAGTTTAACTATTCAAATGAATTGGAGAGTAAAAAATTTTTATATAATGGAAAATTTAATTTTAAACCTTTTTATTCTTCTCTTGAAGGTGATGCAGAAGAAATAAATGTTTCTTATTTATTTGGCACAAACGCAATCGTAGCTGAATTATTAAAAACTGAAATTTTTAATAATAAAAATTTAGACTTTAAATTAAATATTAATGCCAGTAAGATTAAGAATAACCGTAATTTTACAAATCTTTTTTTAAAATCAAAAATTCATGAAGGTCTAATTGATATAGACAATACTAAATTAGAATGGAAAGATAGTTCACTTATAAAATTAACTGATACATTAATTTTTGTTAGGGATGGGACACTGTTTTTAGACGGAAAATCAAAAATAAAGATAACGAATGTTAAAAATATTTACAAATTTTTACTAACACCTAAAAATTTTAGGAAAAAAATTGAAACTATTGATTTTAATTTTTCTTATTCATTTAATGATAATGCAATAATTTTAAGTGATATTATGATTGACGGTAAATATAATCAGAAAGTTAACGAGAGATTAAATAATATCTATTTTCGTGACAACGATTTACAAAATAAGATATATTTTAAGAATATGATGAATGATGCAATAGCAGCTTATGCTGGGTAGATCATCTTTTTGGGATCAACTATCTTATTGTAATCTTTTTCTGATATAAGGCCTGTTTTTAATGTTTCATGTTTTAAAGTAGTATTGTTTTTAAGTGCTGTCTTTGCAATTTTGGCAGCGTTGTCATAGCCTATGTGGGGCGCTAGTGATGTAACAAGCATTAAAGAATTATCTAAGTGTTCTTGTATTTTCTTCTTATTCGCTTTTATTCCCCTAACACAATAAATAGCAAAATTTTTGGTGCTGTCGGCAATTAGATCAATCGATTGCAAAATGTTATGTGCTATCAAAGGTTTAAAAACATTTAATTCAAAATGACCATGTGATCCAGCCATCGTTATACCATTGTGGTTTCCAATAACTTTTACACAAACCATTGTAACAGCCTCACATTGAGTAGGATTAACTTTACCAGGCATTATAGATGAACCTGGTTCATTTTCTGGTAAAATTAATTCTCCATAACCTGCTCTAGGACCAGATCCTAAAAATCTTATATCATTAGATATTTTCATTAAAGCTACCGCACAAGTATTCAAAGTTCCAGAAAAATTAACTATCGCATCATGCGCTGCAAGTTCAGCAAATTTATTTGGAGCAGGTTTAAATTTTATTTTTGTATATTTTGCGATCTCTTTAACTATTTTTTTATCAAAGTTTTTTTTAGAATTTATTCCTGTTCCAACTGCCGTTCCACCTTGAGCAAGAAAAAAAATTTCCTTTAATGCATATTCAATTCTTTCGATACTTTTTTTTACTTGAGTATGATATCCTGAAAATTCTTGACCTAAAGAAAGAGGAGTTGCATCTTGAAGATGTGTACGTCCAATTTTTACTATATTTTTGAATTCTTTAGATTTTCTATTTAATTCTTTTTCTAAAATCTTTAAGTTCGGCAACAATTTACTTAACGTTTCTTTTGCAACAGAAATATGCATTGCAGTTGGAAAAACATCATTTGTAGATTGTGATTTGTTTACATGATCATTTGGATGAACAGGTTTCTTTGATCCTTTTTTTCCACCCATCATTTCTATCGCACGATTAGCAATAACTTCATTAACATTCATATTTGTTTGTGTTCCAGAACCTGTTTGCCAGACTTTTAACGGGAAATTATCATCCAACTTACCTTTAATTACCTCATCTGAAGCTCTAACAATTGCTTTAGAAATTTTGTTATCAATTAATTTGTCTTTTGCATGAACTATTGCTGCAGATCTTTTAATGATCGCAATAGATTTAATTATGGAAATATTTACTAAAATTTTGCCAATATTAAAAAATTTATTTGATCTTTGGGTAGATGCTCCCCATAATTTATCATTAGGAACATTGACACTTCCAATGCTATCGAATTCTTTTCTTAATTTCATTGATTAATTTCTAAGTTACAAATAATTATAAATATACAATAAATTATTAAAAACATACAGGAGCAATATGTCGAATTTTAGCAAAGTAGGAACTTTCATGAAAACTTTTGGCCAAGAAGTCAAAACAGAGCCTTCATTTAGTACAGACAAAATCAATAAATTAAGGATAGATCTTATTAAGGAGGAATTAGAAGAACTAACAGATGCTATGAGTAAAAATGATTTATTAGAGGTAGCTGATGCTTTAACCGATATTTTGTATGTTACTTATGGGGCAGGGCACGCATTTGGAATTGACTTGGATAAATGTTTCGAAGAGGTTCAAAATTCAAACATGAGTAAATTAGATGAAAATGGAAAACCTATTTACAATGATGCAGGTAAAGTAATGAAAGGACCAAATTATTTCAAACCGGATCTTTCTAAATTTGTATCTTAAATTTCTAATTTTAGATCAACTGCTTCAGCGCTATGAGTGATAGATCCTACAGAAATTCTATTTACACCCGTTGACGCAACAGATTTAACTGTTTTCAAACTTATATTTCCTGAAGCTTCAGTTTCGTAATATTTGTTAGAGATTTTAACGCCTTCTTTCAAACTTTTAATACTCATATTGTCAAATAACACAGTGTTAAATTTAAGCCCCATTATTGATTTAAGTTGATTTAGACTATCCACTTCGACAGTAATTTTTCTTCCTTTTTTATTTTTGATAGCTTTAGTGACTAAACTTCTTAGATCTGAACTTGCTATATGATTGTCTTTAATTAAATATTCATCACTTAAATTAAATCGATGATTTGTTCCACCTCCTAACTTAACTGCATATTTTTGAATTACTCTCAAATTTGGAATTGTTTTTCGTGTACAACAAATTTTTGTTTTTTTTCCAGCTAGCTTTACAAATGCATTGGTCTTTGTAGCTATACCAGAAATGTGAGATAAAAAATTTAATGCAACTCTTTCAGCTATTAATATATTTTTTGCATTTCCCTTTATTAAAGCAACTAAAGAACCTTTTTTTATCTTTGAGCCATCTTTCTTTTTGATTATGAATTTAATTTTACTATCAATTAGTGCAAAAGCTTGTTTAGCAAATAACAATCCACCAATAATTGCATTTTGATTTGATAAAAGTTTAACGGTTACAATTTTATCATTTTTAATTAAACCTGAAGTTATATCTCCAGAAGGATAGAGATCCTCATTTAATGCTAGTTTAACGGTATTGCGAATAAATTCTTTGCTAAGTTTAATTTTTGACACTTATTATCTGCCGATAGCTGCCATTTTCTCTACTGAAATTCTTGCTTTATCGATTGTCTCTTTGTCCATAATTATTTCACCTGTTTCATTTTCTAAACAGTCTAAAATTTTTGGAAGAGTAATTTTTTTCATATGAGGACACATGTTACATGGCTTGATAAATTCAACATTAGGATTTTCAACTTCAATGTTATCACTCATAGAGCATTCAGTAACCATCATAACTTTCTTAGGCTGATTATCTTTGACATAATTAATCATTCCAGAAGTAGAACCTGCAAAGTCACTTGCTTTAATAACATCAGGAGGACACTCAGGGTGTGCAATTATTTTTATTCCAGGGTTATTTTTTCTAATATCGTGTATTTCTTGCTCATTAAATTGATCATGAACAATGCAAATTCCTTTCCACGAAATAATTTCCACATCTGTTTGTGAGGCGACATATTTTGCAAGGTAGTCGTCAGGTAAAAATATTACTTTTTTAACTCCAAGTGATTTTACAATTTTAACAGCATTAGCCGATGTACAACAAACATCAGTTTCTGCCTTAACTTCTGCAGAAGTGTTTACATAAGAAACGACTGGAACCCCTGGGTATTTTTCTTTTAATAATCTCACATCCTTACCAGTTATTGATGAGGATAAGGAACAACCTGCATCCATGTCAGGTAAAATTACTTTTTTTTCAGGACTCATTAATTTTGCAGTTTCTGCCATGAAATGAACTCCTGCCATCAAAATTATATCTGCTGAAGTTTTAGAAGCTTCAATTGCTAATGCCAAGGAGTCTGCAGAAAAATCAGCTACACCATGATATATTTCAGGTGTTTGATAATTATGAGCGAGAATAACTGCGTTCTTTTCTTTTTTTAGTTTATTAATTTTGTGAATATAAGGTGCATGAACTGACCACTCAATTTCAGGCATAACCTTAGAAATTTTTTGATAAATTGGATCTGTTGCTTGCTTTACTTCTTGTGTAAATTCCATGCAGATTTTTACCAATTTGAAAGATAGTTGTCATTCATTTATTATGGGACATATTGCGGTCGTGCTGAAATTGGTAGACAGGCACGGTTGAGGGCCGTGTGGACCTAGTCCATGAGAGTTCGAGTCTCTCCGACCGCACCAATTAATTAGTTATTTATCTATCCACTCAGGTTTTTTAATTTTGATTGATGCTTCTTTTGTTTTGAATTCAGCATTTTCATCAAAATTTTTATCTAGAAATTTTATTAGAGCAAAAGGATATTCATTATTAATCAATACTTTTCCAATCTCATTCTCTTTATTAAAAATACCTTCACCCTCATGCAGTTTTCCGTCTATAATATCTATCGGCAATAATCTTTTTGTAAGTTTATTTTTAAGTTTTATCCTTGCTGTATTTTCCTGTCCAACATAACAACCCTTTTTAAAATCAATTCCATTAAGTTCATCATAATTACATTCAATTCCAAAAGCTTTGTTTTGTAATTGATTTAAGTTTTTTGGCACTATTCCAAGTTTATGACTTAGTGAATAATATTCATTTATATCCGCATCATGTAATTCTAATTTTTTTAAAGATAAATAGAGTTTTTCTAGATTGATAATTAATCTTGCACCTAATTGCTTGTTACGAGGATCTAAAAGTATTGGATCCTCTCTAAACTTTAAAGTAAATCCAGGGATATCTTGTGCTTCGTCAAAGGTCAAAAACTTTTCATAACTAAAAGCAGCAACCACAAACTCATTACTAAGATTTAAAATTTCAACTTTTGATCTTAATTTGTAAACACTAAGTTGCTTATATAATTCATCCGCTTGAGATTTTTCGCAATCGATCAAGTAACCTGACTTATGTTTAACTATAATGAATTCATACAAAAATTTTCCTTGAGGAGATAGTAATGATGCAAAGCAACTGTAGGTTTCACTTACCTTGTTAATGTCATTACTAATTAGGTTTTGAAGAAAACTAACAGCATCATCTCCATTTATATAAAGAATGGCCCTGTCTTCTAAAATGTAAACGTTTTTGATATTCATATTTGATTAATTATAAGATGTAATATAATAACATTTTCTTGAAATGTTAGATCTTATAATTAGAAACGGCAAATGTTACATTGATGGAGAGCTAAAGGAAGTAGATGTTGCTATAAAAGACAAAAAAATTCACCAGATTGGTCAAATTTCAGAAGAAGCTAAAGAAACCATTGATGCAAGCGGCCATACAGTTTTGCCAGGATGCATAGATACTCAAACTCATTTTAGAGAGCCTGGTTCAACAGACACTGAAGATCTTTACTCTGGAAGTCGAGCAGCAATTGCAGGAGGGATCACTAGTGTTTTTGAAATGCCTAACACTAATCCACCAACTTCTAATAAAAAAGAGTTTCAAAGAAAATTAGATCTCGCTAAAAACAGAATGTATTGCAATTATGCATTTTACTTTGGTGCAACAGCTGAAAATGCAGATGATCTAGCAAGTTTAAAAGATTTAGAGGGTTGTTGTGGGATTAAACTTTTTGCAGGATCTTCAACTGGAAATTTATTAGTTGCTGAAGAGGATGATATCGATAAAGTTTTTCAAAATGCTTCAAAAGTTGTTGCAGTTCACTCCGAAGATGAAGCCATACTAAAAGTAAATAAAAAACTAATTAAGCAAGGAGATGTTCATACGCACCCAGTTTGGAGAAGTGCAGAGTGTGCAATCTCATCAACAAGAAGAATCGTAAGAATTGCAGAAAAATATAATAAAAAAGCTCATGTTCTTCATATAACAACGAAAGAGGAAATTGACTTTTTATCACAACACAAAGGAAACATTACCTTTGAGATTACCCCTCAACATTTAACTATTTATGCGCCAGATTGTTATGACAAACTAGGAACTTATGCTCAAATGAATCCACCTATCAGAGATAAATCTCATTACGATCGATTATGGTATGGAGTGAGACACAATTTTAATGACACAATCGGGTCTGATCACGCTCCTCATTTGAAAGTAAATAAAGACAAAGAGTATCCCAATTCTCCATCTGGAATGCCTGGTGTACAAACTCTTATGCCGGTGATGCTAAATCATGTGAACGAAGGAAAATTATCATTAACTCAATTAATTAATTTTGTTTGTGAAAATCCCGTTAAAATTTTTGGTATCCAAAACAAAGGATTTATTAAAGAGGGATACGATGCTGATTTTACAATAATTGACATGAATAAAACGATAGAAATTAAAAACGAAAATATTGAGAGTAAATGTGCATGGTCACCGTTTAATGGTTACAAATTTAAAGGTACACCTACTCACACAATTATTGCTGGGAATATTAAAATGCAAGATGGTAAAATATTAGGAGATCCTGAAGGAACTCCTTTAAAGTTTAGTTAAGCTTAACTGTAAAGCTATTTACAAGAATTACACCAACTACAATTAAAAATAACCCAACTATAGCTTGCCAAGCTAAAGTTTGTTTGAAAAAGATGTAGCCTAATATCGCTATTGTAAAAATTCCAAGACCACTCCATGTAGCGTAAACAATTGCAATTGGGAGCTTATTAACTACAAAAGTTAGAAGATAAAATGCGCAAAGATAAAAAACTGACAGCGCAACCGTTGGGATAAGCTTTGTAAAATTTTGAGATACTGGTAAAAGCATAGTTCCAGCTACTTCACAAAATATTGCGCCAACTAAAAAGATATAAGTCTTAACCATCTAGAATTTTATTTCTGATTAAATCTTCTTTAATTTCACTTAATATTGCTGGATCATCGATTGTTGGAGGAACTTTGTATTCAACATTGTCAGCAATTTTTCTAATTGTCCCCCTTAAAATTTTTCCTGATCTTGTTTTAGGAAGTCTCTTAATAACAATTGCTACTTTAAATGCAGCAACAGGACCAATTTTAGCTCTAACCATTTGAATACATTCTTTAGAAATTGTTTCATTATCCTTATCCACTCCAGATTTAAGAACGACTAAGCCAATTGGTAATTGACCTTTTAATTTATCAGCAATCCCTAACACAGCACACTCAGCAACTGATTGATGCTCAGATAAAACTTCTTCTATTGCTCCAGTAGACAATCTGTGACCTGCAACATTTATAATGTCATCTGTTCTAGACATAATCCAAATGTAACCATCATCATCAATGTGTCCTGCATCATAAGTTTGATAGTAGCCATCATAATTGGACATGTAATTTTCTTTATATCTTTTGTCAGCATTCCATAGGGTAGGAAATGTTCCAGGAGGCAAAGGGAGTTTCACTACAATGTCACCCATTTCATTTGGTTTTGCTAAAGTTTGATCTGGTTTGATGATTTTTACATCATAGCCTGGTACTGCTTTACAAGCTGAGCCGTATTTAGTTTCCATCATCTCAATTCCAGTACAATTTGAACTAATTGCCCAACTCGTTTCAGTTTGCCACCAATGGTCAATCACTGGAACTTTAAGTAAATTTTCAGCCCATTTTATCGTGTCTGGATCAGCTCTTTCTCCTGCTAAAAATAAACTTTCAAAACTACTTAGATCATACTTTGAAAAAAACTTACCCTCAGGGTCTTCTTTCTTAATTGCTCTAAATGCAGTTGGCGCGGTAAACAAAGATTTAACTTTATAGTCTGAAATAATTTTCCAAAATGCTCCAGCATCTGGAGTTCCAACTGGCTTACCTTCAAATAAAACTGTTGTGCATCCTTTAAACAATGGTGCGTAAACAATATATGAGTGTCCAACAATCCATCCAATATCACTTGCTGACCACCAGATATCATTGGTATCAATATTATAAATATTTTTCATGGTCCACTTCAAAGCAACAATGTGACCACCAACATCTCTTACTATTCCTTTTGGAGTTCCAGTTGTGCCTGAGGTATATAAAATATACGCAAACTCATTGGAGTTCATCTCAACACAATCAGCTGGTTCTGCATTAGATACAACTTCATCCCAGCTAATTTCAAGAGGAGCATTTAATTTTACCTCGTGACCTGGTCTTTGGAATAAAATCATCTTCTCTATTTTATGATTTGCTATTTTGATTGCTTCATCAACTAAAGGTTTATACTCAACTGTTCTTCCAGGTTCAAAACCACATGAAGCAGTCACTAATAGTTTTGCTTTACTATCATCAATTCTGCTTGCAAGTTCAGTAGATGCAAATCCACCAAAGACTACAGAGTGTATTGCACCAATTCTTGCACACCCAAGCATTGCAATCACAGCCTCTGGGATCATTGGCATGTAAATAATTACTCGGTCACCTTTATTTACTCCCTGATTTTTTAATGCTCCAGCAAATTTTGCAACTTTAGATCTAAGTTCCTCGTAGGTAAATTTACTTTTGTTACTTGTAATGGGGCTATCATATATAAGGGCAGTGTTTTTTCCTCTACCTTGATCGATATGAATGTCTAAGGCGTTGTAACACGTGTTGGTTACTCCATCTTCATACCATTTATAGAAAGGAGGATTAGATTTATTTAAAATTTTTGTCGGTTTTTTAAACCAAAAGATGTCTTCAGCTGCTTCTTGCCAAAATTTTTCAGGATTTTTTATTGAATGATCGTAAATTTTGCTGAATTTATCTGACATATTTATTTGATTCGATTTAAGTAATTTTTTTGGTTTTTAACTTATAAATTGTATTTAATTTTAAAAATTAAGTAAAATCAATGTTAATTAGTGACAATTTGCTCTTCATTAAACCAATTTTATTTGCTATTTAACGTGAACTTTGACTTAGGAAAACTTAAGTCTAGTTTATATAAACTAAATAATAAAAACTAACTAAAGAGAGGGAGTTTTTTATGAAAAAACTAAAATTGTTTGCTTTAGCAGCGATGGCTCTGATTGGATTTTCAGGTATAGCTATTGCAGCAGAAGCAACCATGTTGAATCAGGATGATTTCGTAGGAATTTCATTTTGGATCATCTCTATGGGAATGTTAGCAGCGACTGCTTTCTTTTTCTTAGAAGTTGGTAACGTGGCAGCAGGCTGGAGAACTTCAGTTATTGTTGCTGGGCTAGTAACTGGTATTGCATTCATACACTACATGTACATGAGAGAAGTATGGGTTGCTACTGGAGACTCACCAACTGTTTACAGATATATTGACTGGTTAATTACTGTGCCATTACAGATGGTAGAATTTTATTTAATTCTAGCAGCTATCGGTAAAGCAAACTCTGGAATGTTCTGGAGATTGTTACTTGGTTCATTAGTAATGTTAATCGGTGGATACTTAGGTGAAGCTGGATACATCAACGCTACTCTTGGCTTTATAGTCGGAATGGCAGGTTGGATATACATTCTTTATGAAGTATTCTCAGGTGAAGCTGGAAAAGCTGCAGCAAAAAGTGGAAGCAAGGCTCTTGTAACTGCTTTTGGTGCAATGAGAATGATTGTTACAGTAGGTTGGGCTATTTACCCATTAGGTTACATATTTGGTTACCTAACAGGTGGAGTAGATGCTGACTCACTTAACGTTGTTTACAACTTAGCAGACTTTATTAACAAAATTGCATTTGGTCTAGTAATCTGGGCTGCTGCAACTAGTGTTAGCGGAAAAAGAGCTAAGTAGTTTTACTTAATAATTTAAATTAAGGGC
>OBOZ01000060.1_pt1 | contig 11763 bp, 10 predicted proteins | sample 1494301 | NCBI WGS metagenome assembly OBOZ01 (sample SAMEA3275628, study PRJEB22092) | marine metagenome | biome: Marine Biome; feature: Surface Water; material: Sea Water | collected 2014-06-23T09:30:00+00 | depth 2 m
CTATTTATTTTATCTAAATAAATTACATAAAGCTTAGTTAATCTGTCTAAAATAAAAATTGAGATAATAATTATTAAATTAATATAAAAAGTTTTACTATTACTGAGTATGCTCATTAAGTGTTTTTTGGACAATGAGTTCTGTCACAAGCATTTTCACTAATTTTCCAACACAGGGTACACTTTGTTCCCTTTGCTTTTGTAGTTTGTGCACTTGTTTCGAGTTTTTCATTAAAAGAAATCTGAGCTTTCGATGTTATACATAGTTCTGAAAAATCTATGTTCTTAGTAATTTCTTCTAATTTTTTGTCGAGATGTATATTTAAGTCTGCCTCTAAACTAGATCCAATTTCTTTATTTGCTCGTTTTTCCTCAATACTAATATTACAAATATTTCTAATTTTAATAAGCTCTAACCATTTTTGATACAATTTTTCATTCTCAAAATTATTTGGGAAATTTAAAAATTTTTCTAAATGAATGCTTTTGCTATCTTTAAATATTAATCTATATATTTCTTCAGTTGTAAAAGATAAAATTGGTGCAAACCATTTTAATAATGAATTCAAAATTATGTTTAACAATAGTATGGTAGATTTTCTATTTTTTGAGTCTATGGGGTCGCAATATAATGAATCTTTTCTTATATCAAAATAAAATGCAGACAGATCTACAGTACAAAAATTAAGCAGCTCTTTATATAAATTATGAAAATCATAATTTTTAAAATATTTTTTAAAGTTAACATCCAAAGAATACAACTTATGCAACATAAATTGTTCCAGTTCAGGTAATTCATTTAAATCTACTTTTTTAAAATCAATTTCTTCAAAATTATCTTTAATATTCCCAAGCAAGTACCTGAATGTGTTTCTTATTTTTCTGTAGGACTCTGCATGTTGATCAAGAATCGAATAATCTATTCTTAAATCCTCTGAATAGTTTGAAGATGCTACCCAAATTCTTAGTATATCTGCTCCATATTTTTTTAGAATATCTTCTGGGGCAATTACATTTCCTAAAGATTTTGACATTTTCAATCCTTTGCCGTCCACGACAAATCCATGGGACAAAATATTTTCAAACGGTGCTCTTCCCCTAGTTCCACAAGACTCTAATAATGATGAATGAAACCAGCCTCTATGTTGATCGGAACCTTCTAAATACATTGATGCTGGCCACTTTAAATCTTCTCTTTTTTCAAGAACAAATGAATGTGTTGATCCGCTATCAAACCAAACTTCAACAATATCGCTCAACTTGTCATAATCTTCAGCTTTGTATTTACTTCCTAAAAATCTTTGTGGGTCATCTGAAAACCAGCAATCTGAACCCTCTTTTTCATAAATAGTGGCAATAGTTTCATTTACTTCATCATCTACTAAAATTTCTTTAGTTTTTTTATTAACAAAAATTGGCAGAGGAACACCCCATACTCTTTGCCTAGAAACACACCAGTCAGGTCGTGACTCTATCATTGATTTTAATCTCTCTTTTCCTTTGCTTGGATAAAAAGTCGTATCATTAATTGCTTTTAAAGCTTTATCTCTCAACTTATGACTTTCCATAGATATGAACCATTGTGGAGTGGCTCTATGAACTAGTGGAGCTTTTGATCTCCAAGAATGTGGATAGGAGTGCATCAGCTCTCCATTTGATAATAATTTTTTTTGCTCTTTAAGTTTTTCAATTACTATTGGGTTTGCTTTAAAAATATGAATACCTTCGAATAAGCTTACATGTTTTGTATATTTGCCATCTCCATCAACTGTTTCAATTGCTTTAATTCCATTGTTTAAACATAAATTAAAATCATCAGGTCCATGACTTGGAGCACAATGAACAATACCAGTTCCCTGCTCAGTTGTAACAAACCTTGCCTCCAACATTGGAATATCGTAGTCGTAACCTAGATCTAAAAAAGGATGATTACAGATAGTTTCTTTTAAATCTTTACCTTTAAATGTTTTTATTTTTTTGTAATTTTTTATTTTACAATCATTGATGACCGACTGCAGTAAGGCTTCAGCAACTATAATTTTTCTTTTTTTAAAATCACTATCATCATTTAATTCCAACTGAACATAATCAAGAGCTTCATTATAAGCCAGTGCCCTATTGGCTGGAATTGTCCAGGGTGTTGTAGTCCAAATAATTATATCGCTACCTACAAGATCTTTTAAGTTAGATTTTTTAATAGGAAAAGATGTATAAATAGTATCTGATTTATGATCTTGATATTCAACTTCTGCATCTGCTAAAGCAGTTTTTTCAACAGTAGACCATAATACTGGTTTAAAACCTCTGTATAAACTTCCCTCTTTTAAAAACTTGCCAAGCTCTCTTACAATTTGAGCCTCAGCATCAAAACTCATAGTTGAGTAGTAATTTTCCCAATCACCTACTACACCCAAACGTTTAAATTGACCTTTATGTACCTCAATCCATTTTTCTGCAAACAATCTACATTCTTTACGAAATTCTACTATTGGAACATCATTCTTATTTTTTTTATTCTTTTTATATTGCTCCTCAATTTTCCACTCGATTGGCAACCCATGACAATCCCATCCAGGAACATAGATAGAATCTTTACCATCCATTTGATGGAATTTTACAATTATATCTTTTAAAATTTTATTAAGAGCAGTTCCCATATGAATATTACCATTTGCATATGGAGGACCATCGTGGAGGACAAATTTTTCTTTTCCTTTGCTTGAGTTTCTTAACTCCCTGTAAAGGTTAATCTTTTGCCAATATTCTAAAATTTCTGGCTCCCTTACAGGCAAATTAGCTTTCATTGAAAAAGCAGTTTTAGGAAGGTTTATTTGGGAATTACTCATTTAGTTTTTTTAGCAATATTTAAATCTTTTTTAATTTGAGACTTTAATTGATTAACATTTTTAAATTTTTTTTCTTCTCTAATAAACTTTATAAACTCCACTGATAAGAGTTTATTATAAAGATTTCCAGAATAATTGAATAAATGAACCTCAAGTAAGATTTTTTTTTGATTAAATGTTGGTCTATATCCAAGATTTGCAATTCCTTTAAGATATTTGGAATTATTAGGAACCAATACTCTTACCGCATATACGCCTGGCTTTGCCAAAACATAATCTTTAATATCTATATTGCATGTAGGAAAACCAATTTTTTTGCCAACTTGTCGTCCTTTTTGAACTACTCCATTTATTGTCCATTTTCTGTTTAAAAGTTTATTTGCTTTTTCTAAATATCCTTTTTCCAAAAGACCTCTAATAAGTGTTGATGAAATTATTTTTTGCTGCTTGATTAGTGGTTCTGGTTTAACTACTTTAAAATTATATTTATCTTCATTTTTAATTAATAAATCTACATTTCCCTCTCTCTTATTACCAAATCTAAAATTATTACTAACAAATATAAATTTTGATTTTAATTTTTTATATAAAATTTCTTTAATAAAATTAATTGATTTTGTTTTAGAAAATAACTTATCAAATTTTTTAGTGATAATAAAATCTACTTTCAATTTACTAAGTAAATCTACTTTTTGACTGATACTTGTTATCCTAAAATTTTTAAGAGATCTATTGAAAAACATTTTAGGCATTGGGTCAAAATTAACCACACCAATTTTAAGCTTATATTTTTTCTTATATGAGTTTGCTAATTTAAATAATTTCTGATGACCCAAATGCACTCCATCAAAATTTCCTATTAAAATTATAGAATTTTTATGAATATTTTTTATATTGAAGTTTTTATATAATTTTACCATCTAAGATCCGACTGAGTATAGTTTACAACTGTTTCATATTCTTTAGACACCTCTGAAATTCCCTTATTTAAAATTTCTAACTTATGAATACCATTAGAAATTAATAACGAGTCATAATTCAATAAGTTAGCTCCCTTAATATCAGTATTTAAATTGTCTCCTATTGCCAAAGTTCTTTTATCTAAGTTATCGATAGATAGATTATAAACTTCAGCATGTGGTTTTCCAAAGTATACCACTTCTCCACCCATTTTTTCAAAAACCATTGCAACTGAACCTGCGCATAACTCTCTAACATTTCCACGATCAACAATTAAATCAGGATTTGTGCATATCATCTTTTTATGAATATGAGCTTCGAATAAATTTTTATAATAATTCAAATCGTTGTTGTGATCATCAAATAGTCCTGTACATAGTAAGTATTCGCTATCCACAAGATCACTCGATTTATTTTTTTTAAAAGGATTAAATAAGTCAAAATCTCTTGGAGGGCCTATGTGAAAAAATTTTTTTGATGAGTATGATTTTTTTAGGTAATTTAGGGCTGCCTCACCTGAAGTAAAAACATGATCTCTTAGCTCTTCTTCCATCCCCATTTTCTCTAAAAATTTTTTGACAGTATCATTTGGTCGTGGTGCATTAGTTAATAAAACAAAATCTTTATTATTTCTTTTAAGCTCTTTTAGAGTACCAATCGCACCTTCATAAAGTTTAATGCCATTATGAACAACACCCCATAAATCTATATAAAATAGATCATATCTATGGGCAATTGAACAAAGGCCGTCTGTATCTAAATTTTTAGTCATTAAATAAGGTATAAACCATAAAATCTTGAATTTCCTAGCATTATTAGATGGTATTTGAATATCCAGTCTTGAAATAGATGGCGTAATATCTATATGAAGCCCATATTTATATAGAATTATAAAGGAGATTTTATGAAGTTCAAACCGTTACATGACAGAGTATTAATCGAAGTATTAGACAGTAGTGAAAAAACTGCTGGTGGGATAATCATTCCAGATACTGCACAAGAAAAACCACAGGAAGGAAAAGTAGTTGCTGTTGGTGGTGGTGCAAAAACAGAAGATGGAAAACTAATTCCAATGGATGTTAAAGTTGGTGACAAAGTTTTATTTGGCAAATGGTCAGGAACTGAAGTCAAAATTGATGGTAAAGAATACAGCATAATGAAAGAGTCTGACATTATGGGTATTTCAGGTAAGTAATTTAATTTAAAGGAGAAAATAAAATGGCAAAACTAATTAAATTTGACGCTGAAGCAAGAGCGGCAATGATGAGGGGTGTAAATATTTTAGCTGATACTGTTAAAGTAACTTTGGGTCCAAAAGGAAGAAATGTTGTAATGGATAAATCTTATGGTGCCCCAAGAATTACAAAAGATGGTGTGTCAGTTGCAAAAGAAATTGATCTTGATGACAAGTTTGAGAACATGGGTGCTCAAATGGTTAAAGAAGTTGCTAGCAAAACTAATGAAGAAGCTGGAGACGGAACAACCACAGCAACTATTTTAGCTCAAGCAATTGTAACTGAAGGTGTAAAATATGTTACTGCTGGAATGAATCCAATGGATGTCAAGAGAGGAATTGATTCTGCTGTTGAAGCAGTAAAAGAAAATCTTATTTCATCTGCTAAAAAAGTTAAAGATAGTGATGAAATAGCTCAAGTTGGTACAATTTCATCTAATGGTGATAAAGAAATTGGTTCAATGATTGCTAAAGCAATGCAAAAAGTTGGTAACGAAGGTGTTATCACTGTTGAAGAAGCAAAAGGAATCGATACTGAGTTAGATGTTGTCGAGGGTATGCAATTTGATAGAGGGTACTTATCACCATACTTTATAACTAACAGTGATAAGATGACTACAGAGTTAGATAATCCTTATATTTTACTTCATGAAAGTAAGCTAACAAACTTACAACCAATGGTTCCTCTTTTAGAAGCAGTTGTGCAATCTGGAAGACCCTTAATGATTATTTCTGAAGACGTTGAAGGTGAAGCTTTAGCAACTTTAGTAGTAAACAAATTAAGAGGTGGATTAAAAGTTGTAGCAGTAAAAGCTCCAGGTTTTGGTGATAGAAGAAAAGCAATGCTTGAAGATATTGCTATTCTAACTGGTGGACAGGTAATTTCTCAAGATTTAGGAATTAAACTTGAAAATGTTAAACTTGAGGATCTTGGGTCTTGTAAAAAAATTAAAGTCGATAAAGATAATAGTACTATCGTGAGTGGTAGTGGTAAAAAATCTGATATCGAAGCGAGATGTGGATCAATTAAACAACAAGTTGATGAAACAACTTCTGACTATGATAGAGAAAAGCTTCAAGAAAGACTTGCTAAACTTGCAGGTGGAGTTGCGGTTATTAAAGTTGGTGGTGCAACCGAAGTTGAAGTTAAAGAAAGAAAAGATAGAGTTGAAGATGCTTTAAATGCAACTAGAGCCGCTGTTGAAGAAGGTATAGTCACTGGCGGCGGATGTGCACTTCTTTATGCTGCTCAGAACCTTGATAAAGTAAAAGCTAAAGGTGATGATCAAAAAGCAGGTGTAGATCTAGTAAGAAAAGCACTAGAAGCTCCAATCAGACAAATTACAAAAAATGCTGGTGTAGATGGTTCAGTAGTAGTTGGTAAATTGTTAGAGCAAAAGAAAACTTCATATGGTTATGATGCTCAAAGCGAAGAATATTGCGATATGTTTGCAAAAGGTATCATCGACCCAGTTAAGGTTGTGAGAACTGCTCTGCAAGATGCTGCATCAATTTCTGGATTATTAGTAACTACAGAAGCAATGATTGCTGACAAACCAGAAGAAAAAGATGCTGGTGGTGGAATGCCTGCTGGTATGCCTGGTGGAATGGGCGGCATGGGTGGCATGGGTGGCATGGGAATGTAACCCCACTCAAATATAAAATTTAAAAGGCCATCTTATGATGGCCTTTTTTTTGGGTAAAATAATTATATGTCAAAAAGATATAGTGGAAAATCCTTTAAAGACTCCAGTATTAAAAAAAAAGCAAAATTCAGTTTTAAAGAAAAAAGAAAACTTAAAAAAGAAAAGCAAAAAAAGCAAAATAAACATCAAATTTATCAAAATCTTCACTAAACATTAGTTTTTTTTAAGTTTTAAAAAATAATTAAATAGGTATAAGAACCACATTTTATGAGCACTGATATAAGAAACATCACTATTATAGCCCATGTAGACCATGGTAAAACTACTTTGATTGATAATCTAATGAAACAAAGTGGATCATTTAGAGAAAACGAAGTGGTTGATGAAAGATTAATGGATTCTGGCGAACTAGAAAAAGAAAGAGGAATTACAATTTTAGCTAAACCTGCTTCAATTAATTGGAAAGATACTAGAATTAACATAATTGATACACCAGGTCACAGAGACTTTGCAGCAGAAGTTGAAAGAGTTTTAAGTATGGCTGATGGTGCTCTGCTCCTTATAGACTCTGCAGAAGGAGTAATGCCTCAAACAAAATTTGTTTTATCTAAGGCTTTAAAACAAGGACTAAAACCAATTGTTGTAATTAACAAACTTGATAAGGCCGATCAAAGGGCTAATGAAGTTTTAGATGAAACATTTGATTTATTTGTAAGCCTAGATGCAAATGAGGAGCAACTAGATTTCCCAGTTTTATACGCAAGTGGCAGATCTGGATGGGCAGACACTGAAGTGGACGGACCTAGAGAGAATTTAAATCCACTTCTGGATTTAATTCTTGATCATGTAAAACCAGCAAAATTTGAAAAAGAAAAACCTTTTGCAATGTTATCTACACTTCTTTATGCAGATAGTTTTTTAGGAAGAAGCTTAGTAGGCAGAATTACCCAAGGAACCGCTAAAGCTAATCAGTCAATAAAAGCAATTAATTTAAAAGGTGAAAAAGTAGATGAAGGTAAACTGACTAAAATTTTTAGATATGAGGGAACTAAAAAAGTACCAATTGAAGTTGGTGAGGCTGGGGATATTGTAGTTATAGCTGGATTAGAAAAGGCTAATGTTGCAGATACCATTTGTGATTTAGATGTAAATGAACCAATTTCAGCAACACCAATAGATCCACCTACAATGTCTATAACTATAACGGTTAATACATCTCCTCTCGCGGGTAAAGAAGGTAAAAAACTTACGAGCACTCAAATAAGAGACCGACTTCTTCAGGAGGCTCAAAATAATGTTGGAATTACTTTTGCTGAAAATAATGGTAACGACTCGTTTGTTGTAAGTGGTAGAGGTGAGCTTATGTTAGAAATTTTACTTACCCAAATGAGACGAGAAGGATTTGAAATGACAGTCAGTCCTCCTAAAGTTCTTTATCAAACAGATGAAAGTGGAAAAAAACTTGAACCTATTGAAGAAATTACGATGGATTTAGACGAAGAATACTCCTCAAAAGTAATAGACTCGATGAACAGAAGAAAAGGTAAACTAATAGATTTAAAAGACACCGGGAAAGATAAAAAAAGATTAATTTTTCATGCACCAACGCGAGGTTTAATGGGTTACACAAGTAGATTTTTAACCCTAACTAAAGGTAACGGAGTTATTAATAGAATTTTTCATAGCTACGGGCCTTTTGAAGGTGAAATGGAGGGAAGAAGAAACGGAGCTTTAATTGCAATGGAGCAAGGTAAAGCAGTTGCTTTTGCTATATTTAATTTACAAGCAAGAGGAGAGATGTTCGTAACACATAACGACCCTGTATATCCTGGTATGATAGTTGGATTATCTCCAAAACCAGGCGATATGATAATCAATGTTATGAAGGGGAAAAAATTAACAAATATGAGAACACAGGGAACTGACGAAAACGTTGTGCTCACTCCAGTTAGGAAAATGTCTATTGCGGAGCAATTGAGTATGCTTAATACAGACGAAGCATTAGAAATAACTCCTGAGTCTTGTAGATTAAGAAAATCTATTCTTGATCCTCATGAAAGAAAAAGAAGTGAAAAATCTGGAGCAGCAGCTTAACTAAAACTTTTATTTACAATAAAGAGTCCAAAAGCAACACAAGGTCCAATTCCAAAAGCAAAAATCAAAGTTCCAACTCCTACTGTTCCGCCCAGATACCATCCAACTATTACAACTGAAATTTCTAAACATGCTCTGACTAGAGCAATGGGTAAATTTGTAATTTTTGTTAACCCAGTCATTAATCCATCTCTTGGACCTGGACCAAGATTTGCCACTAAATAAATACCACTTCCTATACCAACCAGCATTACTGATAATATTGAGAGTAAATATTTAGACCAAACGGAAGATGGGGCATCAAAGAAATATAAAGTTATATCGATCATTGCAGAAATAATAATAATATTAAAAATAGTTCCTAAGCCTGGTTTCTGTTTTAAAAATATCCATAACAAAAGTACACTTACACTAACTAGAAATGTTGCTGCACCAATAGATAATTTAGAATTTTTAGAAATACCCTCTGCTAGTACAGACCAGGGAGAATTTCCTGTAGTTGATAATATTAATAATCCCTCTCCAAAACCAAATATAATTAAACCAAAAATTAAAAAAAATGATGTTGATAATTTTGGTTTGAGGTTAAAGCTTTTATCTGAGCTCCAATATACCTTAGGAATATTTTTAATAGATAAAAACATATTATACTGTTACTTATTTAATTATTAATACTTGCTTATAATGAAAAAGATCATACTCAGCATCATATTTATTTTTATTTGTTTTGCCTCGTATGCACATATTGGTCATTACAGTAAATATAAAAAAATTGAGATGGAAATTTTAAGAAATAACGAATTAATTGGTTATAATTATTATTTTTTTTCACGAAAGAATGCTGTTACTCTTGTAACGAACCAATTTAAGTTTGAAGTAAAACTTTTGGGTGCAACTGTTTTCGAAGTCGAAGGCATTGGAGAAGAAAGATATTTAAAAGATAAATTGATTTCTTTTAATTCAAAAACTTTACAGAACAAAAAAGAAAAGTTTGTAAACTTAACTTTAAACAAAGATACCAAAAAGTTTGATATTGTGGGTTCTTCTTTCTCTGGTGAGGCCCCCTTGGAAAATGCTATTGGCAACTGGTGGAGTCATAAAATTTTGCAGGCTAGTAGTCAAATAAGCCCTATATCAGGTAGTATAAAAGAGCAGATAGTCACTTTTATTGGAAAAGAAAAAATTACCATTAATGGTAAAGAATATCAGACTGATCATTTCAAATTAACCTCCAAAGACATGACACTTCCAGATGATAAAAGATTAAATTTTGATATTTGGTTAGATAAAAAAACTTCTTTAATAGTAAAAGTTACGTATCAAAGAATGGGAAGTTGGGAGTATAGATTAAAAAATTATGAATAATTTAACTATTTATTTTCTTATAAAGGTCGTTTGCACTTATCCATCCAGACTCTAGCCTTGGTCCATTAAACCAATCTGCACACACACCTAAATTTAATCTAGAGTTCCAATAACTTTTTAATTTCAGTGGTTTTGAATTTGAGGAGTATTTCCAACCATGGTTAAGTGAAAAAAGTATTTTTGTCTGCTTAATTCCTGTTAATTTAAAAAATTTATCAATCAAAATTTTAGCATTAGTTTTTTTAAGTACTTTATTTTGATTTATTTTTTTATTTGCCCAATTAAAAGTACTTTGTAATGTCCAAAGATCACTTTTACTCTTAAATCTTTTTTTACTATTTTCATAACCAGCCCATCCTAGAATTCTATCGTTAAATAAAAAACTACTATAACCTAAGTTGGTTTTTTTTATTTCTATTAAAATTGTTATATTTGCATCCATCTTTATCTTTTCTCTTATAAAAGAATTTTTAATATATTTTTTTGATAATTTTTTTAATTGGGGAAATGGACAGGTCAAAATTAAATTTTCATAATTTTTCATTTCACCATCATTAAATACCAAATTCCATTTTCTATTTTGAAAATTTATTTTTTTAAGTTCACTTTGAAAATAACATCTTACATTTTTTAAAAGATATTTACTAATGTCGTTGTTTCCTTTTCTGCCAATAACCTTCACGTGTTTTTTATTTTCTTTTTTTTTATCACTTAAAAATTTATGATTACCTCCCCAAATTTTTAGTATTTTTTTTTCTATTAGCTTTTTAGTAAATCTTTTAAATTCTGTAGTTTTTGGAGAAAAATATTGAGTCCCATGATCAAACCCTCTTAGATTATCTAATCTTTTAAAAGATGATCTCCCTCCTAAGCCTCTTGCTTTGTCATACAAATCAACTGTGTGTTTTTTGTTTAAAAGATTTGCGATAGTTGCTCCAGAAATTCCTGAGCCAATTACACAAAAACTACTCATTTACCAGCAACTGTCATGCCCTCAATCATCATGGTTGGAGAATTTGTTGAATATTCAAAATCTAAATCATTTGCTAAAAATATTCTTTTAAACATATCCTTGAAATTTCCTGCAATTGTTATTTCATTTATGGGATATTTAAATTGACCATTTTCAACTAAAAACCCAGTTGCTCCAACAGAGTAATCTCCAGTTACAAGATTACTTCCATGGCCTATAGTTTCTGTAATGTAAATGCACTTTGAGTTCATTTTTAATAATTCATCGTAGCTTTGGTTTCCATTTTCAAAATATAGATTTGTGGTGCCTCCACTTCTCCCATTTGATTTAAGGTTTAATTTTCTACCATTGTAAGTATCTACAAGATAACTTTTAAGTACGCCCTCTTTTACTAAATTAATAGTTTCAGATTTAACACCTTCTGAATCAAAATTTTTTGAACCTAAACCCTTAATTATGTCTGGTTTATCTATGATGTTGATAGAATTAGAAAATATTTGCTCATTTAATTGATCCTTAAGAAACGAAGTTCCTCTTGCAATAGCAGAGGACGAAATTGCACTTGCAAAAGCACTGAGCATCCCTTTTGCAATTCTTTTATCAAATATTACACTTAATTTTTCACTTCCTATTTTTTTTGGACTTA
>OBOZ01000061.1_pt1 | contig 11762 bp, 9 predicted proteins | sample 1494301 | NCBI WGS metagenome assembly OBOZ01 (sample SAMEA3275628, study PRJEB22092) | marine metagenome | biome: Marine Biome; feature: Surface Water; material: Sea Water | collected 2014-06-23T09:30:00+00 | depth 2 m
AAGTGGCTTGGGGATTGATGAGCTGCTTGAACAACTGATCGTCAAAATCCCGCCACCAATCGTTGATCGAAGCTTACCGACCCAAGCACTCATCATCGATTCATGGTTCGACAATTATTTAGGTGTGGTCTCGTTGATCCGAGTGACACAGGGTTCTTTGAAAAAAGGACAGAAGATTCGCGTGAAGAGCACGGGCCGTGACTGGCAGATCGATGATGTGGGGGTGTTCACACCCAAACGTCATTCGACGGGGTTACTGCAGGCTGGACAAGTCGGGTTTATGATTGCCGGGATCAAGGACATTCATGGTGCTCCCGTCGGCGACACGCTGGTTGATTCAAAGTTTTCAGATACCGACGCTCTGCCGGGGTTCAAAAAAGTGAAGCCGCAGGTGTATGCCGGGTTATTCCCGGTGTCTGCCGATGATTTCGAAGATTTTCGTGAAGCTCTCGAAAAACTGACATTGAATGATGCCAGCCTGATTTATGAGCCAGAGACCTCCGATGCGCTGGGATTTGGGTTTCGTTGCGGGTTCTTGGGGATGTTGCACATGGAGATTATCCAAGAGCGACTTGAGCGAGAGTACGATCTTGATCTGATTACCTCAGCGCCCACGGTGGTCTACGAAGTCATCACGACTGGTGATCACACTCTATATGTCGATAATCCTTCCCGGTTGCCAGATGTGGGCTCTATTGAGGAAATGCGCGAGCCGATGGTTGCAGCAACGATTTTAGTGCCGAATGAATATGTCGGATCGGTGATGACTCTCTGCGTTGAAAAGCGCGGCATACAGCGTGATCTAAAATATATGGGCAGCCAGGTCCAGATCGAGTTCGACTTGCCGATGGCCGAAGTGGTGATGGACTTCTTCGATCGTTTGAAATCGGCCACACGTGGATTTGGTTCATTGGATTACAGCTTCGTGCGTTTTCAAGCCTGTCCATTAGTCCGACTTGATATTTTAATTAATGGTGAGCGAGTTGATGCCTTGGCCGCGATCGTGCATAAAGACCACTCGCAGTCGCGGGGTCGAGAATTGGCTGAGAAATTACGTGAGTTAATTCCTCGTCAAATGTTTGATGTCGCGATTCAGGCAGCAATCGGTCGGCATGTCATTGCTCGGACGACGGTGAAAGCCCTGCGTAAAAATGTGACCGCAAAATGTTATGGTGGGGACGCCACGCGAAAGCGAAAATTATTAGAAAAACAGAAAGCCGGTAAAAAACGGATGAAACAAGTGGGTCGCGTCGAGATTCCACAGGATGCCTTCTTGGCAGTGTTAAAGGTAGATTAGGAAATGGATTTCACGCTCATTTTAGTGATTATCGTGCTGGTATCGGGCGTGATTTATGGCTCAGACCTTCTGTATTTCAAGCGAAAGCGTGATGGTGCGGAACCTGGATTGATCATCGACTACAGTCGTTCGTTTTTCCCAGTTCTTTTCCTCGTCTTGATCCTTCGATCGTTCTTATTTGAACCGTTTCAAATCCCCAGTGGATCCATGCTTCCCACATTGAAAATCGGTGATTTTATTTTGGTGAATAAATTCGATTATGGTCTTCGATTGCCTGTCCTCGGACAGACGATCGTGGAGTTTGGAGATCCGAAACGGGGTGACGTGATGGTTTTCAAATACCCAGAGGACACTCGGATTAATTTCATCAAGCGTGTGGTTGGTATTCCTGGGGATACCGTCGAATATCGCAATAAAGTGGTTTACGTCAATGGCGAGGCCCAGACACTGACTGTGATGGCTCCAGACGGTTCGGTTATGATGCCAGCATTGACTGAGGAAGCCTCTGAGCAGCTGGGTGACCGTGAACATCGAATCTGGCGTCGAATGACTCAAGGCCGTAATTTTGGTCCGATTCAGATTCCCGAAGGCCAATATTTTGTGATGGGCGACAATCGGGATAACTCCAACGACAGTCGCGTCTGGGGTTTTGTGGATGATTCCTTAATCGTCGGTCGTGCTTTTGCAGTGTGGATGCATTGGGAGTCCTTATTGTCGATTCCTTCATTCAGCGATGTTCGGATCATCCAGTGAGTTTGAGCGATCTCGACGATTTACAATCTCGATTGGCCTATCGGTTTAAGGACATCGGAGTTCTTGAATCGGCACTCACGCATCGAAGCATGGGTCCTGCACATAACGAACGGCTGGAATTCTTGGGCGACTCGATTGTCAACTTTGTGGTTGCCGAAGCGTTATTTCGAAGATATCCAGAGGCGCGGGAGGGGAAGCTGACACGGATGCGAGCATCGCTTGTCCGCGGGCAATCCTTGTCGCAACTCGCTCGACGACTTCAATTGGGCGAAACCATTCGCTTGGGAAGTGGTGAACGGAAAAGTGGGGGCCGTCGTCGTGATTCGATTCTGGCCGATGCGATGGAAGCGGTGATTGGCGCAATTTTTTTGGACGGTGGAATGTTAGTGTGCCAAGAATGCATCAATAAATGGCTTGAGTCAGAACTGGCATCAGTCAATCCCAATCAAGTGGATAAAGACCCGAAAACCGCACTTCAAGAATGGTTGCAGCGAGATCGAAAAGAACTTCCGGTGTATCGAGTTCTTGAAGTCCTTGGACCGGCTCATCAACAGATATTCCGTGTGCAAGTGCAAGTGGATGGTTTAACCGAATATCCGATTGGAACTGGAGCCTCACGTCGTGAGGCTGAGCAAGCCGCTGCCGCTGACGCGTTGGATCAGCTGAGTACCCTATGACCCAGAAATTCGGCTTTGTTGCCATTGTCGGCCGACCCAACGTGGGCAAGTCGACCCTGTTGAATCATATTTTGGGCTTTAAATTATCCATCACCTCGCGGAAACCGCAGACCACTCGACACCGAGTGCTTGGAATTTGGACTGAAGATCAGGTCCAAATTGCCTTTGTCGATACGCCAGGAATGCATACCGATCAGCCGAAAGCCATGAATCGAATGATGAATCAGACCGCCGAGCAGGCGCTGTCTGGTGTTGATGCAGTGGTGATGTTAACGGATGGCAGGATTTGGAATGAGCTCGATGAGCGGGTCTATCAAAAAGTCAAACGATCGTCGTGTCCCACCTATTGGGTGATCAATAAAGTCGATAAGCTGGAGCAAAAAGGTCAACTTTACCCGCATGTTCAATCCATCGTCGCTGACCATACCTTTGATGAGGTTTTCCCGGTATCGGCGTTGAAGAATCTGAATCTTGAACCTTTATTAAGCACCCTCAGAAGTCACATGCCGGAAGGGCCTTTCCTGTATGACGAAGATCAAATTACTGATCGCTCGGAACGATTTCTGGCTGCGGAGATTGTTCGCGAACAAATCATGCGTCAATTGGGTGACGAGGTCCCCTATGAGACCACGGTGGAGATTGAATCTTTTGATTATTCCGGTGAGCGCGTTGGAATCCACGCCCTAATCTCAGTAGAAAGGGACGGTCAGAAGGCGATTCTGGTCGGTGAAGGTGGCAGTCGATTGAAGCAGATTGGAATCGAGGCTCGGAAACGTCTGGAAGATCTGTTGGATGCACATGTGGCTTTGAAGCTCTGGGTTAAAGTCAGAGCCAGTTGGTCGAATGACGAGCGTGCCTTGAAGTCACTGGGCTATTTTGAGTCAGACTAATGCAAAAGCTCTGGGTGATCCGGAAGCAACCCTATCGCGAAACGAGCGCGTTATTAACTGTTCTTGTTGAGGATAATCATTTGCTGCGTTGCATCGCTCGCGGCGGTGGCAAGGTCGGGGAATTCCAGCTCTGGTTTGGCGTTTTTGCATCGACGAAGACTCTAGTGAATCTTTCAAAAATTGAACCAGCCGGTGCAAGGCTCCCGCTACAAGGAATCGAACTCGTCAGTGGACTGTATCTGAATGAAATCACGCATTGGATTTTGCCGGAAGGCGCTGAAATTGATCGTCTATTTGACACCTACACAGAATGCATGAAGGATATTTCGCGTGGATCTGTTGCGGGGTTGAGGCGTCTTGAACGGTTCTTACTAGAAGCGGCCGGCCAATATCCGATGTTGATGCGTGACCGCAGTGGTTGTGAGCTTCGTGACGATGTGTGGTATCGGTTGCATCAACATCAAGAATTGGTTGAGGTGAATCAGGGTGAGCCAGATGCATTGATGGGGAAAGAGTGGTTGGCGTTAGCGAACCCAGACTACTCAAACCCAGCGACTGCACGGCACGCGAAGTGGTTGCATCGTGGGCTTGTGGATTATGCGATCGGAGGTCGGCGACTGGTTTCCCGCGAAATGTTGTCATAGATTGGAAAAAATAGATGAATCACTATGTGAAATTGGGTGTAAATATCGATCATGTTGCGACATTGCGTAACGCAAGAGGTGGTCAGGATCCGGTATTACTGCAGATGGCGCTGGCTGTGGAAGAGGCCGGCGCTGACGGGATTACGATTCATCTTCGTGAAGATCGACGCCACATTCGTGACGATGATGTGTGGCTGCTGAGAAGTCATTTGCGAACGCCGATGAACCTCGAGATGGCAGCCACTGATGAAATGGTTCGAATTGCGCTCAAAGCACTACCAAAAGCATGCTGCATCGTTCCTGAGCATCGTCGAGAAGTTACAACTGAAGGTGGCCTGGACGTGGTGAACCAGTTGTCATTGTTAGGGATGCAAGTGGCGAAGCTTAACGATGCAGGCATCGAAGTGAGTCTCTTTATCGATGCAGATATGAATCAAATTCAAGCAGCTCGTGAAATTGGGGCTCCTGTGATCGAATTACATACCGGTGAATATGCCAATGCAGCGACACCGGAGCAGATGCGTTCCGAGCTCGAGCGGTTGGAAGAGGCGACGCTCTTTGCGCAAGGGTTGGGACTGGTGGTGAATGCCGGCCATGGATTAACCAAATTCAACGTGGGTGCGATTGCTGCAATCGACGGAATGAACGAGCTCAACATTGGCCATAGTTTGGTTGCTCGAGCGCTGATGGTTGGTTTACCTCAGGCGGTCAGCGAGTTTCGGGCGATCATGGACCGCGCTTGTCTGTGATCGTCGGGATTGGCGTTGATTTGTGTGAGATTGCTCGAATCCGGGACGCCATTGCGCGTCAGGGTGAGAGTTTTGCGGCACGGATTCTTGAGTCAAAAGAGCTCGATGCCTATCACGCGCTCAATCCGTCGGCAAAGCCTGCATTTCTTGCCAAACGATTTGCGGCCAAAGAAGCAGTGGCGAAAGCATTAGGAACAGGAATTGGTCGCGGTTTTGGATTTCATGATGTCGCGGTTGACCACGATGAGTTGGGTCGACCGTTGGTTCGATTGAATCCGAATAGCGACGCCTTGTCAGAGGCTCGTCAGCAACGGATCCACCTCAGCATCAGTGATGAGCGAGCACACGCGATCGCTTTTTGTACAATTGAGACTAGCTCAGCTGACGCTCGACGCGACGTTTAAGTGGTCCGTGAACTCGGGCTTCTGCAGTTTTCGCTAGCGTCTTGCGGTCCAGTTGCGGATCTAGGGGCTTACGGATCCAGACCTCAACCAGAACTCCTGGTCGTAAAATCAGTTTTAAGAAGTGTTTAAAAAATGGAGCGTCTGTTCCCCAGGTATAGAACTGCCTGTCGCGAGCGGACAGCTGGCCGCCATGGCGTTCTCGATAAACCAAACTGACCGGCTGAATATACGCATTGCTGCGTTTCGGTGCTTCGAATAGCACACTTTTAAACGGGAGGATTGATACCCCATCGGTTGATGTTCCCTCGGGAAACATGATGACGTTGAAGCCTTGATTCAGTGCATTGGTGAGCGGCGTTAATTCTTCATCGGCGCGGGTTCGTTTCCTTTGAATGAAAATGGTTCGCTGTAGCCAGGCTATCCATCCGATCACAGGCCAATCACGAACTTCTTGTTTTGAGACGAAAACCGCAGGAATCAGGCTTCCAAGAACAAAGACGTCAAGATAAGACACATGATTTGCAACTACGAACAGAGGCCGACGTGGACTGAAGTCGCGGAATCGCCGAATTCGGATTCCTAAAATACGCAGCGCACCTCGATAGAATCGCAGGCGCAAATGACGGCCATCTCCCGTTCGTAAGAGAAACCCCACCGTTTGTTGAACCAGTGAGAGTAAAAACCACAGAATCAGTAATCCAATGCGGGCAAGAGCACGCAATAGAGCACCAGCGACCTCTATATTTTTCAATAGGTTGGGATGATGTTGTAACAGTATTGATAGTCTCCGTCAGTTTTCATCCGTTTCTCAGTAATAAGCCGTTGTAACAATTGATCCAGGGCTTTGCCAAGTTCTGGTGATGCATGAACTTCAAAGGGTCCATGGTGTTTGATCAACGCTTGAGTCTCCGGTTTCTCATTACCAGCCACGATCCCAGAGAATAACCGTCTGAGTTCGCAGGCGAGATTTTGGAGAGGTTGGTTGGTGCTGAGCTGAAGTGCTCGCATCGTCTGATGTGTTGGAATAAATGCGCTTTGAAGCGCTTCTGGTATGTCGAGTGTCCAGTTGAAGTAATACGCATCGTTGGTTTCAATACGATAAGAACGGACCGCGTCACGACCTTGCTGAATCCGTTCTGCGACGGCAACGGGGTCATCAATCACTACTTCCAGTCGCTGTGTGAGGGAATGGCCGAGGGTGTCATTCAGAAACTGGCGGTAGGCGTCAATGATTCCATTCGACGCCTGAGGTCCAGTTAAAATGATGGGGATGGGATCGTCCGCGTTGGATGGGTTGGATAAGATCGCCAAGAGATAGAGGATTTCTTCGAAAGTGCCAGCCCCGCCTGGGAAAACAATAATTCCATGAGCGATACGGACAAATGCCTCTAAACGCTTCTCAATGTCAGGCATGATCACTAGGTCAGAGACCACCCCGTTTGGTGGTTCAGCCGAAATGATTCCAGGCTCACTGATCCCAATAAAACGCCCCCCTGTGTGGTGTTGCCGACGGTGAGCATAGAGCGCACCGCGCATCGGCCCTTTCATGGCGCCAGGTCCACAACCGGTGCAGATGTCAAAGCGTCGAAGCCCTAGCTCTTGGCCGACCGCCTGAGTGTAGTCGTATTCCACTTGGTTAACGCTGTGGCCGCCCCAGCAAACAACACATGACAGCTCTCGGTTGGATTCCAAGACTTTGGCATTTCTGAGAATCTGGAAGACTAAATTTGAGCATTCTGCGGGTTCAAGTGCAGCGGGGTTGTGGCATAAATCACGGCTGTGCAGGAGATCTCTCAATACCGCAAACAAGTGATCATGGATGGTTTCAATTAAGACGCCGTCGACAAATGCTTGGGCGGGTGCGTTTTTTAAAATGACCTTGAGCCCGCGAGGATGGCGCTCAAACTCAATCATAAACTCTGGATATTGAGCAAATAGGCCCAAACTATCATTTGTGTCAACGCTGCCGTTGAGAACCGCAAGAACGCAACTGCGTATCAAGGGATAGAGTCCTTCATCGGTGTGGTCGATGAGTCGGTTTGTTTCGTCTTGGCTAAGAAATGCCAGATGATTGCGTGGGTGAACAGAGGTTTCTAGAATTCTGGCAGCTTCAATAATGGCACTTGGGCGATTCATGAGACATCCTATGTATGGAGATTTGAGAGTTACATATTTCATGTGACGAAAAAAGCGCCTCGTCAATATTTGTCGTCAACCCCGTCATCGTGTTTTGCCAAGAGAGTGTAAGCCTAGATTGTCATCGTTTACTTGTGAAATACCGCATCCACAGTCTAAGGATGGACTGTCATTGTCGCTGGATTTTCCCGATCTACCAGTGACCGATGCATTGCCTGAGATTGAGCTGGCTTTGAGATCGCATCAGGTCGTGGTCGTGGTGGGTGAGACAGGGTCAGGAAAAACAACACAGCTGCCAAAACTGTGCCTCAAAATGGGCAGAGGTCGTGAAAAACAGATTGTTCACACCCAGCCACGTCGGTTGGCTGCGCGCTCCGTGGCAGCGCGGATCGCCGAGGAGCTGCATTCTGAGCTGGGAGAATTGTGTGGATACCAGGTTCGGTTTGAGCGCCAAGCGTCTGATAATACTCCGATTAAGTTGGTCACAGATGGACTATTGCTCGCTGAGTTTCGCGACGATCCGTCGTTGGAGCGGTACGACACGATCATTATCGATGAGGCCCATGAACGCAGTCTCAATATCGATTTTTTGTTGGGGATCTTAAAAACGATCTTGCCTCAACGACCAGATCTCAAGGTGATTGTGACGTCGGCCACCATTAATTATGAGAAATTCAGTGCCCATTTTTCTGATGCGCCAGTGATACAAGTCTCTGGGCGGACCTTTCCGGTCGACGTCCAGTATCACCCAATCCGCGATTTTGATGTGTCAAAGCTCGATGGAACTCGCCTTGCTCAAGCGATTCATCAGGCTGTCTTTGATCTGCGGGCAATCGATCGAGAGCAACAGCGGCCCATGGGCGATATGTTGGTTTTTCTACCCGGGGAGCGGGAGATCCGCGATGTATCGCAGTTTCTGAGGCAAGCTGCAGTCGACCGCTTAGATGTTTTGCCTCTCTACGCCCGGCTAGGAGCGAAGGAGCAGTCCCGCATCTTTCATCCGACAGGTCAGGGAATGCAGCGGATTGTCTTGGCGACCAATGTAGCCGAAACATCACTCACCGTCCCTGGGATCCGTTATGTGATTGATTCAGGGCTTGCTCGGATCAGTCGCTATTCGCCGCGCAGTCGAATTCAGCGTCTGCCGATTGAGCCTGTGAGTCAGGCTAGTGCGAACCAACGCTCGGGTCGTTGTGGTCGAACAGAGCCTGGGATTGCGATCCGCCTCTATGACGAGTCTGATTTTCAGGCGCGAGCGACGTTTACCGATGCTGAGATCCTTCGTACCAATTTGGCTTCGGTGGTTCTGCAATGTTTGGACCTTGATCTGGGCGATCCACTGATCTTTCCCTTTGTTGATCCGCCAGAGGCCCAGCTGGTTCGTGATGGAATCCAACAATTACGTGAGCTAGACCTGATTTCTGCGCAAGGTCAGTTAACTCAACTCGGTCGTCGTGTCGCTCGAATTCCGCTGGATCCCAGGATTGGTCGAATCCTGTTAGATGCAGAACGTCGGCGCGTCTTTTGGGAAGTCAGTGTGGTTGCATCGGCATTATCGATTCAAGATCCACGTGACGCACAGTTTGATGGAGCGGCGATTGCAGACCCCACAAGTCAGTTTGTGACGCTGTGGAATCTCTGGAATCGAGTGGAAGACGCGCGAGATGAATTGTCCAGTTCGAAATTTCGGCAGTGGTGTCAGTCAGAAGGGCTGAACTACAATCGACTTCGGGAATGGCGAGAGATTCACCGGCAAACGCTGTTGAGTTTTCGTGACCAAAAACATGCGCCTCAGTCAGTCGATTTAGACCATATAGGCTTTCATACGGCGCTCTTGACCGGTCTATCCAGTCAAATCGGTCGTCGAGATGAGCTAGATTATCAAGGAGTTCGCAATCGACGTTTTCGGGTCCCAAAGAATGCCATTCAAACAAAAGCACCTTGGGTGGTGGCCGCTGAACTGGTGGAAACGCATCGAATCGTGGCGAGAACAGTTGCTCAAATTGATCCAAAGTGGGTCGTTTCGGCGGTTCCCCGATTACTGAAATACACCTACGCAGAACCGTTTTGGTCGAAAAAACAAGGTCGGGCATTGTGTTATCGCACCACTCGGCTGTTTGGCTTGGCATTGATCGAACGTGAGGCGGTGGGCTATGCATCCATTGATGGAAAACTTGCTCGGCGGCTTCTGATTACCGAGGGATTCATTGCCGGTGACATCAAAACCCGTTTGCCGTTTTTGACACACAACCAAGCGGTCTTTTCTGAAGCGTCGGATATAGAAGCAAAATTACGACGCGTTGATGTGATGAAGGCTCCAGAAGATATATTGGAGTGGTTTGATGTTCGTTTTCCTGAGTCGATTACCGATGTTCGCGGCTTGGAAAAGTGGTGGAAAACAGCGTCAGAAGAGGATCGAAAGGCGCTGTATCTGACCGTTGATGATCTAAAAACCGATCCGGAGATGGCGTTGAATACCGCACATTTCCCAGAACAGGTTGCACTGGGACATCTGACTTTGCCGGCGAGTTATCAGTTTGCTCCTGGTCGAGATGACGATGGGGTCACTGTGCAAGTACCACTAGCGGCATTGATGCAGTTAAAACCTGAAAATTTGGAATGGACTGTCCCAGGTGCGATCGAAGAAAAAGTCGAGGCAATGATTCGAGCGCTGCCCAAAACGATCAGGCGGCAATTGGTGCCAATCCCCGACTTTGTCAAAGCGATCATGCCGATGATCGAGGCCAACTCTGGTAGTTTGGTGCAATCAGTAGCGCGCTGTGTGACGAAGCGAACGGGGATGGCAGTTGATCCCTTGTTTTGGGCAAATCAACCGCTGGACGCGCGATTGACCTTGCGAATCGAGGTGACGGATTCCGATGGTCTGGTGATGGACAGCGACCGTGATCTGTTGAGCTTGCAGCGTCGGCTGGGTGATCAGGTAGGCGACATCCAGCATGCCTCGTCAGCAACGGTCTATCACGATTGGCCGGAGGGTCTTGAGTTGGCTGCGGAGTCCATCACTGATGTTGGTGGTATTGAAATGAAGCGTTTTGAGCGTCTCATTTGTCAGTCTGAGGGTGTGGTACTCGGGTATCTGTTTGATCCCATTGATGCGTCGGTGCAACATCGACGGGCTTTTGCTCAGTTATTGGTAGAGCAGTGTGCTGACTTGTTTCGATTCCTGAAGTCAAAAGAGAGCGCCTATCAAAAAGCAGTCGTTTCGATCTGTCGTGGTGACGAGGATGAAAGTCAGTTGAAAAGATTGCTGGTGCTGTCGTGTTTGGATGAGGCTTCAGAGGTGTTATCCGAGCAGCAGTTCAAGCGAGCCAGAGAGTCCGCACGTAGCCATTTACACGCAAGGGCGTTGGCTGTAATGGGTTCGATTGCATCAGCAATGTCTCGACAACGAGCGCTTAAGCAACGGCTCGGCGGGAAGATTCCGGCAGCTTGGTTAACGCCGATAGCAGCCATGAAAGGGCACTTGGAGCATCTCTGCTCAGATGTATTGGACAATACTCCTGCTGATCGATTGATTGATCTCGATCGATATTTGCAGGCGATTGAGATGCGCCTGGAGAAATTGCAGTCCCGATTACTCTTAGATGCGCAATGGCAGAAAGAGGTAGATGAGATCGAGTCAGGTCTGAAAGCATTATGGTCAACATACCCTCAGGATTGGCAATATCAGGATCCAAAATTAGTGGATTTGAGGTGGCAAATCGAAGAGTTTCAAGTACTCTGTTTTGCTCAATCGTTGAAAACACGCGATAAAGTGTCGTTTAAACGACTGTCGACTGCTTTGAGGGACTATCGAGAATTATGATGCGCGCGATCTATTTGGTTATCGCTCTGTTTGGTATGCCGGCCCTGGCTATGGCTGAAGCGGAAAACGATCCATTTGAGGGTTGGAATCGCGCGATGTTTTCCTTTAACCAAAAGGCCGACAAATATGTCTTAAAACCGGTCGCTGAGGGATACCAAGCGGTGACGCCGGCTCCTGTGCGCAAAGGCGTGAGTAACTTTTTCAATAACCTCGGAGAGCCAATCACAGCTGCTAACTCTGTGTTACAGGCAAAGCCAGGTAAGGCTGCACGGTCATTAACGCGATTTGTGTTTAATACAACCTTCGGCTTGTTCGGTATTTTCGATGTTGCAGGTGCGATGGGGATTGAACGGGAAAATGAGGATCTCGGACAAACTCTTGCTTAC
>OBOZ01000067.1_pt1 | contig 10654 bp, 9 predicted proteins | sample 1494301 | NCBI WGS metagenome assembly OBOZ01 (sample SAMEA3275628, study PRJEB22092) | marine metagenome | biome: Marine Biome; feature: Surface Water; material: Sea Water | collected 2014-06-23T09:30:00+00 | depth 2 m
CAGCATTTCCAGCTCTTTCCCCTAAACCATTTATTGTACATTCAATTTGTCTAGCACCAGCCTGAACTCCTGCCAAAGAATTTGCAACTGCTAAGCCTAAGTCATTATGACAGTGCGTGGACAAAATTGCTTTATCAATATTAGGAACTTTGTTTAACAATGTTTGAATAATTTTTGTGAACTCAGATGGAATAGTATAACCAACTGTGTCAGGAATATTTATTGTTGTTGCTCCATTTTTAATAGCAAGCTCTACTGTCTTGCACATAAAATCCATGTCTGTTCTTGTGCCATCTTCACAAGACCATTCAACATCATCGGTAAATTTTCTTGCATAAGCTACATGCTGTCCAATAGACTCGTAAACATCTTCTGGCGACATATTTAATTTATGCTTCATATGAAGAGGACTTGTTGAAATAAATGTGTGGATTCTAAATCTTGGAGCATGTTTTAAAGCCTCATAAGCTCTATCAATATCTTTTTTAGAATGTCTAGATAGTCCTGCAGGAATAGATTTTTTTAAGATCTTACTAACTTCAGTTACTGCTTCGAAATCTCCAGGTGATGCTATCGGAAAACCCGCTTCAATAATGTCTATACCTAATTCATCAAATACTCTTGCTATTTGGATTTTTTCTTCCAAACTCATAGATGCACCTGGTGATTGCTCACCATCTCGCATAGTAGTATCAAAAATTATAACTCTATCTTTACCGCTCATAACTAAATTTTATAGAAAATTCATATTACAATCTATAAGTGAGATTGCAAAATAAATGTTAAATTTTAGCTATATTTTTAAGACCTTTTTGGGTCTTTATCAAAATCTAACTTTTATCACTGTCAACTAGTTTTTTCTTGCCAATCCATGGCATCATAGCTCTAAGTTCAGCACCAACTTTTTCCACAGAATGCTCTGCTAACTTAGCTCTAGTTGCTAAAAAGTTTTTCTGGCCATTTTTACATTCATCCATCCACTCTTTAGTGAATTTTCCAGATTGAATATCAGACAATACTTCCTTCATTCTTTTTTTGGTTTCCTCTTTATTTATAATTCTTGGTCCAGATTGGTATTCACCATACTCAGCTGTATTTGATATTGAGTAGTTCATATTTGCAATTCCACCTTCATAAATCAAATCAACAATTAGTTTTACTTCGTGCACAGTTTCAAAATATGCCATCTCAGGCTCGTAACCACCCTCAACTAAAGTCTCATAACCATTTTTAATTAATTCTACCAATCCTCCACAAAGAACTGTTTGCTCACCAAATAAATCTGTTTCAACTTCGTCTTTGAAAGTGGTTTCAATAATTCCAGATCTTCCTCCACCAACAGCTGAAGCATATGATAATGCTAGATCTCTTGCTTTACCTGATCCATTTTGATGTACTGCAAATAAACATGGTACTCCACCACCTTTTTCAAATTCACTTCTAACTAAGTGACCAGGCCCTTTAGGGGCAACCATAAACACGTCTAAATCTTTTCTTGTTTTGATTAAATCATAGTGAACATTTAATCCATGAGCAAATGCAATACTGGTTCCTTCTTTTACCCTTTGCTCTATATGATTTTTATAAATTTCTGCCTGTAATTCATCTGGAGTTAAAATCATTACTACATCTGCCCAAGCAGCTGCATCAGATAAATTCATGACCTTTAATCCTTTTGACTCAGCTTTTGCTACACTTGATGAGCCATCTCTTAGTGCAACCACAATTTCTTTAACACCACTATCTTTAAGATTTAATGCATGAGCATGTCCTTGACTACCATAACCAAAAATTGCAATTTTTTTATTTTTAATTAAATCTACATCTGCATCTTTTTCGTAAAACATTTTCATATTCTCTCTCCTTTATAATTAATTAAATATTTTGGCGCCCCTTGTCATCGCAACAGCCCCGGTTCTAGAAGCGCTAATAAGTCCCCAAGGTTTTAATTTTTTACTAATTTTGTCAATTTCTCTTCTAAGTGCTGTTATTTGAATAACTTTAGATGTTTTAGTTTCATCTAAAATAACCAAATCAAATTTTTTACAAGCATTTAAACATTTTTCCATTTTCTTTTTTTTTCCAGTAATTTTAAATAATGCCATTTCTTTAAATATGACATTTTTATCCTCTCTTTTAAATTCTGCAACTTTATGTACAGGTACTAATTTAGCTAATTGAAGTTTGATTTGATCAATTACTTGGGGCGTTCCTGTTGTAACGATTGTAATTCTAGAAATATTTTTAACTGCATCTACTTCTGCTACTGCTAAAGACTCAATATTGTATCCCCGACCAGAAAATAGTCCAACAACTCTTGCAAGCACGCCGGCCTCATTATCAACCCATACTACAAATATATATGTATCAGATTTCTCTTTTTTAGTCGGAACACTATAAGCTGATTTTGATTTTGGCATTATATCTAAACTAAGGCTTTGCCTTTACCCTTGATTTTGTTCTCTTCCTGATCATTAGGTCCTAAGATCATCTGATTGTGAGGTTTTCCTGAAGGTATCATTGGGAAACAATTTTCATTAGGATCAACATGACAATCAAAAATAACTGGACCTTTATAATCTATCATTTCTTGAATTTTCTCATCTAACTCGGAAGGGTTTTCTGCTTTAATTCCCTTACAACCATAAGCCTCAGCCATTTTTAAAAAATCAGGAAGTGCTTCAGAGTAACTCTCTGAGTAATTTTTTTCATGTAACAGCTCTTGCCATTGTCTAACCATTCCCATGTACTGATTATTTAAAATAAAAATTTTAATTGGTAAGTTGTATTGAACTGCAGTGGACATTTCTTGCATTGTCATTAATACAGAGGCTTCACCAGCAATATCAACTACTAACTTTTCAGGGTGGGCAATTTGCACACCTACTGCTGCTGGTAACCCATAGCCCATTGTGCCTAAACCTCCAGATGTCATCCATCTATTTGGTTTATTAAATTTGTAATGTTGTGCTGCCCACATTTGATGTTGACCAACTTCTGTTGTTACATAAGTATCTTTATCTTTTGTTAACTCATACAGCCTTTGAACTGCATGTTGAGGCTTGATGCTATCATTACTGTTAACAAAATTAAGGGAGTCTTTGCCTCTCCATTTTTGTATTTGTTCCCACCACTTCGCAATATTTGATTTATTGGATTTACTATGACCATTTTTTTTCTTTAAGATTGTTTTATTTACTTTACCAATTACCTTCGTAACATCTCCTACTATAGCAAGATCAACTTTTATAATTTTATTTATAGACGAAGGATCTATATCAATATGAACTTTTTTTGAGTTTGGTGAAAATTCATCTATTTTTCCAGTAATACGATCATCAAATCTTGCACCAATATTTATTAAAAGATCACAATCATGCATAGCATTGTTGGCCTCATAAGTTCCATGCATACCTAACATTCCAAGGAATTGATTATCATCACCAGGATATGCACCTAAACCTTGAAGCGTAGAGGTGATTGGAAATCCTGTTAATTCTACAAACTCTCTTAATGCGTCACTTGCCTTAGGTCCTGAATTAATTACTCCACCACCACTATAAATAACTGGTTTTTTTGCATTTTTTAATAAATCAATTAATTGATCTATTTGTTTTTGAGAAAATTTATTATTTGATTTTCCATTTAATTTTTTTTCTTTTTTAGGTTTTTTATATTTAGCTTTTGCAAATTGAATATCTTTTGGAATATCAACTAAAACAGGGCCCGGTCTTCCTGTGGTTGCAACTTTAAATGCTTCATGCATTATTTCTGATAAATCATTTATATCTTTTACTAACCAATTATGTTTTGTGCAGGGCCTAGTAATACCGGTGGTATCACATTCTTGAAATGCATCAGTTCCTATTAAATGGGTTGGGACTTGACCAGAAATGCAAACCAATGGAACCGAGTCCATGTATGCATCTGTTAATGCGGTAACAACGTTTGTAGCGCCAGGTCCAGATGTAACTAAAACAACTCCAGGCTTACCTGATGATCTGGCATATCCCTCAGCTGCATGACCAGCACCTTGTTCGTGTCTCACTAAAATATGCTTAATAGAAGTATGATTTTTAAGTTCATCATAAATTGGTAAAACTGCTCCACCAGGATATCCAAAAATATGTTCTACCTTTTGATCTTCAAGGCATTTAAAAACAATTTCTGCTCCTGTGTATAATTTTGGCATTTCGCAATCTAGCTGAAGTTGTGCTAATTGGTCAAGTTTTGATTGAGATATTTAAATTTTTTTTAAAAAATTATTTAACTCGTTTGGTTTTAATTTAAGCCAACTTTTCATATTGCCCCTTGCCCATGTACTTTGTCTTTTAGCGTATTGCCTAGTTTTTATTGATATATTTTCAATAATATCTTCCAATTTTTTTTCATTATTTAAGTATTGTCTAATTTCATTGATACCAATGGCCTTATTAACACTTTTGTCTTTTTTCACCTTTAATTTGATAAAATTTTTTACTTCTTTAATTGCTCCATTTTTAATCATTTCCTTAGATCTGAGATTAATTCTCTCAATCAATTCCAAACGGGGAAAGTCAATATAAATTTTATAAAAATCACTTTTTTGAAAATTAGATTTAGTATTTTTGTACCATTCATGAATTGATTTCTTGGTATGTAATTTTACTTCATAGGCTCTTATGGATCTATGCGGATCAGTTGGATTTATTTTATTTCTAGAAGTTGGGTCAAGTTTTAAAAGTTTATTATAAAACTTATCTTGACCTACTTTTGAATGCATTAGTCTTATTTGATTTCTAATCTTTACAGGTATGCTTGGAATTTTTACTAGTCCATCAGTTAATGCCTTAAAATATAAACCTGTACCGCCTACAAGGATTGGCGTTTTTTTTCTTTTTTTTATTTCTTCAATTTTTTTGAAAACTAATTTTAACCAATTCCCAGTTGAAAAATTTTTTTTAATATCATGAAAGCCATATAAATGATGTCTTATTTTTTGAGATTTTTTTTGATCTGGTCTTGCTGAAAGAACCTTTAATTGCTTATAAACTTGCATGCTATCTGCATTTATAATTTCACCATTTACTTTTTTGGCAAGCTTAATAGCAAAACTTGATTTTCCTGAAGCAGTTGGTCCAGAAATTAAAATAATCTTGGATTTAAAATCCATGATTAATCTAACTTAATTCCAATATATCTTCTTTGATTTTGATTATTATAGATTGCAAGCAATATTGTTTTTTGATTTGAGTTTAAAACTTGCTTGGTAATTTGTTTTAAATCATCAATAGATTTTATTCTTTCTTTTTGAGCCTCGACAATAATACTATTTACCTCAATTGAACCAGCTAAAGGACTATTATTTTGAATACTCGTGATCACAAGTCCAGTAGTTTGATTTGGTAGGTTACGATTTTTTATATCATCTTTGTTAAGAGATCTTACAGTTATTTTTAAATCTTCAATTTGATCAGTGGGATCTATTGTTTTTTGTTTTTCACTAACTTTAAAATCTTCAGATGTTTCAAGTCTTCCAAGTAAAACATTTTTTATAATTTCTTGTTTATCTCTCCATATTTTAACTTCAACATTTTTACCAACTTGTGTTCTTGCAACAATCGCTGGTAGTTCTTTCATTTGATTAATTCTTTCGCCGTTAAATTCTAAAATAATATCACCAGCTTTTATTCCAGCTTTTTCTGATGGACTGTTTTCAGCAACACTTGCAACTAAAGCGCCCCTTGGTTTATCTAATTTTTCAACCTCTGCAATTTCTTTCGTGACATCTTGTATTCTCACACCCAACCATCCTCTTTTAGTTTCTCCAAATTCTATAAGTTGATTAATTACAATTTGAGCGCTGTTTGATGGAATTGAAAATCCAATACCAATTGAACCATTTCGACCTAAAATAGCAGTATTAATTCCTATAACATTTCCCTCCATATCGAACAAAGGTCCGCCAGAGTTTCCTGAATTAATAGAAGCATCTGTCTGGATAAAATCTTCATATCTAGATAGTCCAATTGATCTGTTTCTTGCTGAAATAATTCCAGCAGTAACTGTACCCCCTAAACCAAATGGATTTCCAATTGCAATCACCCAATCCCCTATTCGAGCTTTATCAGAGTCACCAAAAGCAACCGGTATAAACTTTTCATTAGTTTCTAACTGTAAAACAGCTATATCCATTAGTGGGTCAGCTCCTAAAACTTTTGCCTTAAATTCTTGATCACCATTTACTCTAACAATTATATCATCTGCATCTTGTATTACATGATTGTTAGTTATAACTATCCCTTTTTCATCAATTATAAATCCTGAACCTAATGCAGCTGACTGTCTTTCTTGAGGATCTCCAAACTCCTTAAACATGTCTCCAAAGGGTGACCCTGGAGGAAATTGAAACGGAAGTGGATTAGATTTTGTAACTACAGTTGTTGATGTTGAAATATTTACAACAGATGGCATCAATTTTTCAGCAAGATCAGCGAAAGACTCTGGAACAGTTCTAGAATAAGATTGGTTTAAAAAACCAAAAGAAAAAATTATAGTTAGAAAGATAATTTTAATTTTTTTCATTTTAGCTTTTTATATAATAAATAATTATAAATCCTATAATTGCAAAGATAAGTCCTCCAGATCTCAACTGACTATCTTTTACAAGTTCTAATTTTTTTAACATATTTTTCATTTTTGCTGGAAATATGGCATATAAAATTCCTTCAATGAATAAGAATAAACCAAAAGCTATGACTAGCTCATTCATTTAAAAAATTATTGTTGGATTTCGGGTTTTATATTTCCAAAAAATTTGAAGAATTCACTATCAGGGGATAAAATCAGAGAAGTTTCCCCTCCAATTAATGCTTTTTCGTAAGCCTGCATTGCTCTATAAAATGCGAAAAATTCAGGATCTTGACCAAAGGCATCAGCAAAGATTTTATTTCTTAAACCATCACCTTCCCCTTTCATAATTTCTGATTGCTTTTGAGATTCTGCTAAAATAACTGTGACTTCTTTATCTGCGGTTGAGGTAATTGTTACTGCCATCTCTGCACCTTTAGCTCTAAATTCTTTTGCTTCTCTTTCCCGCTCTGTTTGCATTCTTCGATAAATTGCGTCACTATTTGCTTGAGGAAGATCAGCTCTTTTTATCCTTACATCAACAATAGTAATACCAAAATTTTTAGCTTCATTATTTACACCTTCTTTAATTAAAGCCATTTGCTTCGATCTATCCTGAGATAGTAAAGTTTGTAATTCTTCTTGACCTAAAACATTTCTAATTCTAGAGTTTATAATTGTTGATAATCTTGATCTTGCTACTCTCTCATCTCCAACCGATATGTAAAACTTTAATGGATCCACAATTTTAAATCTTGCAAATGCATCAACAATTAAACGTTTTTGATCAGATGCAATTACTTCCTCAGGGGGAGTATCTAAGTTTAATATTCTCTTATCTAAATAGACTACGTTCTGAATGAATGGAATTTTGAAATTTAATCCAGGTGTGGTTATTATTCTTTTTGGATCTCCAAATTGAAGAATGATTGCCTGATTAACTTCTTTAACAATAATTACTGATAAAAAAGCTAAAACACCTAATGCAATAATTAACCCACCTAAAATTTTTCCAGCTTTCATTTAATTAGTCGCTTTCTTTTTTAATTCGGGTAGTGGTAAGTAAGGAACTACACCTGAACCTGCATTTTTTTCTATAATCACTTTATCAATATCTGCTAATACTTTTTCCATTGTCTCTAGGTACATTCTCTCCTGAGTTACTACTTTTGCATTTTTATACTCGTTATAGATAGACACAAATCTACTCGCTTCACCCTCTGCTTTTGCTACCACCTCTTTTTTATACGCTTCAGCAGCTTGCAAGATTTTTTGACCTTCCCCTCTAGCTCTTGGGATTACATCGTTAGCATAAGCTTCAGCCTCATTTTTAGATCTTTCCATATCTGCTCTTGCAGCCTGTACATCTCTAAATGCATCTATTACTTGATCTGGTGGATCAGCTTTTTGGGTTTGGACTTGTGTAATTTGAATTCCACTCTCATAATCGTCTAAAATAGTCTGTATAATTTCTTGTGTTTCTACCTCAATTTTAGATCTACCTTCAGTTAAAATTGGTTGGATATCACTTTTTGCTATAACCTCTCTCATAGCTGTTTCTGCAGCTGCCTTAACTGTTCCCTCTGGGTCTTGAATTTTAAATAAAAAATTTCCTGCATCTTTAATTACCCAGAATACAGAAAAATCTATGTTCACAATGTTTTCATCTCCAGTTAACATTAAACTTTCTTGTGGAACATCTGCTACTCCTCCACCTGTTGAAAAACCACTGTCTCTCTCAGATCTAAAGCCTATATCTATTCTATTAACTTTTGTAACTTTAGGGGTAAGCACATTTTCTACTGGAAAAGGTACATGATAATTTAACCCTGGTTGAGTAGTTTTAACAAACTTACCAAATCTTAATACGACACCTTGTTCGTCAGGTAAAACTCTATACAGTCCACTTGCTAACCAAACAAAAGCTAAAACTAATAATATTAACCCGATAGATTTACCACCTGATGATTTTCCACCAGGTAAAAACTTTTTAATTTTATCTTGAATCTCTTTTATGATTTCATCAATGTTTGGAGGTGTTGGACCTCTACCTGATCCATTATTATTTCCACCACCTGGAGGTGATCCCCATGGGCTTCCACCCCTGCCTCTAAAATCATCTGACATATGACGAAGTATATAGTGTCTTTATTATAAAAAACAAGTAATGATAGTTGTATGTCAGATAAAAAGCCTGAACTTAGTGCCGCAATGAAACAGAAGCTTGAGCCTAAAAAATTCACAAAAAATCCAATATTAGGAACCAAATTTACAATAGCAATTTCAAGCGCAAAAGGTGGTGTTGGAAAATCTACTTTTGCTACAAATTTAGCTTTAGCCTTAAAACAGGTTGGATGTAAAGTTGGATTGTTAGATGCAGACATTTATGGGCCTTCAATTCCAAAAATGTTCGATATTAATGAAAAACCCAAAAGTGACGGTCAAAAATTAGAACCTATTGTTAAGTATGATATCCAGTGCATGTCAATTGGTTTCTTAGCTGACCAACAAACACCTATGATATGGCGGGGTCCAATGGTTACAAGCGCAATTAAAACTTTTACTCAAAAAGTTAAGTGGAAAGATTTAGATTTTATAATTGTTGATATGCCACCTGGCACAGGAGATACACAATTAACTTTTTCACAAGAGATAAAAATGGATGGCGCAATAATAGTTTCAACTCCACAAGAAGTTGCTCTTTTAGATGTCAAAAGAGGTATTAAAATGTTTGATAAACTTGGGGTAAAAATCTTAGGGTTAGTAGATAATATGAGTTTTTTTATTGGAGATGATGGTAAAAAATATAAAATATTTGGCGAAGGTGGTGTTAAAAAAACTGCAGAAGAATTTGAAAAAGAATTTTTAGGTGAAATACCAATTAATCCTGAAGTTGGTAAAACTTCAGATGAAGGAAAACCTTTAGTAGAAGCAAATCCAGATCATGAAATTTCAAAAATATATTTAGATTTTGCTAATAAAATTAAATCAACTTATCTTTAAGATCAAAAGCAATCATTAGCTCATTCCACTCTCTTTTTGAAAGACCTGAGCTATCTACTTCAACATTTTCACCTTTAATAAGTTTTTGAATAATTAATTTTCCTTTAGCTGAAACTTCTGTGCCTCCAACTCTATAATCCATAAAAGCTTCATAAGTTATAGGAACCCATTTTTTCACAGTATCCAGCATTATATCTGCGTAAACTCTTATTTCATATTGTGCATGACTATCAGCTCTTAATCTTAAAAAATTCATTAGGTTTAAAAGATCAGTTTTCCAATACCATTGGGTGTAGGTATTTAAAGTCAAATTCATTCTTGCAAGTTCTCTTGCTAAGCCTTTTTTATTTTCATCTATAGTTGAGCCATCAAATCTTTCATTAAGCATTGTTTCATAATTGTCGTAAGTTCTCTCAGCATCACTTTTTAAAAGTTCTAAAACTTCTTCTGCTTGTTTGCCCTCCAACACATCTCCTCTACCTTGTCTGTTACTGGTAGATTGAGCAGCTAAATTTTCTTGGGTGGGTAAATAAAATTCCTTGTCTAAAATAGAGTATCTTGCAGAATACTCATTAACATTTGCAGTTCTATGTCTGATCCATTGTCGAGCAATAAATATTGGTAATTTTATATGGTATTTTATTTCGCACATTTCAAATGGAGTACTATGCCAATGTCTCATTAAGTATTTGATTAATCCTTTATCAGTTGAAACTTGCTTAGTTCCTTTTCCATAAGAGACTCTTGCTGATTGAACAATTGAAGTATCATCCCCCATATAATCAACTACTCTCACAAAACCATGATCTAACGCAGGAATTGCCTCGTATAGTATATTTTCAAGTTCTGGTACTGTAACTCTTTTAGTTTGATTGCTTTGAGATTGTTGATTTTTAATTTCTGCTGCTTGTTCTTTGGTAAGTTTCATGATTGTTATTGAATCTGTTGTAATTCCTTTTATATTAATAATGTTGGTTTTCCAACTACGACGATAAACGAATTTCGTAATAACCATTGCGGACGTGGGGGCAGTACCCACCAC
>OBOZ01000069.1_pt1 | contig 10464 bp, 12 predicted proteins | sample 1494301 | NCBI WGS metagenome assembly OBOZ01 (sample SAMEA3275628, study PRJEB22092) | marine metagenome | biome: Marine Biome; feature: Surface Water; material: Sea Water | collected 2014-06-23T09:30:00+00 | depth 2 m
GATGGTGGTCTGGACGCTGAGCCGGAAGGCCTTTACCCCGCCGGGGAGCCGGTCACCCAGCGTGGCCACCATGGCCTTCAGGATGGAGGGAACCCCGGGCAAGACAAAGACGTTTTCAAGCATAAACCCCGGTGCTGCCGATACCGGATTATCAATCAGGCTGGCGCCTTGGGGGATATTCGCCATTTTCTGCCTCGCCTCATTATAGTCGAGGTCGGTATTCTCATAATGCTCAATCAGCCTGCGATCAGCCTCAGGATGGCGGATCACCTCAGCCCCGAAAGCCGCCGCCACGCATTCGGTGGTGATATCATCATGGGTCGGGCCGATCCCGCCTGACGTGAAAACCAGATCACACTGCCCGGCCAGCGTTCGGACCGTGGTGATGATCTGATCGCGGATATCACCGATAACCCGTGCCTCCACCAGCTTGATGCCGCGTTCATGCAGCGTCGTGGCCAGCCAGTTGATATTCTTGTCGGCGGTGCGTCCGCTGAGGATTTCATCACCAATGACAATAATGGCGGCGGTGGGCTGGGATGGCATGAGAAACCTCAGGGGCTGGAACAATGACGACCAAAGCGATACGATGATTTTCGCTGTCTTGCAAGTCAGGGCATTCATGCACAAGGATGAAAACAATGAAACTCCCCCCATTGGTTGAGGGCAGACTGGTCCAGCGCTATAAGCGATTTCTCGCCGATGTTGATTTCGGGGGTGAGGTTGAAACAACCCACTGCCCCAACCCCGGGGCCATGACCGGGCTGAAACAGCCGGGCATGCGGGTATGGTGTTCGGTGTCACCCAACAAGAACCGTAAACTGCCGAAAACGCTGGAGCTGGTGGAGGCTGACGGGATCATGGTCGGGATCAACACCAACCTGCCCAACCGGCTGGTGCATGAGGCCTTGAAGGAAGGCCTGATCCCCCGGTTTCGGCCATGGCCGGTAATCGAACCTGAATCCACCTATGAAAAAGGCACCCGATTTGATTTCAAATTGTCCTGCCCTGATACAGGGGGGCATCTCTATCTTGAGGTGAAGAACGTTCATCTCAACCGGCCGGATGGCCCCAACCCCGGGGCATCGGAATTCCCGGATTCGGTGACAGCAAGGGGCGCAAAGCATCTGCGCAAACTGGCCGAGATCGCCGAGGCAGGCGGCAATGCCGCCATGCTTTATGTCATCCAGCGTGATGATGGTGATCGCTTTGCCCTTGCGGCTGATATTGATCCGGTTTATGCACAGGCGTTCGAATATGCTCGCAATGCCGGGGTGATGATGGAAGCGTGGAGCTGTTCTGTCAGCCCGCAACGGATCAGCATCAGCAAGCCGGTGCGCATTGAGTTGGCAGGGGAGGAATGATCATGCGGCAGGAACCGGTAACCATTCATGATGAAAGCGGTTTTGAGGGCATGCGCCGTGCAGGCAGGCTGGCGGCCGAAGTGCTGGATTTCATCACGCCGTTCGTCAAACGCGGTGTCACCACGCTGGAACTGAATGATCAATGCCACCAGTACATTACCGATCATGGCGCAACCCCTGCCCCGCTCAACTATAAGGGCTTTCCCAAATCCACCTGTATTTCGGTCAACCATGTTGTCTGCCACGGCATTCCCTCGGAAAAGGTGTTGCAGGATGGTGATATCCTCAACATCGATATTACCGTCATTCTGGCTGGATGGTATGGCGATACCAGCCGGATGTTCTGGGTCGGTGAGCCATCGGTGAAAGCCCGCCGCCTGACCGAGGTCACCCATGAGGCGATGATGCGGGCCATCAGGGCCGTCAAGCCAGGCGCAACGCTGGGTGATATTGGCCACCATATTCAGCAATACGCCGAGGCCGCCCGGTTTTCGGTTGTGCGTGATTTTACCGGTCATGGTCTGGGGCAGGTCTTTCATTCTGCCCCTACGGTGCTGCATTACGGCATCCAGGGTGAGGGCATGGAGCTGAAACCAGGCATGTTCTTTACCATCGAACCCATGATCAATACCGGCACATGGCAGGTCAAGCTGTTGTCCGATGGCTGGACAGCGGTTACCCGTGACCGCGGGCTTTCGGCCCAGTTTGAACATTCGATCGGGGTCACCGAAGACGGTGTCGAGATTTTCACGCTGTCACCCGCAGGCCTGCATCACCCGCCCTTTGCCTGACGGGTTGCAACCCATCCCAAATCCTATACGATAGCCTTTTCAGGCCCTTTTCATGTTCCGGCCACCATCAAAGGGCTGAACGAATGGAACAGGGCAATTCAGGGCATCGCAGACGATTGCGACAACGAGTCCTGCAAATGGGTGCCGATAGCCTGCAGGATTATGAGCTGATTGAATTGCTGTTGCATTACTCTATCCCCCGAAAAGATACGAAACCGCTGGCAAAGCATTTGCTGGAGAAGTTCAAGTCGATTGAATACCTGATCCATGCCAGCCCTGATCAGGTGCTGGCGATTGACGGTATTGGTGAGGCCACTGTCGTTCAGTTGCAGATGATCCGGCGGCTCAGGCAACGGATGATCGAAACCGAAATTGCCAGCAGCAATGTGTTGAGCTCTTGGCAGGCGGTGATTGATTACTGCCGCAGCAAGATCGGTTTCGAGGATCAGGAGAATTTCGCTGTTCTTCTGCTGAACAGCCTGAATGAGCTGATCATCTTCAAGATTCTTGCCAAAGGCACAGTCAACAAGGTTACCGCCTATCCAAGAGAAATCGCCAGGCTTGCGCTGGAAAACAATGCCGTTTCGGTGGTGCTGGTGCATAACCATCCATCCGGCAACACAACACCTTCAAAACAGGATATTGAGATGACCCGGAATATCAGAAAAGTTCTGATGGGCATTGATGTCACCCTGCACGATCACCTGATCATCAGCCCGGGTGGAGAAACCAGTTTCAAGACACTTGGCTTACTCGAATGATCCGCAAACAGTAGAAATTCCTCTACTGTGATGCTAAAGAATACCCGATCAATTTTCTGGATGATATTTCAATGATAGCACGCTACTCCCGCCCGCAGATGACCGCGATCTGGTCTGATGAAAGCCGTTTCAGAATCTGGCTGGATATTGAAATCCACGCCTGCGATGCCCAGGCCAGACTGGGCGTGATCCCTCAGGAGGCCGCCGATACCATCCGTGAGAAAGCCGATTTCGATATTGAGGAAATCCACCGTATCGAACGCGAAACCAAGCATGACGTGATCGCCTTTCTGACCAGTGTTGCCGCCTTTGTCGGCCCGGAAAGCCGTTTTATCCATCAGGGCATGACCTCATCCGACGTGCTGGACACGACCTTGTCGGTGCAGTTGCGCAAGGCCACCAACCTGCTGATTGATGGTGTCCACAAACTGCTCGAGGCGCTCAAGAAAAGGGCGATTGAACACAAATTCACCCCGACCATCGGCCGCAGTCACGGCATTCACGCCGAACCGGTGACATTCGGGTTGAAACTGGCGGGGTTCTATGCCGAATTTTCCCGGGCGCGGGATCGCCTGATTGCCGCAAGGGAAGATATTTCAACCTGCAAGATTTCGGGCGCTGTCGGAACCTATGCCCATATTGACCCCCAGGTTGAGGATTACGTTGCCGAACGCATGGGGCTGAAGGCCGAAACCCATTCCACCCAGGTCATCCCGCGTGACCGCCATGCGATGTATTTTGCAACCCTTGGGGTGGTGGCATCGTCGATTGAACGGCTGGCGGTTGAAATCCGCCACCTGCAACGCACCGAGTTGCGTGAGGCCGAGGAATATTTCTCCCCCGGGCAGAAAGGTTCATCCGCCATGCCCCATAAGCGCAACCCCGTTCTGACCGAAAACCTCACCGGTCTGGCCCGGGTCGTGCGGGCCGCCGTTACCCCGGCGATGGAAAACGTCGCGCTCTGGCATGAACGCGATATCTCGCATTCATCGGTGGAACGTGTGTTTGCACCCGATGCGACCATCGCGCTCGATTTCGCGCTGCACCGGATGGCATCGGTGGTGGAAAACCTGGTGGTCTATCCGGAACAGCTTCAGGCCAATCTCGATGCGCTTGGCGGACTGGTGCATTCCCAGCAGGTTCTGCTGGCCCTCACCCAAAGCGGTGTCAGCAGGGAAGATGCCTATAAAATGGTTCAGGAAAACGCCATGCAGACGTGGCGTGAGGGAGGCTCCTACCTCGAGCGGCTCAAGGCCGATAAGGGGATCCGCGCCGCGCTGTCCGATGAAGACCTGGAAGCCCTCTTCAACCTTGATCAGCATTTCTCAAGGGTGGAAACAATCTTCAGCCGGGTGTTCGATCAGGACAGCTGATGCTATTTACTTAGGGTGGTCTGGGGGCTATGCTCATTAGGCTTAATCACCTGCCCAAATCTATCGGTTGACCCACAACAATGACACTGCGAAAGCAACTTTATGACGGCAAGGCGAAGACAATCTTCACTGGCCCCGGCGACGATACGCTGATCCAATATTTCAAGGATGACGCAACGGCCTATAATGCCCAGAAACACGCTATCCTGGCTGGCAAGGGCATCCTGAATAACCTGATTTCGGAGCATATCATGCTCTACCTGAAGGATCAGGGTATCCCGACGCATTTCATCGAACGCATGAATGAGCGTGAACAGCTGATCCGCAAGGTCAGCATCATCCCGCTCGAAGTCGTTGTCCGCAACATCGCGGCGGGGTCACTGGTGAAACGGCTGGCCGGTGATCATATCCGCATCAGCCTGGGGACCGTTCTGGATCAGCCGCTGGTGGAATACTACCTCAAGGAAGATGCGCTCAACGACCCGATCATGGCCAGTGATCATGCCCTTGCTTTCGGGCTGGCCACCGGGGAAGAGCTGGATACCATCGTTGAACACACGCTGACCATCAACACCCTGATGCAGGGTATGTTCAAATCTGTCGGCATCACGCTGGTTGATTTCAAACTGGAATTCGGGCGGCTGGAGGGCAGTAACGCTATCGTGCTGGCGGATGAGATCAGCCCCGATAACTGCCGGTTGTGGGACATCGAAACCGGGGACAAGAAAGACAAGGACCGTTTCCGTGAAGACCTGGGCGGACTGGTTGAAGCCTACAGGGATATCGCCAATCGTCTCGGGCTGGATTGCAGCGCCCTGGATCAGGAGAGGAAAGACTGATGAAGGTTACCGTTACCATTACCCTAAAGCCTGGCGTGCTGGACCCGCAGGGCCGCGCCATTGAGCATTCATTGCTGAGCCTGGGGTATCAGGACGCAAAGGAGGTCAGCACCGGCAAGCTGATCACCCTCGATATCGATGAAGATGATGAAAACCGCGCCCGCCAGAAAGTCGCCAAGATGTGCGAAACCCTGCTGGTCAACACGGTCATCGAGGATTACGACATTCACTGCCTTGTGGCTGATGAAGGGGATGAGGCCTGATCCATGGATATTGCGGTCATTACCTTTCCCGGATCGAATTGCGATCGTGATATTATCACCGCGGTTGAGAGCATTACCGGCCGCCTGCCCCAGCTGATCTGGCACAAGGACAGCGATATCGGCAAACCTGATCTGGTGCTGGTTCCGGGCGGATTTTCCTTTGGTGACTATCTGCGCTGCGGGGCCATTGCGGCGCGTTCACCCGCCATGGATGCTGTCTATGATCATGCGCTCCGAGGCGGCATGGTCATGGGTATCTGCAACGGGTTCCAGATACTGATCGAATGCGGCTTGCTGCCAGGTGCGCTGATCCGCAACAGTGGCCTGAAATTCGTCTGCCGCAACACTCGCCTGAAAACCAGCCAGACCGGCAAGGCCATCATGGGCAGGCTCGAAGACGGGGAAGAGCTGACCATTCCCGTGGCCCACAACGAAGGCCAGTTTTTCGCTGATGAGGACACGCTATCCAAAATTCAGGATAACGGCCAGATCGCCTTTACCTATGCCGCCACCCATAGCGAGGATGATTACAACCCCAACGGATCAGCGCTGGATATCGCGGGCATAACCTCAGAAAACGGGCGGGTTCTGGGGCTGATGCCGCATCCCGAGCGGATGATGAGTGAAGCCGTTGGCGGGACCGATGGCCGCCGGATGCTGACCGCTATTATTGAGGCGAGCCAGTCATGACCGACACCGTAATGAGTTATGAGAATGCCGCAGAAATGGGGCTTTCGGCTGAGGAATTTGACCGGGTCTGCGCCCATATGGGCCGTATCCCGAACCTCACCGAGCTGGGGGTGTTTTCGGCCATGTGGTCCGAACACTGTTCCTACAAATCATCCCGGCGCTGGCTCAAGACCCTGCCGACCACCAGTGACAGGGTGATCCAGGGACCAGGGGAAAACGCCGGTGTCGTCGATATCGGTGATGGCTGGGCCGCTGTTTTCAAGATCGAAAGCCATAACCACCCGTCTTTCATCGAACCCTATCAGGGGGCGGCGACGGGCGTTGGCGGTATTCTGCGTGATGTTTTCACCATGGGGGCGCGGCCTGTTGCGCTGCTCAACGCGCTCAGGTTCGGGGCGCCGGATCATCCGCTGACACGCTATCTTGTCTCTGGCGTGGTGGCCGGTATTGGCGGTTACGGGAACTGCATCGGTATCCCGACCATTGGCGGTGAGGTCAATTTCAACCCGTCCTATAACAGCAACATTCTGGTGAATGCCATGGCTGTCGGGCTGGCCCGCGCTGACCGGATTTTCTATTCGGCGGCATCGGGCGCGGGCAACCCTGTCTATTACATCGGGGCCAAAACCGGGCGTGACGGCATCCACGGTGCGACCATGGCCTCGGCCGAGTTTAATGAAGACGCTGCCTCAAAACGGCCCACGGTGCAGGTTGGTGACCCCTTTGCCGGCAAGCTCCTGCTTGAGGCAAGCCTTGAGCTGATGGATTCCGATTCCGTGGTGGCCATTCAGGATATGGGGGCAGCCGGGCTGACCTCATCATCGGTGGAAATGTCCGCCAAGGGCGGGCTGGGCATGGAAATCGACCTCGATCAGGTTCCGGTCAGGGAAGACGGCATGAGCGCGTATGAAATCATGCTGTCCGAAAGCCAGGAAAGGATGCTGGTCATCCTGAAGCCCGAGGCTGCTGAAACGGCCCGTGAAATCCTCTCCAAATGGGACCTCGACTGCGCTGAAATCGGCCATGTAACCGATACCGGCAGGCTGGTGCTGATGAAAGATGGTGCGCTAGCCGCGGATATCCCGCTGGCCCCCCTGGTGGATGATGCCCCTGAATACGACCGGCCGCATGAACAATCCCCTGCCCTGCCCGTGATTGACAGTGGGACGATCAGCACCGGCGATAGTGTCATCACGGTGCTGAAGACCCTGCTGGCCTCCCATCATCTGGCTTCACGCCGCTGGATTTGGGAGCAATACGACCGTGATGTGATGGCGGATACCATCGCCTCATCCGGTGGTGATGCCGCGCTTGTCCGGGTCCATGGTTCTGATCGCGGTATCGCGGTCACCACCGATTGCACCCCCCGTTACGTCAAGGCTGACCCCGAAATGGGCTGCATGCAGGCGGTGGCTGAGGCTTACCGGAATATCAGTGCCATTGGCGCAACCCCGATTGCCATTACCAATAACCTCAATTTCGGCAACCCTGAAAAGCCTTTGATCATGGGGCAGATCGCGGGTTCCGTGACCGGCATGGGCAAGGCTGCCGAGGCGCTGGGAACGCCCGTGGTTTCGGGCAATGTCTCGCTCTACAACGAAACCGATGGCAAGGCGATTGACCCGGCCCCGGTGGTCGGCATGGTGGGGGCGATGGATAACGTGGCCCAATCCGCCGGTATCGCCCTTGATACGAAAGGGCTGGCCATTTTCATTATCGGCCAGGATGAAAAGACGAATGATGGCTGGCTCGGCTGTTCGGTCTATGCTGATATCATGACCGATAACCCCGATGCGGCACCCCCGCCGGTTGATTGCGCCATCGAACTGGCCAACGGCACCTTTGTTCGTGACCAGATCACCGCAGGCGTGATTAACGCTGCCCATGATATCGCTGATGGCGGTATGCTGCCTGCCCTTGCGGAAATGATTTTGGCTGGCGGTATAGGGGCTGATATCTGCCTGCCCGCTGGCGGCAACAGCCACGGCTGGTGTTTTGGTGAGGATCAGGGACGCTACCTTGTCGCCACGGATCAGCCCGATCAGCTGAAAGACGCGGCCGCATCAGCCGGGGTTGCAGCTACCCTGATCGGCACAAGCGGCGGCAAAGCATTGAAATTGACGGGCGGCGATAGTATCTCAATAGTAGAGTTGAAGACATTGCATGAAGGCTGGATGCCGGACCTGATGGCAAAAAGCCCTCAACGCTGAAACGACCCTGAAGGGGAGAACCGACCATGGCAATGGAAGCCAGTGAGATTGAACAACTGATCAAGGATGCCCTCCCCGACAGCACCGTGACCATTACTGATTTGCGCGGCGATGGCGACCATTACGGATGCCATGTTATTTCCGCAGCATTCAAGGGCAAAACCCGGATACAGCAGCACCAGATGGTTTATGAAGCCCTCGGTGGCCGCATGGGCGGGCAGTTGCATGCCCTTGCCCTCCAGACAACACCACGCGACGATGATTGATAAAGGATTTGACCAATGGACGAACAGATTAAAACGCGCATCGAAGACGAAATCTCCAGCCAGGAAATCGTGCTTTTCATGAAAGGCACTCCGGTTTTCCCGCAATGCGGTTTCTCCGCCATGATCGTTGGCGTGCTGTCGCATCTCGGCGTCAAGTTTCGCGGTGTCAACGTGCTGGATGATGACAATATCCGCCACGGCATCAAGGAATTTACCAACTGGCCAACCATCCCCCAGCTTTATGTGAAGGGTGAATTTGTCGGCGGGTGTGACATTATCCGGGAGATGTATGAAAGCGGTGAGCTGATTGAGCTGATGAACAGCCGCGGCATCAACGTCAACCCCCAGCCTGTCGAAGGCTGATCCTGATCAATCCTTGGTGTTTTCAAAATCCGGGGTCATTTCAAAATCCGGGGTCATCTCATAGGTGTTCCAGTCAGCCTTGACCGCATGGCGATCATAGAGCGTCCGGGCGCGGTAGTTATCATCGCGTGTGATCCAGCGCATGACGGGCCAGCCGTTGCGCCCGGCAATCCCCTGCAATTGTTTCAGCATTTGCCCGCCGACCCGCTGGCCGCGTGCTGACGGATCAACAAAAAGATCATCAAGGAAGCCAATATCCATCCCGCGCAGGGGGCTGGGCATGGCCCTGAAATGCGCCAGCGCAACCAGCCTGCCCCCCTCGCCTTCCGCAACCAGCCCTTGCAGCGGATGGCCCCTATCCATCAACCAGCCCCATGTGCAATTCAGCCCGGTTTCGGTGAGCGTGACCTGATAATGGTCGGCGTAACCATGATAGAGTTTTTCCCATTTAGGCTTGTCGGCCTCAATAATCGGCCTTATGGTGATATCAGCCATCAAATATTTCCCCCTTTTTTAGCAGTCCAATCAAGATGATAAATGGCCAGCCAGAAACTGGACAGCATTATTTAACCCCGGCTGAAATGCCTTTGCTTCCCTAAGGATACGCATGACCCGAACATCCTGGATACTGCTGTTCAGCCTTGGTTCGATCTGGGGGGGAACGTTTTTCTGCACTGAAATCCTGCTGCTGACCATGACCCCGTTTCACATCGTGTTTTTCCGGGTATCGCTGGGCGCACTGGCCATGCTGGTCTTTATCCATCTGCGTGGCCAGCGCCTGCCAACAAACTGGCAGAACTGGCGATGGTTTTTGATGATGGGGTTCTTTAACAATGCCTTCCCCTTTACCTGCATTGTTTTTGGCCAGCAGTATATTACCGGCGGGCTGGCCTCAATCCTCAATTCCTTCACGGCCTTTATCGCGGTGGTGACAGGGGCCATTTTCCTGAGTGATGAGCGCATCACCTGGCCGCGCACCATCGGCACCATGCTGGGGGTAGCCGGGGTTGCGGTTACCATGGGGCTGGATCACCTGATGCAACTGTCGCTGACCAGCATCGGGCAGTTTCTGGTATTGCTGTCAACGATCAGTTATGCCATCGCCAGCGTGCTTGGCCGGTTGCAGATGGGGCGCACCAGTGTTGAGGTTTCCGCAACCGGGATGCTGATCTGCTCATCCGGCTGGATGCTGGTATTTTCCCTCATGGTAGAGGGGGTTCCCGTCATGGCGATGGATACGACCTCAATCCTCGCCATTCTGGCCTATGCCATCCCCTTTACCAGTGTGGCCTATCTGCTCTATTTCAATCTGTTGAGGCGTGCCGGGGCGGCCAACACCATGCTGGTGACCATTATTGTTCCGGTATCGGCACTGCTGCTGGATGCTTTCGCCCTTGGTGAGGTTATCAGCATGCGGGAAGTGATCGGCTTTGGCATTATCGCCATCGGGCTGCTGATTCTGAGCGGCCGGGTTCCGGTACCAGGGCTGAAACCCCGCTGAACGTATTCCAGAACAGCATAAAAAAAGGCGGCACCGAAGCACC
>OBOZ01000072.1_pt1 | contig 10212 bp, 9 predicted proteins | sample 1494301 | NCBI WGS metagenome assembly OBOZ01 (sample SAMEA3275628, study PRJEB22092) | marine metagenome | biome: Marine Biome; feature: Surface Water; material: Sea Water | collected 2014-06-23T09:30:00+00 | depth 2 m
TGCTCGCCGCAACAACCGAGTACGGTGGGTTTCCCGATCAGTCTCGAGGAACAGTTTCACCAGAGTAATCTGATTCTCCATTAACATGCGTTCAAACGCATTGATCTCATCGATGCTGTTTTCATACTCGGTGTCTGGCAGACCCTGCTCCACCCGCTCAACCAGCAAACGGCCATACCAAGATCGATCAAAGACAGCGATTAGACCTGGAGTGGGTAGGCGATTCCAAAAACGCCATAAAAACGGATGCGCCGCTTCAGTCATCGCCGGCGGGCCAATGGGGTACACCTGAAACCCTCGCGGATCCCATGCATAAGACAGTTCACGAATGACTCCGCCCTTTCCGGATGCATGATAGCCCTCAAGAGCAATGATGGCCTTGCGATTCTGACGGTACATCGCGATCTGGGCGATCCGTAACTGATCGTGAAGTAACGCTAGGTGATCGTGATAGCGTCCAATCGGATCTCGTGAGACGCTCATTTGGGAAAGACCACCAAGTGTTCAATATCAAGACTCACGCCGATCTTCTCACCGATCGCGTGGTCATGATGAGAAGGTGCGAAGCACCCAAGGACGACACCATGGTCGAGCCTGACCTCATACAAATGATGCGCGCCCCGAAAATGTTTTCCGACTAAGGTGGCTGTGTAATCAGAATCATCATCGTGAATCAGATCATCGGGCCTCAAAAACAAGTGCACTTCAGAGCCGGGTGCGAAGCCTAAGTCTTTATCGTTGGTCAGAAGGCCTAATGGACTGAACACCGATCGAGCACCTTCGACTCTGGCCTCAATCATTTCACCCGGTCCTACAAAATGCGCAACAAACGGACTCGATGGCTCGTGATAGAGATTAAAAGGCGTATCGAACTGACAGATGTGACCTTGATGCATGACTGCAATCCGATCGGCAAAGTCAAATGCCTCACGCTGGTCGTGCGTGACCAGCAACGAGCAAATCCCATCACTCTTTAAGATGGTTCTCACTTCACTCGCCAAACGTCCTCGGAGCTCCGTATCAAGACCGGAAAACGGCTCATCAAGGAGTAAGAGTTTGGGTTTTGGTGCCATCGCTCGAGCAAGCGCGACACGCTGTTGTTGACCACCAGAGAGTTCATGCGGATATCGCTGATTCAAGCGAGACAAGCCAATCAATTCGAGCAACTCATTGACTCGCTGAGTCCGTTGACTCTCAGGCCAACCTGTCAGGCCGAACGCAATATTCTCGGCGAGTGTTAAATGGGGAAACAGAGCAATGTCCTGAAACACCATACCAACGCCACGGTGTTCGGGGAAAACGCGTTTGTGAGGTGTCGACAACAATTGGTTGTCGAGCCAAATCTCGCCATCGAGTAACTCCTGAAAACCGGCGATTGCACGAAGTAATGTGGATTTCCCGCAACCGCTAGGGCCAAGAAGACAACCCAATTCTTGCGGTTTCAGACTTAATGAAAAATCATCGACAATTCGTGTGTCCTGATAGCACAAACGGAGTTTTCGAATCAATAAAGCCGCTGTTTCCATATTACTCCCGCGTGACCGATCGATTCAGCCAAATCACTGGTAGCAACCCCACCAAGACGATACACAACGATGGAACGGCTGCATCGATTAAGCGCTCATCCCCAGCAAGCTCATAGGCTTTCACGGCCAGCGTATTAAAATCAAATGGACGTAGAATCAGGGTTGCTGGTAATTCCTTAAGGATATCAACAAAGCAGACCAATAGGGCGGTCAACACAGAACCACGGATGAGCGGGACGTGGAGTTTCTGGACGACCCCCATCTGACTCAACCCAAGTAATCGTCCACTTTGATCAATACTCGGCCGAACCCGTGATAAACCACTCGTCAAGTTGCCAGTGGCAACCGTTAAGAAACGGACCAGATAGGCAAACATCAGGGCGATTAAAGTGCCCGACAACCACAGGGATGGTTCAACACCAAACGGACGCAGGAGTTCTGACAATCCACGGTCAAACGCACCAAAGGGAATTAATACGCCGATCGCAACCACGACACCAGGCAATGCATAGCCGAGGCCGACAAAAGTCGTCGCATAATTGAGCCAGGTTGACGAATATAAACGATTGGCGTAACAAATGAGTAGCGCCACACAGACGATCAAAAGCGAGGCAAACCCAGCCAAAAAGAAGCTGCTGACAATCAGACCCCACATCGATTGCAGTTCAGCATAAAAGAATGCCCAATACAGCAAAATTCCTGTGGGCAAGAGAAATCCGAAACACACTGGAAGGATGCACAGGAGTTGTGCGACGGACTGTCGCCAACCGCTCAAGGTCACGCTCGTCTGATTGAGCTTGCGCAACCGATCTGAGTAATAGCGAACCCGACTGCGTGAGGATTTTTCAAAAATCACTAAAAAGAACACACAACCGAGGAGTAACGTACTGAGTTGCGCTGCGCCAACGGTATCACCAAACCCGTAATAGGTTCGGACAATGCCCGTGGTAAACGTCTGCACTCCGAAAAACTGCACCGTACCGAAATCTGCCAAGGTTTCCATCACTGCGAGCAAAGTCCCCGCAGCGATCGCAGGCCTTGCCATTGGAATCACAATCCGCGTAAACACGCGAGAGCGGCTTTGACCAAGCGTGTAGGCTGCCTCCATCAGATTCGCCGACTGATCCATAAATGCGGCTCTGGCCAATAGATACACGTAGGGATAGAGAACCAAGCTGAGCATGATGGCTGCACCTGGAGTGATCGGATGTTCAACAGGGGATCCATGGCCCATGTCGGCGCGTTGAGTTCCCGCATCGCGGTCAGTACCGGTCCGCTGTAGTCAAGGACTCCCGTATAGGTATAAGCCAGAATGTAGGCAGGATAAGCCATCGGCAGCAATAGCAGCCAAGACAAGATTCCGCGGCCTTTAAACCGATAAAACGAAATCATCCATGCCGCAGGTACACCGAGAATGACCACTCCAGTCGCAACCAATGCCGATAACAATAGTGAATTCAGTGCGTAACGCCCAAGCAGCGTCTCCAACAAGTGATTCCAAGCATCGGAAACACCTGTGATCACAAAAGAAACGACCACCAAAACAGGCAAGGCCACACAGAGTGCGGCCACAACCGTTGTCATTAAGAGACCGTTGAATCGAGGAACGGGCCAACGACTGGATTGAGTAATTGAAGTTATTGCCAACCGGCGCGATCCATCAGTGTTACAGCCTGTCTGTTATTGATTCCTAAGAGACCTAAATTCAAGGCGTCGGACTTGAACTGGCCAAGTGATGCAATCGTCGGCGAGGATGGTACTCCGGTCACCACTGGGTATTCATGGTTGATTTCAGCATAGTAGGCTTGGGCATCGTCGGACACCATATACTCAAGTAGCCGGACAGCCTCAGCTGGATGCTTTGCATATTTCGTCACTGCAATCGCTGAAATGTTCACATGCGCACCGCGGTCGCCTTGATTTGGCCAGAAGACGCCAAGCTTTGAAACCACCTCTCGGTCCTCTGGCTTGTTTGAATCGATCAAGCGGCCAAAATAATAGGTATTGGCGATCGCCACATCGCACTGACCAGGAGCGACGGCTCGAAGCTGATCCGTGTCGCCGCCCGTGGGCTTCCGAGCCAGATTGGCAACGAGCCCTTCTGCCCACTGCAAAGTTGCATCCTCACCGCTCGCCTCAAGCATCGAGGCAACCAATGATTGATTATAAATATTGCTCGACGAGCGAATGCAAATCCGGCGCTTCCATTGATCGTCAACTAAGGCTTCGTACGTCGAAAGTTCAGACGGATTCACGCGATCTTTGGCATAAAAAATGGGCCGCGCACGAACCGTCAATCCAAACCATTGGCGATCAACATCGCGCAAATTTGCTGGGATTTTCGCTGACAGCGTTGCATTCTCAATGGCAGCCAGCACACCAGCTTCCTTCGCTCGATGCAAACGTCCCGCATCGACCGTCACGAAGACATCAGCTGGGGTTGCCGGGCCTTCCGCTTTCATCCGCGACAACAATTCATCCGCTTTACCGGTGATGAGGTTCACCTTGATCCCAGTCGATGCGCTAAAACGGTCAAGCAACGGGGTAATTAACGAATCTTGTCTCGCCGAATACACATTGACTTCGGAAGCAACAGATTGGCTGACGACGAGTGCGGTAAGAATAGCCGTCAGGATTTGGGGTGTACGCATTGATCTCTCCTCAGGTTCAGCTCGAAGAGATTAGCGTCATGCGAACTTAAATGCAACACATTCGCATTTAGATTTAAGGGCGTTTAATTGATTTCCGACCAACCAATACCGACCAACTGATTGGATTTGAACAACAAGGCTCGAATATCTTCGACACCACCAACAGTCGCCCGGAAATACAAGACGTCGTAAACTTCCCCGCCTTTCACATAATGGTCAGCCAAGGTCTCTCCATGGTCGACATTAGCCGATGGACCTAAGATCTCAAGGACTTCTGCTTTGGTTTGGCCGACCTGAATTTTCGCCAATTGATTCTCATCAAGTTTAAGGTCGACTTCTTTCTCAGCTTCAGAGTCTTCTGCTGGTTCTACGTCCACAGTCTCGTTGTCAGAGGTCCAAAATTCGTTCTCGAATTCCCATGACTCAGGGAGCATCGAGCATGCTGAAAGCGCCAGCATCGCCAAACAAATTGTCATCAGTCGCATGTTTAATCCTTTCACCGTAATGCCCCTATTGAACATGAATGCGTCGCAATTGTCGCCCCCTACGAAAAAGCTCCGGCCACAGAAACCCCGCCAATCCACACTGATTCGAGTTGCTGATTCCGATAAGTCACAAAATCTGCGGAATAGCCCAGCTCAATCGCTCCAAGGTTTTTCAGCCCAAGCCAGGCTGCTGGCCGCGCACTTGTCATGGCGACGATTTCTGACCAATCCAATCCAAACTCACGCAAGGTCTTCACAGTCACATCCGCCGTGGATGCACTGCCTGCAAGCGTTCCATCGCTCAAACAGACCACATCACTTCGCTTAAAAACCCGGTGCGTCCCTAACTGATACTCACCATCAGGCATTCCAGCAGCGGAAGTTGAATCCGTCACCGAATAGAGTCGAGGAATTTGTTGTCTGGCCAACTGAAACGCAGGTTCGCTGACATGGATGCCGTCACAGATGATCTCAGCATACTCAGCGTTCAGTAATGCTGCCTGCGCGACGCCCGGGTTTCGATGGTGCAAACCGGTCATCGCATTAAATACATGCGTCACACCACACCCCGCCTGGAAACACTGCATCGCACGATGATAATCGCAACCTGAATGTCCAATTTGTAATTTCACAGCAAACGACTGAGCAAGGGCTGGGAGTCGATTGTCGGGATCTTGTTCAGGCGCATATGTCATCACTTTGATCACTCCTCGCCGAAACCATGCTTCCACCCGATGAGAGTCAACGAATCGTGTGAGCGGAGGCTGCGCTCCCAATTTCCCTTCGCTCAAATACGGGCCTTCCAGATGGACACCCAAACAACGCGCTTCTTGGGGCTCCCGGTTGGCCATTACCTCAGCAGCAGCGTCAAGTATCTGCTCAATGGATGCATCCTCGGCAGTCACAGTGGTTGCCAAGAAACTCGTCATTCCGAACTGCGCGTGTGTTCTGGCAAGCGCTCGGATCCCCGACATCCCATCCATCACGTCGCCGCCGCCGCCGCCGTGGATATGACAATCGATAATTCCAGGAAGAATGATCCGATCGTCGACTCCCTGAGATTCAGACAAGGACTCGATCGTGTCGCCAAAACGAAGCACGCCCGTCATTGGTCCGTTGGCAGTCATTATATGACCGTTAATCTCAGGCATCAGAAATCCAATAGTCGACGATAAGATGGTTCAGATGTTGATCGATAAAGCGAAGCCCATCAAGCGCATCGCCTTCAGGGTCAACTACCTGATAGCCAAAAGCCGCCAATCGCGGTGCATACAGAGTCGATAATCCACCCACCAGTGAGAGCGGTAGAGATCGAGGGAAGTCTTCGATCAAACGACAGAGCCAATGGAGTCCTTCGGTCAAGATCTCAGCAGCTAATGGAACGTCGTGTTCAGAATCCACTACCGCCCGCGCCAGCTCGGCAAAGTCACGAGGACCCGCTCCGTTAGCAAAGTGCATCCAATGATTCGCAGTCTCCCCAATGCCTAAGGCGGCGATCAAGCGATGATGAAATCTGTCCAGTTGATTGCAATCTGACAGGCAAACCAGTTCTTGGAGTACCCGCCAACCAAGCCAAGCACCCCCACCTTGGTCCCCCAAAATAAACCCAAATCCACCGCGACGCCCGAGATTCCCTTGATGATCTATCCAGGCGAAAGCAACACCGGTCCCGACAGTTAAGCAACCACCAGGCCTCCCATGATGGGCACCGAAAAGGCCGGCATCTCGATCGGAAACTAAAACGGTTTGACAGGGTGATTGCGCTAAAAATTCTGCTCGTTGCTGCCGATACTCTGAACCTGCCATTCCGGCGACGCACTTCGCCGGCATTGAAAGTCCTGCCAAGTCGACAGCATCACGAATTTGCTGCCAACACACATCAGCGCCAAGGCCAAGATTCGAAGGTCCTGTCACAACTTCAGCGATCAAAGATTGATCCGCATTGTTGAGGAAGCGGACACGAGTCTTAGTCCCACCACCATCAATCAATGCCGTGATGGTCACGACCGACTTCCGTATTCCTGGATCCGAACAGGAAGATCCCGAGTCACCACAGCAGGTGGTGCGATCCCATTAAATTGAGTCGCACTTGCGAGCGTGTAAGCACCCATTTCGTGAAGCACCACGACATCGTTCATATTTAAGACCGGAAACTCCGGATAACGTCCAAGCTCATCGATCGAATCACACGTCGGTCCTGCGAAAACGCAAGGTGACAATTCATCACTCGACGTAAAAACCGACATCCGATATTGCATGCCGTCAAACAAGCGACCAGACTGGGCACCGTACACGCCATCATCGAGATAGAACCACCAACCGTCACGACGTTTGGCGCGCCCAACTACCTTACAAACGAGTGCCATCGAAGGCGCTGAAATCACGCGACCAGGCTCGGCTAAGATATCGATACTGTCGGGTACCTGCGTCAGTACTTCGCGGATCGGCGCACAAAAGGCAGTTAAATCCACCGCTTCACCGATATAATGCGCTGGAAATCCACCGCCAATATCAATGCGCGTAATCTCAGGTAATCCCTCTGCCCGAATCTGTTGGCATAGATCCAAGCACACGGCCAACGCATCAGCATGAGTATTTGCAGTCGCTGCCTGCGAGCCAACATGAAAACAAAGACCATCCACACGAATCCCCGAATCATTGGCGACATCCAAAATGCTCAGAGTGTCTTGCGGGGGAGCACCAAATTTTCGACTCAAATCAATCGGGGCATCTGGGGCGATAAAGGACAGTCTTAATATCACTCGAATCGCATGGCGATGCGGAATCAATTTCCACAACTCATCAACGTTATCCACCACGAAGGTTGTGATACCAGCGGCTACCGCTTTTTCGATTTCAACGTCGGTTTTAATGGGATGCGTGTGGATCATCCGTGATGGATGAACCCCTTGCTGCTCGAGCATTTTCATTTCCGCAGCACTCGCGACATCAAAGCAACCCGCTTCATCAGCAATCGTTTGCAATAACCCAGGATAGGGGTTGGATTTCACGGCGTAGTAGAGCGTGACGCCTGGAAGCGCCCGGGACAGATCGGTCCACTGTTGACGGCAGACCTCTGGATCAAAGACCAGAGACGGCGTGGTCTCAACTAAATCAAGCCAAGTGTGAGCAGATTCTCGCGGGAACACGTCGATCAATGCCGGGTCCTCAATTGGGTTTCAGGACGCGGAATCTTAGAGAAATTGGCTGAAAATTCAAGGAGATTTACGCAATATCTGCCATGTGGCCACTTGCCTCAAGCCATTGCTTGCGATCAGCGGCTCGCTTCTTACCGAGCAACTTATCCATCACCTCGTCAGTTCCAGCAGATTCCTCCGAATCATCAAGGACCAACTGCACCAATCGCCGAGTATCCGGATCCATGGTAGTGACCCGTAATTGACTAGGGTTCATTTCACCTAATCCTTTAAAGCGTGTGACGCTCATCTTTCCAGTTCGTTTCTCGGCTGTCAGGCGATCTAAAATACCTTGTTTTTCCGCATCATCCAGGGCGTAAAACACCTCTTTACCGATATCAATCCGATATAACGGCGGCATCGCCACAAACACGTGCCCTTGCTCAACTAAAGGCCTAAAGTGCTTCACAAAAAGCGCGCACAAGAGGGTTGCTATGTGCAATCCATCACTATCAGCGTCCGCTAAAATACAGACCTTGCCATAACGCAGAGCGGTTAAATCCGAAGAACTCGGATCCACACCCAAAGCCACCGCAATGTCGTGCACCTCCTGAGACGCCAAGATGTCATCCGAATCAACTTCCCAGGTATTCAAGATCTTCCCACGAAGGGGCATCACCGCCTGAAATTCGCGATCCCGCGCTTGTTTCGCCGACCCACCAGCTGAATCACCCTCGACCAGAAAGAGCTCTCCGGCCATTGCATCACCGCCTGCGCAATCAGCGAGCTTGCCAGGCAGTGCAGGACCCTGAGTCACTTTTTTACGAGCAACCTGTTTTCTCGACTTTAATCGTCGCTGCGCCGCGGCAATCGCGATTTCCGCTAACTGATCGCCAAGGGCCGTGTTGGAATTCAAATACAAACTGAAAGCGTCGCGGACAACGCCACTGACAAAGACTGCGCATTCTCTTGAACTTAAGCGTTCTTTGGTTTGCCCCGAGAATTGCGGATCCTCCAGTTTGACGCTTAACACATAGGCGCAGCGCTCCCACAAATCATCCGGTGAGAGTTTGAGGCCACGAGGAATCAGATTGCGGAACTCACAAAATTCGCGAAGTGCATCCATCAATCCGGTCCGCAGACCATTCACGTGCGTCCCGCCTTGCGGGGTCGGAATGAGGTTCACATAGGACTCAGTCACAAGATCCCCGCCCTCGGGCAACCAGGCCAAGGCCCACTCAACCGCCTCATGGGAAGCCGAAAAATTTCCAGTATAAGGATACTCTGGAACAGCCAATGAATCCCCAATCTCGGAGTGAAGATAGTCAGTCAGGCCGTTTTCAAAACACCAGGATTCTGTCTCACCGGTTTTTTCATCATTCAGGCAAATCGTTAATCCGGAGCACAAAACAGCCTTCGCTCTCAGAAGATGACGAAGGCGAACCACGGAAATATTGGCTGAATCAAAATACTGGGGATCAGGTGTAAATCGAACAGTCGTGCCGGTCTCTTTTTTCAAGCAAGTCCCGACTTCACTTAACTCGCGAACCTTATCGCCACTGGCGAAGCCGATGTCATAGCGTTTTCCATCACGGCGAACCTCAATATCGACAGCGGTGGATAGTGCATTCACGACACTCACACCAACACCATGCAAGCCACCTGAGAACTGGTAGTTTTTGTTGGAAAATTTTCCGCCGGCATGCAGTTTGGTCAAGATCAGTTCAACACCAGGGATCCCTTCTTCCGGATGCAGATCCACCGGCATTCCGCGACCGTTATCACTCACTGATACCGAGCCATCGGAGCACAAAACAACGTCAATACGATTGGCATGGCCGGCTAAGGCTTCATCCACCGAGTTATCAATCACTTCCTGCACCAAATGATTGGGGCAGGTTGTGTCGGTGTACATTCCTGGGCGGCGTTTGACGGGATCTAGTCCGGAAAGGACTTCAATATCCTGTGCTTGATAACTCATTGGTGTTGATTCCGTATGCTGATAGATCGGCGAGGCCGTGATGCAGGCAATAAGAGAGCCATTCACTTAAAAACTGATCCAATTGCTCTCGTTCATTGGGTTGGACCATCGATGGATTGGGGTATGGATAGGCCCCCTCAATAAAGTCCGACGAGCTCTCATCGGTCACTTCAGCCAATTGCATGTCGTGGTAGAGCCGCACAGTAAATGCAGGCAATGGAACCCAAGTGTGACCACTGCGCAACAAGCTACACTGACTTTCGCACAAGCCGGTGTAAGGCCCCAGGTCGGTGAACCGCATGCGCACCAAACAATCCTGACCACCAAATGGCAGCATAAACTGGACGGATTCATCGGCATCAAAGCGGCGCGCCAAACGTAACAAAAGGCTGTAATTCAAGCCACAACTTGCATGGTGCCGCTTTAAATTTG
>OBOZ01000074.1_pt1 | contig 10173 bp, 5 predicted proteins | sample 1494301 | NCBI WGS metagenome assembly OBOZ01 (sample SAMEA3275628, study PRJEB22092) | marine metagenome | biome: Marine Biome; feature: Surface Water; material: Sea Water | collected 2014-06-23T09:30:00+00 | depth 2 m
GCCTCTCCCAATTCAAGGACCACTGATTCTGCTGATGATGATGTTAGCTTCAGCTCTAGACTTCCAATATACGTTTTGCTCCCAATACCGAGCACATTTCCAGGAAGCCCTGCGGTACCTCCTAAGACGATGTTTGCACCACCTAAATCTAAATTTTGAAGCTGGAGATCGCCCAGCTGATTTCGAGAAGCAAACACGCCGCTCTGATCGGTCACAGCATTAATCGAAGACACCAAATCATCAATACTGCCAAAAGAAGACCGCGTATTGGTGGCTAGGGAAACGACACTCACTCCGTTGAGAGTCAATCCGTAACCCGAATTAAGCTGAACCAGATCAGAGGGAATCTCAACAACGTTAGACTCTGAGACTGCAACACCGGTTTTAGCATCATCCAACCACTCTTTAACATCAGCAGTCGATAACACCCCCGAGTCACTAACGACCAGTTCCCCCAAATCGACTCCATTGAGCCGAATATCACCAGCGTCAATCAAGACTCGCCCTACACCGGAGGCGTAAGCTACATTACGAGTGGTAACCTTGGCGACAAACTGATCTTGGCCTTTGACAATTTGTCCCGCTGCAACTAGCTCTGAACTTATAAAGTCCCGGCTCTCAACCAGATTCACTGAGAAGTCAGACGTAAACAACTCTCCATTAATTCGCTTCTTGAGCGGATTATTGATTCCTGTCAAATCCTCACCACTGGAATAGGTCACAAGAGAGGAAATACGACCGGAGAGTTCATCTGTCACAAAGTCTGAAGCCAAATTCTCGGCAAACTGAATTCGTAAAGTTTGAGAATTACCATCGTAGAAGTCAGACATTGATGCGATCACCGATGAACTGGTACCGTCACCGATGTAGATTGCACCACCTGAGACACTCAGAGTCCCAATACTAGTATCGATATACCGACTACTGAGGAGACTGAGCCGGTCATTTGTAGTTGCTGGTTCCAGTGTAAAGTCGAGTCCACCACCCGCAAAATTTGTCCCAACGGGCGCCTCAAAAAACAAACTATTTAGCGGCAAGAGTTGAGTAATGGACGCCGCCTCCGACGAGACCCCATAAAAAATGTCAAGATTCTTGTAGGCATCGTTTCCGGAAGTGTTGAGGTACTCGCTACTGTAATTCGATCCGGCTGAAAACCGCGTCGATTGTTTCACTGCCTGTTCTAGGACTCGAGCGTCTGCAGCCGAACCGATCAGATGCTGTCCATCGGTCGTCATAATTTGCAACACATTCCCAGAACCCTGATTCAAGTTAAGGTTAAATTCCACCTCACCTTGGCCCGCCGAAATCACCGTCAGCGGATTAATTACTGAAGGACCAACTTCAATCGGCCTCCCCAAACCAAATTCTTCAAACTCGACTGATCCGATGTCCGTCTTCGGAATCCCACTAAAAGAAGCGACTGGATCAAAAATCCCATTATTTTTAGCATTGGGTGTAATTCGAAACATAGAGGAAGTCGCAATACCAAGTCCATCTGTGATGGAAAGGCGTATGCCGCGGGCAGCGCTCACGTCAGGGACTAACTCGAAGCGATCACCGAGCGTCGATTCGCCAGTGATTTGGATAGATATATCGTCCAATGCCAGCAATCCATTCTGGTTGGCAAATACGACCGAGCCATCAACATCGTCGGCATACCATCGATCGCGGTTATCATCATAAGTGACGCTCACGGAACGTATTTGATAGGACTCAGGGTCAACTACCGAGACATCTACTTGAAAGTCAGATGCTGACGCATCGCGCTCGACGTCAAAAATGGGCTCAATAGAAAAAAACGCCTCGCCTTGCTCACCTTCTCCATTCAGACCAGTCGTCTGGATGTCATTCACTTCTGTGACCAAGACTCGAGCCAATTCATTTAACCGACTAGCTACCGTCACCAAGGTTTTCTCGTAAAAATCGGCATAACCCGACACCTTTCCACTCGGGATGCCAGTCAAGGTCTCGGTTCCTAATCGTCCCTGAAGCCGGTACTCGAGTTGATTTTGATCAGCAGAAGACGGACTCACATAGAGCCCTGACGATTGCACCCCCGCGACGATTTTTCCTTTCGAAGTCGATTCAGAAACAGATACCGTCACCAGACCACGCTTGTCGAAGCTAGTGCGTATTTGCACGTATTCTGATAGGTCCCTAAGCAGCTGATCACGTCGATCAAGAAGCTCAGGTGGCTGAACGAGAGCGGAGCTTTGTTTTTGTAGCTGTCGATTGACTTCGGCAAGCTGCGTGGAAAGCGCGTTTGCGGATCGAACACTGGCCTCTAACGCTGATAGGGACTGCTCACCCAGATCACTCAGCTGTCCGGCTAGGCTCTGAAACCGAGTCGCCAAAGCCTCTCCGTCGCGGAGCATCGAACCCCTGAGCGCTGAAGATGCTGGTTCTGTGGATAATGTTTTGGCCGCTGAAAAAAACTGGTTCAAGGCGGTCGTGAGTCCAATCTTTTCGTCCCCGAGGATATCAAGCAGTCGACTCGCGTACTCAGCCGCGGCACCCTCTGACTCCAAATCTGCAGTCGCTTGTTGGAGAGAGGCCTCTAAAAAACCATCGTATTGTCTCGACACACTGTCAAAATAGGCCCCGGTACCGATGTAGCCACTCCCAACCTCTATGGGCTGATTTTGTTTGATATCAGTGGTCTGTCTGCTGTACCCGTCGGTACTCAAATTCGCAATGTTATTGGAGACGGTGGCCAACGCCCTCTGGTACACGCTGATACCACTCGCTCCGATCTGCAGAAGGTCAGCCATTACTCAAGGCCTCCAAGACCCAACCGCGAGCGATTCAATAAAAATTGTTGCGTTGTCCCTTTAGTAATTGGGAATTCATCCGATTGTTTGACTAAGGGAATTGCGGTGGATTGATCATTTTCCAACGAAAAAGATTGCCGTTTAATTTCATCGCCCGCTTGGTTTTGTGATTGGCGAATGAATTTTTCCACCATTTGACTTAAACCTGTGGAACGACGACCAGCCATTGCCATGGCGACATGCTGATCCAGCATCTGTTCGAATGTTTCCGCGCCTGACGAATTCAACAAACCGCCGTCAGGCACAGTGGCACGCATCGATTTCAGCATCATTTGCAAGAACATCGCCTCAAATTGATTGGCTGTTTTTTTGACCGTCGCCTCGTCCGTTTGATCACGGGCAGCCTGAGCTTTTAGCTCACCAAGCCCCTTGAAATCGTAAGTCGATTTGATATCGTCTGCGGAATTCATCAGATCACCACCAACTCAGCTCGCAGGCTCCCTGACGACTTTAATGCCTCAAGAATGGAGATCAGGGACGACGGCGTAGCACCAGTCTCGTTGACGGCATCAACGATCTCTCTGAGATCAACACCCGGTTGAAATAGAAACATCTTATTTGCCGGCTCCTCAATGGCGACGTCGGCATTTTGGATCTCGATCGTCTCTCCCTGATCCGCAAACGGATTCGCTTGGCTCACCTCATTGGTTGCAGACACCGTCACCGTGATGGGGCCATGCGTGACAGCGGCTGCGGTTACCTTGACATTCCGACTGATCACAACGGTTCCAGTTCGGCTATTGATCACGATTTTTGCGGATGGCTCCCCAGGAGTGACGTCAAGATTCTCAAGAAGTGAAAGAAAAGACACACGAGCGTTTGGATCTTCTGGCGCTTTTACCGCCACCGAAACTCCATCGATGGCAGAAGCTGTTCCTTCACCAAAGACAGTATTGATTTTGTCTACGATTTCTTTTGACGTTGTGAAATCTCCAGTTGAAACGTTGAGGACAATATGTTGCGACCGGTTAAATGGCGACTCGATCATGCGTTCAACAGTCGCGCCATTAGGTATACGTCCAGCGGTCGGGACGCCAATTGTGATTTCATCGCCTGCCGCGTTCACCTCTACTCCCGTTGAAGTTAGCGGACCTTGAGCCAGAGCATAGACCTCTCCATCAACACCACGCAGTCGCGTCATAACCAAGGTGCCGCCACGTAATGACTCTGCAGCGCCAATCGTAGAAATATTGACATCAATACTTTGACCAGGCTTCGCAAACGCAGGCAACGAGGCGGTCACCATGACCGCCGCAACATTATCTGTGGGAATGCTGCTAGCTTGGGTGCCGGCGACATCAAAATCCGACAAAACACCGTCAACGTTAACACCAAGCCGACCAAGTATTGATCGCAATGACTGTCCTGTGTACGGAACGGCTCCACCATCACCAGTTCCATTCAGGCCGACGACCAGACCGTAACCAATTAATTGATTGGAGCGGACGCCTGCCACAGTAGTCAAGTCCTTGATCCGGTCTGCTATCGCTGAACTCGGTACTAGAAGACTGATCAGTAATATAAAAACTTTCACCACTGGCTCCTAAAAAGGCCAAATACTCAACAGTAAGTTGGTACCCCACGGAATCTTTTGGACGTTGGCATTCGGACCGACCCCTTTGTAAGTAATCTGGGCCGATGCCAGTCGTTTTGATTGGACGGTATTATCAGGTTGAATATCTTCTGGACGAATAATTCCCTTGACCTGAACTACTTCAGAGCCAGACGAAAAGTTCACGATCTTCTCACCACGAATTAATAGGTTCCCATTGGGATAAACCTCCACGATCTGAGCAGTCATGGTGCCTTTCAGCGTTGCACTTTGATCAATCACACCCGATCCGGTCGAGGACACCTCATTTTCCTCTTGGAGGTCAGAGGAAAGAAATCCACCAGGACTTCCCCACTTCGCAAGATGAAGCGGCGATAACACGTCGGTTTTCGTCTTCCGAGAAGCTGTGTTCTTGGTGGTGGTGTCAGCATCAACAGACTCATCAAGAACGACTGTCACAATATCACCGACTCGATACGCTTTTTTTTCACCAAACCAACTATCCGAAAACGCAACGTTATAAACAGATCCGGTTGGGATGGCCGATTGTTGATTCGCCACCGGGATAATTGGCGCAAACTCAGGAGACGGACCAGCCACCTTCTGAGGTCCCGCACAACCTGCAATCATCAACACGCCGAAAGTCATCAAAAAATGTTGCATTTCAACAGACCTCTTACAAATTCTGATTCAAGAATCGCAACATCGAATCGACCGAAGAAATTGCCTTCGAGTTAATTTCATATGCGCGCTGGGTTTCGATCATATTGACCATTTCTTCAACAACATTGACGTTGGCTCCTTCAAGCGCACCTTGTGCGATACGTCCCGCACCATCAGCATCGGGCACACCAACCGCTGGAGCTCCAGAGGCCGAGGTCTCTCGATAAAGGTTTTTTCCCATGGGCTCCAAGCCCGCATAGTTCACGAACCGGGTCACTAACAATTGCCCGATAACCTGCTCCTCGGCATTACCGTATGGCTGAATTGTGACTGTGCCATCTTCACCAATACTGATCGATTCAGCATTTTGAGGAATCGTGATTGCCGGTTGTAGTTGCATCCCGTTGGACGTCACCAATTCGCGTTCGACAGAAAGTTTGAACGAACCATCTCGGGTGTACGCAAAAGTTCCGTCAGGCTGCAAGACCTGGAACAGACCTTCCCCCTGAATCGCTAAATCAAGGGCATTTTTTGTTTGAATCATCGATCCCTGGGAGTGTGACTTTTCTGTCGCTACAATTCTCACCCCAGTACCCATCATCAGACCTGTCGGCGCTTGATTGTCGCCCCCAGTCGATCCACCTGGCTGGCGGATATTCTGATAAAGCAAATCTTCAAACACGGCTCGATCACGCTTAAATCCGACCGTATTGACATTTGCCAGATTATTAGAAATAACCGTCATACGCATCTGCTGCGCATCAAGGCCGGTCTTAGAAACGTAAAGTGATGCTTCCATTATTCCTCCTACGACAACCGCATCATTGCAGCGCCGGATGTATCGTTATCTTTCATATCTCGAATAATTTTTGTCTGCATTTCAAACGACCGCGAATGGTCAATAAACTTTACCAGCGTATGAACAGTGCTCACGTTCGATCCCTCGAGTGACCCCGATGTCAATGACGCAACGTTGGGACCATCCTCAAAGTCAAAACCGTCCTCTGTATTATCTAACGGCTTAAATAGCCCATCTTCTCTGCGGCCAAGCTTCGTTTCAGATGCATCTTTAATACCCAGTCGCGCTATTGCTTGTGGTCCACTTTCAGGGTCTTCTGAATCGATAAAACTTATGACCCCGTCATCCGCCACCTGAAAACGACTAAAATCTAGGGGTAGCTGCAATGGGGCAGCTGAATCATCAAGCACCAAATACCCCTCTCCGGTTCTTAGGAATCCCTCTGGATCCATACTCAAATCACCACGTCGGGTCCAAGCCAATTCACCGCTGTCACTCTGCACAGCCAATACTGTTGAGTTGTCAAAAGCTAGATCCAGCGATCGACCTGTCATCTGCCGTGGTCCACTTTTAAGGTCGATTTGCGGGGAGGTCGAAGCACGCGGCAAAAATCTGGAATCAAATCCATCGCCCTCAACACGAACCGATCGGTTGGCGACCTGAAACGCTTTTTTAAAACCAGTTGTAGTCACATTAGCCAACTCATGCGTCATATTCTGACGATCTAGTCGGTACTCCGACATTGCGGTTGTGGCTGTAAAAACTAAACGATCCATAAATTCCTGCCGTTAACTACTTTTAGCTTCTGATGTTAATAATTGTAGAGGTCAATGTTGATGACGTCTCGATGGCTTTAGCGTTTGCCTGAAAGTTCCGCTGTGCGGTAATCAGGTCGACCAGTTCTGACGTCAAATCCACATTCGCTCTTTCCCTAGCACCAGCACGGATCGTGCCAAAGCCAGCCCCACCTGGTTCACCAAGTGTGGGGGCCCCGGATTCGTTAGATTCCAGGAAGGTTGAATCACCTAGCTGCCGAAGGCCATTAGGTGTCGAAAAAGTGGCAAGTACGATTTTGCCCTTGAGATCCTGTGTCCCATTTGAATATGAAGCCGTTACAAGGCCGTCGTCTGCGATATCAACAGAGACCAGAGAACCGTTTGGTTGGCCGTTTTGTCCTTGCGAATTGACAGAAAAATCGCCAGAGAACTGGGTCGATCCTGCATAATCAATATCGATATTCAGCGTGTTACCCGAACCACCAATCACAACATTATTCAGTGAAATCCCGTCAATCGGTGAGATCAAATTACCGGCCGTATCAAAGGTCAATTCACCTTTATCTAAAAACAAAGGGCGATATTCTGGATCCGTATCAAAATCTGGAAATTCATCTGGTAAGGACGCGAGAGTGGTTCCTGATTCAGTAAATTCCTCGTAGACGCCATCAATCTTCGCCACAAGAATTGGATCGCCGTTTGAAGCGCGATCGACCACCGGACTCCGATAGGTAACAGTCTGCCCAGCATTTGAATCGATATTTTCCAGGCCGTAACGGGGCGGTCCAGATATCTGTAAGAACGCCGAATTCCCGGTCGTCCCTGATGTAAATGTGAACACCTCATTTTCTTGGTCAAAGGTCACACTAACGCCTGAGATCGAATTACCACGTGAATCTTCCATCGCATTAATTCGATTTTCTAATGCCTCTCTAAATCTTGGTAAACTGTAAGTCCCGACTGGGAGGCGAAATGTTTCCGTGACATTGTCGACGGTCACGGTGAATTGATTCGTTGAATCGTCGACAAAGAACGTCTCGTCTGGGTCGATACCGACTTGTCGACCGAACACTTTAGCAGGGGTTGAGTCAACGCCGCGAACCGCGGTCGGTAAATCGACGGCAACTACTTCTAAATTAGCGGCCTCGTCACCTGTCGCGTTGAACCCAAATAAAGATGCAGCGGCATCAGAAATATTATCGACCCGAATGGCGGAACTGTCACCGGTGGTCCCACTGGAGATTGAAAAACGTCCGCCAGTATCGTCCGATTCAAACTCTACATTAATCCCATAACGCTGCTGGGCCGTTTCCAGAATTTGCTCACCATTAGCGCGTACCTCTGATGGATACCGTCCCCTTGAATCGAGTGTGAAATCTGCCGAAAGATTATTTAATCCAAATAACACATTAGGCGTAGCGCTTCCGGTCAGTGAAGCATTCTCTGGAAGATTCGTGATGCTCATCTGGCTTCTGTCATCCTCCGTGAGAAATACGAATCCTTTAGAAGCACGGTTATAACTAACATCAATCTTTGTTCCAGTTGCAGCCCGCAATTGCCTCTCAATTTCTGCGGATAGTGAACTCTCGGTGTAGACCGAGCTCGACGGTATGTAGACGTCGATGACCTGAGCGGGCTCATCAGATGCCCTATCAGCTGTAAAAGTCATCCTGAACTGACGATTTGCATCGGAACTCAGATCAAAGTATCTCTGATCGCCCAGTTGGCGATTTATTTCTTTAGTCATCAGGTCTGCTATATCTGACCCATGAAGTTCATTATTTGCGGGAATCGCCATACTTGAAAGATCGATCGTGATTGAGTCAGTCTCGAGGGGCTCGTTAGGATCTTCATCTACCGTCAAATCAAACGCTGCAGACAGGTCAGGAGCCAGAGCACCTGTGGTAGTCCGGTCCGTGGTACCACCCTCAGCAACTGTAGCTCCAAGGACCGAAATAAGATTGGTCGTGTTGTTCGGTATTCGCGACGCGGTCAGACTAAAATTTTCTCCGTCAGAACGAGAGATAGACAAGGTATTGGACGATACCGCAGACAATCCAACCGCATAGCTCGTTCCGGCTGACCCTGACGCCAACACAGAAGCCAACTCAGACAGCGTAGTAGTGCCGTCCAACGTCTTACCGTTCTGGGTTTCGCTTGAGGCCGTGGTGGATAAAACTGCTGACGCCAATGAGATATTTTCGTAAACCATTGCTTCGCCAGAAAGTGAGTGATCAGCACCCTCCGCGATCGAGAAATTTTTACCGTCAGCCCTCGTGATAATAATTCGAGATGCTAAATCGACGTCCCCATTTATATCCGTCGAGGCGCTAAACGTGTACTCACCACGACCCGAGGCCGAATCAAAAGTCAGCGCCGTATTCGCGGCTGTATCAGTGATTGTGGCAGCAGTCCCCGCGGTCGCATTCGCATAGGTAGTGGCGATGCTTAGCGTGTCATCTGTCAACCGAATGGCGAAGTAGGTCTGGCCATCGGTAAGACCGGTACCGTGCGCGGTATCACCGTGGGCATTGAAAACGATTTGGTCGCCAGTCGTATAGCCGTGATCTTCTGATGTCACAATATTCGAAGTGATGTTGCTAAAAACAAGCGAAGTCGCAGCAGACGCAGTATTCAAAGCGGTTATGATATTTGTAACACTTGCGTCAGCGCTCAAGGCACCTGTCGAGATCACTCTCGATGTTCCATCCTCATCAGTCAACTCGACCGATATCCGATCGTTATCCTCAATCTCACCGGTTTCGAGCACGTCAATCGACGTGGTTGCCGCATGAACCGAGCTTACAATTTCCTCCGAACCGTCAGCAGTCGTCATAGTGAAGCTAACAATCTCCGCGAAGTCGAGTGACTGAGCGGTATTACCCCCACTAAAGTTGATCCCCGTCCCGGCTAGTGCGTTGGCATATGAAGTCGCCAACCGAACGGTATCGTCAGTGATCCCGTCGCTATCCACGCTCTCCGAGTCCGAGTTGATGACATAGTAGGTGGCGCCGTCGATAAGCCCACTGGCCACGACTCCATTGTTGGCGTTGTAGACGACTCGATCGCCAGTCTCAAGGCCGTGTCCAGCTGCAACTGTAAACTCAGACGCAGAATCGAAGGTCAAAGTTGTGTTTGCAGCTGTGTCTGTGATCGTCGCTGCGGTTCCAGCCGCGGCGTTAGCCGCCGTGCTCGCAATACTAAAAGTATTGTCCGTCAGATAAATCGCGAAAAAGGTTGTGCCATTGACGAGACCTGTTCCATTGGCGGCCCCCTGGTCATTGAAAACGACCTGATCCCCAGTCTTGAAGCCATGGCCGGTCGCTGTTATGACGTTCGTAGTGACATCGCTAAAAACGAGTGACTGCGTAGTTGGAGTCCCTACGGTGGCGCTGTAAGTTCCAATGTTGGCCAATTCTGAATCGTCAATTGCTACATCTATAGATGGGACAGTTGGCGCGAAATTAATACCGTCGTTACCATCGAGATACACCGCTCCCAACTTCTCACCAGCAGCCTTCGCAGGCGTTGAGACAGTCGCATCTGCCAGAT
>OBOZ01000079.1_pt1 | contig 9976 bp, 9 predicted proteins | sample 1494301 | NCBI WGS metagenome assembly OBOZ01 (sample SAMEA3275628, study PRJEB22092) | marine metagenome | biome: Marine Biome; feature: Surface Water; material: Sea Water | collected 2014-06-23T09:30:00+00 | depth 2 m
GTGCCAGTCCGACCGCACTGCCCAACTCCGAGCTCTCAGTCCTATCGTGCAAAAGCACATCCACATCGTTCCAAGACAAGCCAGGATTTGGATCGCGCCCTCTGATGACTATGTCTTAGATGCGCTTGTCAAAACAATCATGGACCATGACCCAGCCCATGCAGTCACGACGCGACATCGCCATGGCCTCAGACAGATTCAGCTATGTCGTTATCCACCGAAAGAACCGGCTCAACAAACGCTCTGCCTGATGACCCTTTAATGCGAATTCACCAAAGGCCACGGAGGGTCTGGGCTAAAGCCAAGGCAACGAAAGATATTTAGAGTGGAGCGAATGGTGCCGTCTGGCATCACCTGCGACACTTCTCCTAGGTCTTGAAACTCAAGACAACGCCTGGCCAATTGCTCAGAATACTGGCCGATGTGGACCAATGAAGGGTATGGACGATTCAAAACATCCCAATTGTCATATTGGTTTCGTCTGCGTGTCACGCTCGGAATCACTTGCCCTGTTGGCGACAAATATCGCCGATCATGATCGATATCCGATGGCCAAAAATATAAGGCCCAGGCCAACGTTGAGTAATGATCGGTGGTCACAACCTCTGTCGGACCAGCACGCTCGGCAGCCACCTCAACCACACGATCCCAACCTCTGATCTTTTGAAACGGATCCTGTTTCATACTCAATCCCAATGCATAGGGATAAATCAGTGCGACTAAAATGCCCATCTGAACCATGCCCGCAATCAAGGTATTGGCGGGGGACCAACGCATCCGCATCGCAAAAATCATCAACAACACAGGCACAAGAGGTAACACCCAGTTTAAAAGCACTTCGCCCATGAATCCTTTGATAACAAACAGCACAATGAGTGCGCAGAAACTGTATCTAAGCATGTCCCGAACCGCTTCTTCACGTTCGTTCGCCAAATCATCAAGCTTGACCCTTAACCCACCAAACAGCGACAAAAGCATGACCGGAATCGCCGAGATCAGCACGATTGGAATCCAATCAATCGTATGCCAAAGGCTGTCGTTCTCAGAATCCACATGGCCAAACTCATGCGAGAGGTGGGCAAACTCATGATCCATATTCCACAGAATCCAAGGAGTCATGACAAAGCCACATAAGAGCGCCCCCAGATAGGGCCCCGGGGTAAAAATGAGTCGCGGACTTCGTATCACGACCCAAGGCAGGATCGACAAAGGCACCAGTGCGATCGATAACTTCGCAAGCGCCCCTAGGCCAAGAGAGGCACCCAGCAACAGCCACCAAAGCTCAGTTTGCTGGTTCGGTCGACAATGCAAAATCGAGGCAAACGCACACAAGGCCAACAACATGAAAAAGAGTAGCCAAATGTCCGTGGTATGCACCATGCCCAACGCAAAAATCATCGGACTGGTGACAAAAAGGATCAATAATCGACGCCCAGCCTCTTGATCAAAACCGGCAAGTCGGCCCAACCAAACCAAAAGAACACCGGATACTAGCCAAGCAATCCAGGCGGGAAGCCTGACCTGAACCAGTTGTGGAAGCCATTCGATCCCATGGGTGAGCGCCTGAACCGCTGTCACCAAAGGGCCTTTGGTTTGGTAACTTAAATCTGGATGGGCAAGCCAAGTGGTATATTGCGCTTCATCAAAATGGACCGGAACAGCTCCAAGACTAAAGACAATGAGCCCAACTAAGCCAACTAAAAGAATCCAAATGCACACTTACAGATTTTGCTCCGCATAAGACGCCAGACGCGAGCGCACGACACCTTCCAAATGCTGTGTTGAGGCTCCCGACCAACCCTTGAATCGTTCAACCACATAAGTCAGACCGGAGGTTAACGCGGTGAGATAGTTGCTGTCGATCTGCGCAAGATTCCCCAAACACACAATTTTTGAGCCTTTGCCACACCGAGTAATGATGGTCTTGAGTTGCTGCGGGGTTAAATTTTGTGACTCATCCAGCAAAATCATCGCATCCTGAATCGAGCGACCCCGAATAAAATTCAACGATTTAAACTGAATATTGCCTTTTTCCAGGGCAAATCGAATCGACGCTTCCGGATTATCATCGTGCTCATGAAGTGACTCTAGATTGTCATGAATCGCCGCTAACCAAGGCATCATTTTTTCTTCTTCCGTGCCTGGAAGGAAACCGATATCTTCCGCCACAGGTGGCGTCGACCGGGTCACCACAATCTTCGAGTAGCGTTTTTGCTCAACCACCATCTCAAGTGCGCAGGCCAGTGATAATAGCGTTTTTCCAGACCCTGCCGCCCCAATTAACAGGTTCAGATCAAGGCCTGGGTCCAACAGGGCATGCATTGCCATTCCTTGATACACATTGAGCGGACGAATACCCCAAGCTTCCATTTCTTCCAGTCGGTGACGACCAATATCCAACAACACCACAGAATCGTCTTCGATTTGGCTGATGCGTGCGGCGAACTCATCGGTGGAATCAATCACATACTGATTGGCATAAATTTCTTCCGTAAATATCGTCTTCGGAACTCGATGGTAGGTTTTTGCCCCTTCGCTCCAAGAATCCACATCAGAAACCAACTTCCAAAATTCAGTGTCAAATTCCAAGTGACCCGACGGGAGCAATTCCACATCGCTGACCAACTGATCCCGCCGATAATCCTCGACGCGATTCAAACCGGCGCCCAAGGCTTTTAAGCGCATATTGATGTCTTTGGTCACTAGGATCACTTCTCGCGATGGATCGCTATTTTGAATCTCAAGCGCGCAGTTAATGATCCGGTTGTCATTGGACTCAATGTCATCAAGCCGACCTTTTGACTCATCTGCGAGCGGTGAGCGATGAATCGCTAAGGTCCCCAGTTGCGTACCACTGTCTCCCTTCAAGGCAATTGGGATCTCGACTCCACGCGCGATCGCCTCTGGGGTGGAATGCCCAAGCACCTCATCAATCATCCGAATCGCCGAGCGTGCTTCAGCAGCGACATTTTTCTTCCGATCTTTAATATCATCTAGCTCTTCAAGGACAGTCATCGGAATTACCGCTGCATGTTCATGAAAATTGAATACACTCATCGGATCATGCAGAAGAACGTTAGTATCGAGTACGAAGGTTTTTTTGGTCATGGAATGGCGGGCCCCAGGCAAGTCATTAACAGTATTACTATGGCAGAGTGTCACGTTTAAATCACAATTCGATGACACTATATGACATTCAAACATCACAAAGTGACTAGGGAGTACAGGATGAACCGATCAATCCTCACAGCAATCAGTTTCAGCCTTTTAACATTGGGCCTCACCGGTTGCGTTTCAGGGCTTCAGGGCAGCACCTATTCGAGGTCAGAGGCCCGACAAGTACAAGAAGTCGAATTTGGTACAGTTTTAAGCACCAACCCTGTGGTGATCGAAGGCAAACAATCTGGAGCAGGGCAATTACCCGGCGCCATCATCGGCGGGGTTGCGGGATCATCAGTTGGCGAAGGCAAAGGCCAACAAATCTTTACGATCCTGGGTGCAGTCGGCGGTGCGGTCGTGGGAAGCATGATTGAAGAACAAACCACACGAACACAGGGCCTCGAACTCACCATCAACATGGACTCAGGCAAAACCCTTTCGATTGTGCAGGAAGTCGATAACGTTAACGTCTTCCGTGAAGGACAGCGGGTTCGGGTATTGACACAAGGCGCACTGGCTCGCGTCTCACCGGAATAAATGCCTCAACGCCTCCTCAAGATCAGGGTGATCAAATTGAAAACCCTGGTCGAGCGCGCGCTTTGGGATGACCGCCTGTCCTTGAAATAACAAATCCGCAAGTTCCCCCAACACCATCCGCATCGGAAATTCAGGCACTCTAAGAACGGTTGGACGTTTCAACACACGACCAAAGGTTTGGGTGAATTCTTGATTACTCACCGGGTGTGGACTGGTGGCATTATAGGCGCCGGCATCAGGAGTCCCAGACGTCAGCCAACGGATGATCGCCACTAAGTCATCCCGATGAATCCATGAAAACTGTTGGCGACCGTTCCCCAGAGGCCCACCGAGACCGAGCTTAAATGGCAACTCCAGGCGGCCCAAAAACCCACCCGGACGGCCAAGCACAACGCCGATTCGTAATTTGTAAACTTTAGTTTGATCAGTCTCTAGCCGATCGATTGACGCCTCCCAATCTGTACACAAACGGGCCGCAAAATCCCATCCAGGCGCGTGGTCTTCGGTGACTTCCTGAGTCTGGGGTCCATAGTAACCAACAGCACTTCCCGAGATCACTACAGATGGCTCACCGGGGAGCGAATTGAAATGCTTGACTAACGCATCGGTCACCGCGATCCGAGACGCGCGCAGGACTCGCTTTCGGCGATCGGTCCATCGGGAATCCGCAATCCCTTCACCGGACAAATTAATCACGCACTCAGGCATGAGTGTGACCTGCTCTACGTCACTGATCCACTGGATCGATGCAGCAATTGTCGAGAACCGTTCGGCCGCCTTGTGAGGATCACGTGTCAGGCAGATCAACGAATGACCATCATTCAGCAATGCAGGCAATAGCGCGTCGCCCACAAATCCAGTAGCACCGGTTAAAAGAATTTGCGCCATGATCACTCCCCCCATTGCGACTGACGATTGGTTTCGTCACACTGACAGTGTTTGGGCAAAGAGGTGGATGTGCAAGGCATCAGCGACATTATCAAAAGAATCGCGATCATCGGATGCGTAGCCATGGGCACGGTAACGGCGGCGACCGCTGATTCCTTTACCCGAGCATGGGTCTCGGTTGAACGAACCGGAAAAATCAGCCACGCTCTGAAAAATGCCTGGCAACACTCCCCGCTCTATCCTGAACTCATCGCTGAGTTGACGGAAAAACGTCTGGGATCTATTTCTGCGCAAGACCTCGAAACTTTAATGGCGCAATATCTCGATAGTGCAGCCATTGCCAATCTGCGCTGGAAAAAGCTATTTCGACTCGGCCGAGCCAACTGGTACAAAGACTTTCTCTTTCTTTATCGACCAACCGATAGCGTTGAGCTGAATTGTTACAAGCTCGAAGCGCGCTACCGCCTCAAGCAAGCCAAAGATGCCGATCACCGCGAAGCGGTTCGCTTATGGACCCATGGAAAAAGCCAGCCAAAAGCCTGCGATACCCTGTTTTCATTGATTCAACAACGTGGATTGATCACGAAGGAAGTTCGTCTTCGCAGGATTGATCATGCACTGGAGAAACGTCAGCTTCAGTTGGCGAGATGGCTTGCCAAGCCCTTGGATCAATCTGCCACTAAGCACATCAATGCTTGGGCTCAGGCGCGCAGGCAACCTGCTGCATTTTTGACCAAACAAGCTGCCCAATTTCCAGAATGGGTGGATATGGCCGCGTCACGACTCGCGAGCCGCAATCCCGACCGACTCCTCAAATTGATCAAAAATCGAGAGATTCCTGATGCTGTCAGAGAACAGGCCATTTCAGGCGCAGCACGGACCATGGCGATCAACTTAGATCCCGCGGCTGCCCCACTGCTTCGCATGGACCTTCCATCACACCCGATCTTGAACCATTGGCGGGTGCGATATTTTATTCACTTCCAAGAATGGGCCGATGTCCTGACGGCAATTTCTCAGCTCGCCCCAGAAGAGCGCAATGAAATTGAATGGAATTATTGGGCCTCACGAGCATTGGCAATGACCGGCAGCTCGGATCTCGCATTTGAAGGATTTCGGAAGGTTGCCGAATCCAACTCTTGGTATGGATTCTTAGCTGCTGACTATCTGGGGATTGCTTACAACCTCGCACCAAAAACCAAACGCCCACCCGAAACATTGATCGCAAAGGTCAATGAGAGAACCGATGTCACCGTCGCGCGACTGTTGTTTGAAGAGGGGCTGACCGTCATGGCTCGCAGACAATGGGACTTTGTCACGGGACGATTGGACGAAGAAGAACAAAAAGCAGCAGCTGTCCTTGCCAACCGGTGGAATTGGCATTCACGGTCTGCAGTCACCGCCCATCAATCAGGGCTCACCGATGATTACGAACTACGCTACCCGCTCGCTTTTGAGAAACCCCTGAAGAATGCGGCCAAACGCCACGATATTTCTCTGTCTTGGCTGTCTGGACTGATGCGGTCAGAAAGTCTGTTCATGCATGACATCCGAAGTCCTGCTGGCGCCCTTGGACTCATGCAAGTGATGCCAAGAACCGGGCGCCAAACCGCCAAAGAGCTCAAGCTCAGATGGCAGGGCAATAACACCCTCATCAATCCATCCACGAATATCCGGATCGGCAGTTATTATCTGGCCAAACAGCTCGAACGATTTGGCCATCCAGCTCTGGCCACAGCGGCTTATAATGCGGGACCGCATCGTGTGAAACAGTGGGTGCCCGATGAATCGATGCCTCTGGATGCCTGGGTGGCTTCGATTCCCTTTACTGAAACTCGAAATTACGTTCAACGTGTACTCTCCTCACAAGTGATCTACGAGTGGCGCTATAATGATGCAATCACGCGGTTGGAATCAGTCGCAGCATCGCAAATTACAAAAAAGGAATAACCCATGGATTGGCTAGTCCAAGTCGAACAGGGCTCACTTGGTCTTGGCGCCTTGATCGTGTTTCTATCATTTGTGCTCTATATCAAGCGAACAGGTGATTTCAAAGCTGTGATCTTTTTCTGGCAGAAACGTCTCGAGTTGACCCGCCAGGAATTTGTCGTGAACCGGATTGGTCTTGGTCTCATGATCTTGGGTGTCGTTCTGCGACTTGTTTACCACACCTTCTTTATCGGGGCCTGAGGATGTCTGATTCAAACACCACACCATCATTTGAAGCCAAACTCGCAGAGCTTGAGGCGCTTGTCCGCCAGATGGAACAAGGGTCCATGCCACTGGACACCTCTCTGGAAGCCTTTGAAAAAGGCGTCAAGTTAGCGAAAGAGTGTCACGCGATCCTGGATACGGCCTCTCAGAAAGTCACTGAAATCAAACAGTCTGGCGAAGAATCGCCTTTTGATCCGGAGGCCTGAACGCATTGGATCAAGATTGGCTCGACCACATCCGAATTCGGATCGATGCAGCATTAGACTATGCACTTGGAACCCATTTGGGCAACTCCAAGCTCCTAGAGGCCGCCAGATATAGCGTCCTTCGGGGCGGTAAGCGTGTGCGCCCGGCATTAGTCTATGCGGCAGCCGAAGCAGTCGGTGCCTCCCAAGATTCGGCAGACGCAGCTGCGATCTCGGTTGAACTGCTCCACGCCTACTCACTCATCCATGATGATTTACCCGCCATGGATGATGACGCATTACGCCGGGGTCAACCCACAACGCACATCGCCTTTGATGAGGCGACCGCTATTTTGGCGGGTGATGCACTGCAAGCTCTGGCCTTTTCGATTCTTGGCCAAGACGATTCGCGAACCGACGCCCACCGCGTGAAACAACTCAGGCTCTTGGGTGATGCTGTGGGTTTTCAAGGCATGGCCTTGGGACAAGCCATCGATTTGGAATCGGAAGGCAAGGCAGTCTCTCTTGATGCCTTAAAGGCGATGCACGCGAAAAAAACTGGTGCACTGATCACTGCCAGTCTGCTGATGGGCGCGGTCTGTGGCGAACCGAGCGACACTGACTGGGATGCACTCACAGAAGCCGGTGAAGCGATCGGTTTAGCCTTTCAGATCCAGGATGACATTCTCGATGAGACCGTTTCGACAGAAACGTTAGGAAAGACACAGGGTCGCGACCAAATGCTCGGTAAATCGACCTTTCCAAGCTTGGTGGGTATCGAAGCCAGTGGACAAGAAGCTTCTGCATTAGTCGAAATTGCCCTCAACGCCCTTGCGCGGATCGACAAAGACACCACCATGTTAGAAACATTAGCGCGATTAAGCGTGGAGCGAACGAATTAATGCCATCCATGAGACTCTTCCATACCATCCCGGGTGAACGCCCGAGTATTCCATTACTGGAAGGCATCAACTCACCGAATGATCTACGTTCATTACATCGAGACCAACTGCGGAAGGTGGCTGATGAAGTCAGAGAGTATCTACTGTACTCCGTTGGCACCTCAGGGGGCCACTTTGGGGCCGGGCTTGGGGTGGTCGAACTGACTGTGGCCTTACATTTCTGTCTGGACACACCCTTTGACCAACTGGTTTGGGATGTTGGTCATCAGGCCTACCCGCACAAAGTCCTGACTGGGCGTCGTGAACAGCTCACCACCATCCGCAAAGAAGGAGGCCTCGCGGCCTTCCCAGATCGCAAAGAAAGCCCTTACGATACCTTCGGTGTTGGACACTCCAGTACCTCCATCAGTGCCGCCCTTGGAATGGCACTGGATGCGAAAATCAATCAATCCAGTCGTCGGCATGTAGCGGTTATTGGTGATGGAGCTTTAACGGCAGGCCTCGCTTTTGAGGCGCTCAACCATGCTGCGAGTGAAAAAGCCAATCTGCTTGTGATCCTCAATGATAACGACATGTCGATTTCAAGAAATGTCGGCGGTATTCGGGATTACCTCGCCAAACTCCTGTCATCCAAAGCCTACACACGAAGTCGTGATGAGGCCCGAAAACTGCTCGAACCCCTGCCGCCACTGGCCCAGTTTGCCAAAAAGACCGAAGAGCATCTCAAAGGAATGGTCAGCCCAGCCACACTCTTTGAAGAGATTGGGTTTAACTACATCGGGCCCATCGATGGCCATGACATCACAGGTCTCGTCACCACATTACAGAATATGAAGGACCTCTCTGGGCCACAATTCCTCCATGTGGTCACTCAAAAAGGCTGCGGTTTTGTTCCCGCCGAAGATGATCCCATCAAATATCACGCAATCGGAAAACTCAAAGCCAAATCAGACTCCGAGGCAACACCGAAACCAACCTACTCGAACATTTTTGGCCAGTGGTTATGTGACATGGCCGAACAGGATTCACGACTGGTTGGCATCACGCCTGCCATGCGCGAGGGCTCTGATCTGATTGAATTCTCGAATCGATTCGCTGATCGTTACTTCGATGTCGCCATTGCCGAACAACACGCAGTCTGCCTTGGTGCAGGATTGGCTACACAAACCAGCAAACCTGTGATTGCCATTTACTCCACCTTCTTGCAGCGCGCCTATGATCAGGTGATTCATGATGTCTGTGTGCAAGGGTTGGATGTGACCTTCGCCATTGATCGGGCAGGCCTGGTCGGTGAAGACGGGCCAACCCATGCGGGTGTCTATGACTACGCATATTTACGAACGCTCCCTGAAATCATCATTGCAGCACCCTCCAGTGAGGCCGAATGCCGCTTACTCCTCTCGACCTGTTATCAATATCCAGGCCCAGCTGCTGTGCGCTATCCGAGAGGTCAAGGGCCTGGTGAATTGCCAGATGGCAGCCTCAATACGGTCGATGTCGGAAAGGCGGTTGTTCGTCGCGAAGGACAGTCTGGAATCGTCATCTTAGGCTTCGGATCGCGCGTTTTTGCAGCTCTCGAAGCGGCCGACACCTTGGATGCCACAGTCATCGATATGCGCTGGATCAAACCACTCGATGAGGACACCTTAAGGCAACATGCCGACGCCAAACTCATCGTCACGGTTGAAGAGCATCAGCGCATGGGTGGGGCAGGATCCGCGGTTGGTGAATTTTACGTGGATCAAGGCTTGTCTGTCGCCTTACTCAGTTTAGGCCTTCCTGATCGGTTTGAAGCTCACGGTAAGCCTGAAGCAATGCTTGAGCGCGTCGGACTCGACGCTCGCGGCATCACCGCGGCGATTTTAGAGCGGCTTAGCTGAAGTTTTCAGATTGGCTGAGTAAGTGACCCAGCCGATTCAATTTGGTTTTCAGATAGTTCTGATTGTGCGGCGTCAGACCTGTCTCGATCGAATGCCGTTTCACCACTGATATCCCGAGTGACTCCAGTGCCTCAACTTTTCTTGGATTATTGGTCAATAATTCGACCTCTGTTACACCAAAATGACGCAACATCGGTCCAACAATCGAATA
>OBOZ01000081.1_pt1 | contig 9845 bp, 5 predicted proteins | sample 1494301 | NCBI WGS metagenome assembly OBOZ01 (sample SAMEA3275628, study PRJEB22092) | marine metagenome | biome: Marine Biome; feature: Surface Water; material: Sea Water | collected 2014-06-23T09:30:00+00 | depth 2 m
TTATAGCCCAGAGTGCCTCTATTATTTTTATTTTTTCATTCTCAGATAAATTTTTTACTTCTCTTGTAAATTCAAGGATTTGATTTGAATTTTCTTCAATAATTTTGGCTTCCTTAATTGTGGAAGAAAGATTTTCATTTTTAACTCCCAATTCTAAAAGTGTTTTTTTAATTATTTCTTCTTCATTATCAGTATAATTTTCATCAATTTTAGCTGTATGGATTAACAAAGCACCGACTTTAATTAGAAAGCTATCTTCAATTTTTTTATCATCTTTCTTAAAAAACATAATGACTATCTAAGGTTTAAATTTTTTAAAACTTCAAATGGATTTTCTTTTGAAACTTTTTTAATTGGAGCTTTTTTGAATTTTTTAATTGGATTGTATTTAAAATATATTTCTTTTTCTTTTTCAAATACTTTATAATTCATTTTCGTTAAAAGTTTTTTAAAGTTTTCTTTACTGCATCCTAATAAATTTAACATTTCAGGAACTACTTTAATGTCGCTTTTTTCTTTTGAACTTGAATTAATGATTAACATAAATAGCCTTTCTAGAATATCTATCCTAACAAAGAATGCGTCAAATTTTTCAAATCCACATAAAAGCATGAAATTTTGATTTTTTAAGTCTTTATTGTCTACAAAGTTAAGACCAAATGTGGGGGGTTTTAAATTATAAAATTTTTGATGAAAATTTTTCCACAATAGAGTCCTTAAAGAAACAGCTTCAGGCTTAATTAATTGATGCAGAAACACATGATACCGTCCAAATTTTACACCTAATTCTCTAAGAATTTTTCTCTCATTTTGACCTAAATTTTTTAAATATTCAGATACCTGATCTCTCTTTAAGACACCATTATTTTCATAAAGCTGATAGGCCAAAGCTTTTATCGATGGGTTATTTTCTTTAATATTTTTTAGGTCAATAAGACTTTTTAATACCTCATTAATTTTTGTTTGAATCCACCCGTAAATATATTCATTTAATTTTTGTTTAGGACCTTGATCAATTATGTCATCTATTAATAAATTAAAATTAGGATTTAGATAATCGGTACCTGTAGAAAGTTTTGCAATGGGAAATTTGTTCCAATAAATTTTGAAATCTTCACCGAGTTCAATTAAACCTGTATCAATAATTGACTGAATTCTTCTCTCAAGTTCTGGGCCAATAGTCTGTCTTGCTGCTTTTTTTAAGGATTTGATATCTGTCTCTAGAGCACCTTTTTTCAGGTCTAATTCTAATTTTAACCCATTGATTTTTCCAATAAATTGTTCATCGATCATTACATCGTTGTTTTCCAAGATTTCTGTTTTAAATTCCATGTCTTGTTTTAATCCTCTTGCAAGAACACTTGCTCTTTTATCAATAAAGGTTTTAGTAAGTTCTTCATGAAGTCTATCTGAAAGTCTATCTTCTAAGTGTTTAGTTTTCTCAATCCAATAATCTTGATTTTCTACCCAATTATTTTTATTTGAAACATATGACCAAGTCCTAACATTTGCAATTCTATTTGATAAAGAGTCAACATTTCCATCTAATTTGTCAAGTTTCAAGAGCTGTAATCTCATATAATCGTTGGAAATCACTCTTTTATCACTACTTAAAAATTTAAATACACTACCAATAACCTCATAATGGTTACCATAAGTTTTTTTTACAAAATCAGGAATTTGACAGCACTCCCATAGTAGACTTAGAGTTTTCTCATCAAATTTTAAATTATTAAAATTAGTATCTTTTAAAAAATATTTAAGAGCTTTTTCATCTTCACATTCATGTATCTTTCTCAACCATTCCATGTGAGGTTTTTCATCTAAACTTTTAATTAAACTAGAAGAGTTATTAAAATTTAAATTTGAATTCCTCCAAAATAAAGTTCTTATTTCCTCAAATTTATGACTCTCTAAGAGATCTACATCTTCAGCTGTTATTTCTTTACATTCTCCAGTTATACCAAAACTTCCATCATTTAAATATCTTCCAGCTCTTCCAGCTATTTGACCTATTTCAGAAAGATTAAGTCTCCTTAATTTTTTTCCATCAAATTTTTTAAGATTAGAAAAATAAACATGCTCTAAATCCATATTAATACCCATTCCAATAGCATCAGTTGCAACTAAAAAATCCACATCTCCTGACTGATATAATTCCACTTGAGCATTTCTTGTTTTAGGACTAAGCGAACCCATTACTATAGCTGCCCCACCCTTTTGTCTTCTTATTAGCTCAGCTATTGCATAAACTTCTTCTGCAGAAAATGCTATAATTGCCGTTTTTCTATTTATTCTAGAAATTTTTTTATGACCTGAATAGGTAAGTTTTGACAGTCTATCTCTATTTATAAACTCTATATCGCCATCTAACTTAGTAATAATATTCTTTATAGTATTAGATCCCATTAACATTGTAAGTTTTTCACCCCTCATATTTAAAAGTCTATCTGTAAAAATATGACCTCTTTCATGATCTGCGCACATTTGTATTTCATCTACTGCAACAAATTCTAAATATTTGTCGATTGGCATAGACTCAACTGTGCATAAGAAATATTTTGCATTTGATGGAATAATTTTTTCTTCTCCAGTGATTAAAGCAACTTTGTCAGTGCTAATTTTTTTTATTACTTTGTCATATACTTCTCTTGCTAACAATCTAAGAGGAAAACCAATCATTCCAGTTTCAAATGAGAGCATAGTTTCTATTGCAAGATGGGTTTTTCCTGTGTTTGTAGGCCCCAGAACAGCAGTAATTTTATTTTTTTTCATTTCTATGTTTGGTATAATTTTTTTTTTACCTACCAGATATTGTTGCAGCTATAGAACAAAAATAGACTAAAACATGACCGAATCGGAGCACAAAAAGTTCTCATTTTATTTTTTTAAAATTTTCCAAATACCTGAAGCGGAGGTAATAATTTTTTTATCACAGCTGAGTTCACAAAAGAGAAAAACAAGTGTTTTAGTTCTTTTTAAAATTCTAGTGTGCCCAACTATTTCGTCACCTTCTTTTGAGGACCCAATAAACTTTATGTCTAGAGAAATTGTTACACAGGGAACATTACCAGCAGCTCGATGAGCAGCAGTTCCAGCTCCAGAGTCAATCAAAGCCGACAAATATCCACCGTGTGTTATGCTTATAGCATTTAAATGATTTTTATTTATTACAGATTTAAATTCATATTCCGTTTCAGATATTGTTCTAAACAAAACACCACCGTTATGTTTCATAAACCCAGGTTTGATACTTATTTGTTCAAATTCTTTAGTCATTTTTATAAAATGTAAGTTAAAATTAATAAAATTATCACAATAATAATAAAAAAATATACAACTGATTTTTGTAAAGAAGCTTTTATAAGCCAATCAAACATTTTAATTCCTTTTTGGTGGACCGCCCAGAACTCGAATCTGGAATCTCCCGGTTCGTAGCCGAGCGCCTTATCCAATTTGGCCAGCGGTCCTTATTAGTTATATATTTCATATATCAAAGTTTTTGATGTAATTTAACTTATAAAATAATATGTTGACAATTTAATGAGTAAAATTCCTAAAGACGTTGTTATTACCTCTGCATTAAGAACACCAATAGGTAAATACAAAGGATCTCTCAAGAACATCAGTGCAGATAAGCTTGGTGCGTTGGTTATTAAAGAGGCAATTTTCAAATCAAGCCTTAAAGGAGAAGATGTAGATGAGGTTATTATGGGACATGTTCTCACAGCAGGTCTTGGTCAAAATCCAGCAAGACAAGCTTCGATTCACGCAGGCGTTCCTGTTTCAAAACCAGCTCATATAGTAAATCAAGTATGTGGTTCTGGTTTGAGATCAATCATATCTGCCTACCAATCAATAAAGTTAGAGCAAAATGAGATTGTTGTTGCAGGTGGTCAAGAAAATATGTCTAGAGCAACACATGCGATATTCTTGAGAGATGATAAAAAATTTATTGAGGATAATTTGATAGATACGATGATTAAAGATGGACTTACGGACTCTTTTAATAATTATCATATGGGTGTTACAGCAGAAAATATTGCAGAAAAATATCATATAACCCGACGAGAGCAGGATATTTTTTCCATAAGTTCTCAAAAAAAAGCCAAAAAGGCTTATGAGGAAAAAAAGTTCAATGACGAATTAATAAAATTACAAATACAAAGTAATAATGAAAAATTTATTTTTGAACATGACGAATATCTAAGAAATAACATAACTTTAGATGATTTAGAAAAACTAAACACGGTGTTTAAAGAAAATGGAACTGTCACTCCTGGAAATTCATCTGGATTAAATGATGGCGCTGCTGCATTAGTTTTAATGACGAGAGAAAAAGCCGAGCTAAAATCTTTAGAAATTCTTGCAAGCATTGTGTCTTGGTCATCATCAGGAGTAGAACCTTCTCTAATGGGGCTTGGACCAATACCTTCTATTAAAGAAGCTCTTATTAAAGCTCAATGGCAAATGGAGGACATAGATTTATTTGAAATAAATGAGGCTTTTGCAGCACAAACTTTAGCAGTTATAAGAGAACTCAAAATTCCAGAGGAAAAGGTTAACGTAAATGGTGGAGCAATAGCTCTAGGTCATCCAATAGGTGCTTCAGGATCAAGAATAGTTGCAACACTAATTCATGAACTTAAAAGACAAGGAAAAAAGAAAGGTTGTGCGGCACTCTGCATTGGTGGAGGCATGGGTATAGCTATGTGTGTGGAGAGAAATTAACATATAACATTTAGCTTTTTTCTTATTTATTTTGTTCAATATAAGCACAACATTAACAAAATACTCATTAATGTGATAAAAATAAAATTTAATAAAGTTTTTTAAAGTATATAAAGCAATTAAAATAATGAGCGAAAAATTACTTGTCCCTGATATTGGTGAATTTGAGAACGTTGAAGTAATTGAAATTCTTGTAAAATCTGGTGAACAAATAAAAAAAAATGATCCTCTTATAACAATCGAAAGTGACAAATCTAGTGTTGAAATTCCTTCAACAGTAGATGGAAAAATTGAAAGTATTGAACTTAAAGTTGGCGATAAAGTTTCAAAAGGAGACTTAATATTAAATTATTTGTCTTCATCAAAAACTGCAAATTTAGAAAAAATTCCAAAGGATACTGAAAGTATAATTAAACAAGCAGAGGAAGCAATTACTTCTCAAAAGGAAGAAGAGGTAAAAAATATAATTCCTGAAAAAAAACAATCTACTATTCAAGTAAGTAATGGTGCAGATTTAGACCCTCTTGAAACAAAAGATTGGTTAGAATCTTTATCAGCAGTAATCTCAAAAGATGGAAATCAGAGAGCCCACTTCTTAATTAAAGAGCTAATAAACAAAGCTTACCGAGAGGGAGCAAATATTCCTTATACGCAAAATACACCTTATATTAATACAATCCCTCCGGAAGCAGAGGTAAAATCAAATGGCGACCAAAACATAGAGAGAAGGATAAGGTCGCTAATTCGGTGGAATTCAGCAGCCATGGTGGTAAGGGCTAACAAAAAATTTCCTGAGCTAGGAGGTCATATAGGTACATTTGCATCGGCAGCAACTTTGTATGATGTAGGAATGAATCATTTTTGGAGAGCAAAAAATAATAAATTTGGTGGAGATTTGATTTATTTCCAAGGCCACAGTGCCCCAGGAATGTATGCAAGAGCATATTTAGAGGGAAGATTAAATGAGAAACAATTAGATAGTTTTAGACAAGAGGTCAAACCTGGAGGACTTTCCTCTTATCCGCACCCGTGGTTAATGCCAAAGTTTTGGCAATTTCCAACTGTGTCTATGGGTCTTGGTCCTATGCTAGCAATTTATCAAGCCAGGTACATGAAATACTTAATAAATCGAGGATTAATTAAAGATGAAGGAAGAAAAGTATGGGCTTTCTTAGGTGATGGAGAAATGGATGAACCTGAGTCAATGGGGGCAATTGGTTTAGCCGCTAGAGAAAAATTAGATAATTTAATTTTTGTTATAAATTGTAATCTTCAGAGGCTAGATGGACCTGTAAGGGGTAATGGAAAAATAATTCAAGAACTGGAAGGTAGTTTTAGAGGGTCTGGTTGGAATGTGATAAAAGTCATTTGGGGTTCTTATTGGGACTCGCTACTTGCTAATGATAAAACAGGCCATTTAGTAAAACTTATGAATGAGACAGTTGATGGAGAGTATCAGGCAGCTAAAGCAAGAGATGGCGCCTATGTAAGAGAAAAATTTTTTGGAAAATATGCTGAAACTTCAGAATTAGTATCCAGTCTTTCTGATAAAGACATTTGGAGATTGAACAGAGGAGGGCATGATCCTCATAAAGTTTATGCCGCATATGATCGAGCAACTAAGAATCAAGGAAGTCCCACAGTCATCATTGCTAAAACTATTAAAGGGTATGGTATGGGAAAATCTGGAGAAAGTGTAAATACAACTCATCAAACAAAAAAATTAGATGTTGATGACTTAATGTACTACAGAGATCGATTTGATGTGCCGTTGACTGACGAGCAGGTAAGAAACATTGAATACTTTAGACCAGATGAAAAATCTCAGGAGATTAAATATTTAAAAGAGAGAAGAATAAAATTAGGTGGATTTTTACCAGAAAGATCAACCTTTGCGAAACCTATTAAAGCACCCTCAAAGGATATTTTTGACTTTATGAAAGTATCAACTGGTGAAAAAGAAATGTCTACAACAATGGCTCTTGTTAGAATGCTGACTAGTTTAATGAGAGATAAAAATATCTCTCCAAGATTAGTGCCCATCATTCCAGATGAAGCAAGAACATTTGGTATGGAGGGTTTTTTTCAAAAAATTGGAATTTACGCGCATGAAGGTCAAAAATATGAACCAGAAGACTCTGCTCAATTAAGCTCATATAGGGAGGAAAAAAGTGGACAAGTTTTAGAGGAAGGAATTAATGAGGCAGGTGCAATGTCTTCATGGATTGCTGCTGCAACAGCATATACTAATCATGATATCGAAATGATCCCTATTTATACTTTTTATTCTATGTTTGGTTTTCAAAGAATAGGAGATCTGGCGTGGGCTGCTGGGGATAGTCAAGCTAGAGGATTTTTAATTGGTGCTACGGCAGGTAGGACAACTTTGGCTGGAGAAGGTTTACAACATCAAGATGGTCATAGCCACTTAATTGCATCTACAATTCCAAATTGTGTAACTTATGATCCAACATTCCATTACGAACTAGCAGTAATTTTTAGAGAAGGTTTGAGACGAATGCACGAGAAGAAAGAAAATGTTTTTTATTATATTACAACAATGAATGAAAATTATTCTCATCCAGAAATACCTAAAGATAAAAATATAGAAGAGGGAATTCTTAAAGGAATGTACAAAATTAAGGATTTTAACAAACATAAAAAAACTAAAATTCAACTTCTTGGATCAGGCACAATACTCAGAGAAATGATCTCAGCTGCTGAAATTTTACAAAAAGAGTATCAAGTTGATAGTGAAGTTTGGAGTGTCACTAGTTTTAACGAGCTTAGAAAAGATGGAATGGAAGTAGAAAGATATAATTTATTAAATCCAGATAAAGAGGCGAAAATATCTTTTGTGGAACAATGTTTAGGTAAAACCGAAGGTCCAATCATGGCAGCATCAGATTACATGAGAATGAATTCAGATCAGATTAGACCATATACAAATAAAAGTTTTTATTCACTAGGAGCCGATGGTTTTGGGAGAAGTGATACAAGAAAAAATCTTAGAAAATTTTTTGAAGTAGATAAAGAACATTTGGTAGCTTATGGACTAAGTATTTTGGCAAAAGAGCAACTTATTGCTTCAAAACATGCAAAAGAGGCAATGAAAAAGTACAATATCGATAGCAATAAGCCAATACCTACTAAATTGTAAAATGAAAGAAATAGAGATTAAAGTTCCAAATATCGGTGATTTTACAGACGTTGAGGTGATTGAAGTGTTAGTCAATCAAGGGCAAATGATTGCAAAAAATGATCCATTAATAACAATTGAGAGTGATAAATCAAGCGTTGAAATACCATCAAATTTCGAGGGAAAAATTAAATCTTTAAAATTAAAAGTTGGAGACAAAGTTTCAGAAGGTGATTTAATTTTAATTTTAGAAAGTTCATCAAATAAAAATGAGATTAAAGAAGAGCCAAAAATTGAAAAACAATCTGAACCAATTATAGAAACAAAATCAGAGTTAGAACAAGTACCTGTGTACCAAAAACAAGTTACAGGTGTCTCTTCTGCAAGTCCAAAAGCTAGAAAATTTGCAAGGGAGTTAGGTGTAAATATTAATGAAGTATTAGGTAGTGAAAAAGATGGTAGAGTTGTCGAGGATGATATTAAAAAATTTGTTTCTTTAAAGTCAGTAAACAATAAAGAAATTAAAGAAATTAAACCTAGCAAAATCAAGAATGAATATGAACATGCAGAATTTGGAAAAATAGAGATTAAAGATATACCACGAGTAAAGAAACTAGCCTCAACATATTTAACCAACTCTTGGACAACCATTCCACATGTGACCAATCATGATGAAGCAGATATAACTGAAATGGAGGGCTTTAGAAGCTCTTTAACCGATATTTATACTGGAGAAAAAATTAAAATTACACCTTTGGCTTTTATCATAAAAGCGCTTGTAGCTTCTTTAAAAAAATTTCCAAGCTTTAACTCATCAATAGATGAAATTGAAACTGGAAAAATGACTGTAAAAAAATATTATCATATAGGAATTGCTGTTGACACACCCAATGGATTAATGGTTCCAAAAATCAGAAATGCAAATAATAAAAAAATTTCGTTAATTAGCAAAGAACTAAGAGAAGTTAGCGAACTTTGTAGAAATTTAAAAATAGATAAGAAGGAATTATTTGGTGGATCAATGACAATTACAAGTTTAGGAGGAATAGGTGGGTCTTTTTTTACACCAATAATAAACTATCCTGAAGTAGCTATTTTAGGTGTTGGAAGATCAGAAAAAAAACAAGTTTTCTTAAATGGTAAGTTTCAAGTCAGAACAATGTTGCCACTTTCATTATCATATGATCATAGAATTATCGATGGAGCTGAAGCTGCTAGGTTTAATAACGATTTAAAAGAAAATCTAGGAAAAAATTTTGCTTACAAGTTAGCTGTATAATTTTTTATGACAAAATCAATTTCATTACTCAGCGCTTTGCTGTGTACTTTTATTTGGGGAACAACTTTTATCGCACAAGATACTGGAATGGATAATATAGGCCCTTTTACATTTAATGCTGCGAGGTTTTTTATTGGTTTTTTAGCTATTATTCCTTTTGTATTTGTATTTGAAGTGAAAAAAATGAAGTCTGAATTTGAGTTTGATTTTAAAACTTTCGCAATTTTTTCTTTTTTAATAGGCTCCTCTCTTTTTTTGGGCTCTGGTTTGCAACAAGTTGCATTGCTCTATACAGACGTAGCTAATGCTGCTTTTTTCACAATTTTTTATGTTCCTATGGTGCCAATTATAATTTTTTTATTTGGAAAAATTTCAATACATTGGAGCATATGGCCATCTGTTCTTCTGTGTTTAGTTGGAGGATACTTACTAACAAACTTTTATGATGCTACGATTCGACTGGGGGATGGATTAGTTATTCTAGGAGCATTATTTTGGAGTACTCATATTATCTTTGTTGGAATTATAGTAAAAAAATATAATCTTCCATTGACCATAGGAGCTGTGCAGACATTAATAGTTTCTGTATTTTCATTTTTGGTAGGATTAGTCTATGAGGAATTTGTTTTAATAAATATATTAAAAGAATTAGACTCTATTTTGTATGCAGGAATTTTGTCTGGAGGTCTAGCATTT